>Ga0070731_10002469_pt1 | contig 17605 bp, 17 predicted proteins | sample Coa_R1_2_FD_66448 | JGI IMG/M metagenome (GOLD analysis project Ga0070731, IMG submission 66448) | Surface soil microbial communities from Centralia Pennsylvania, which are recovering from an underground coalmine fire - Coalmine... | ecosystem: Environmental > Terrestrial > Soil > Unclassified ...
CCGTCGACCTCGTTGAGCTGGCGCGGCACGCCGATGCGGAGGCCGCCGAGGTGGTCGGCCTCGGGGATCTCGACCGGCGGCACGTCGACGGTCGTCGAGTCGTTTTCATCGCGGCCGCTGATCACCGAGTAGAGGAACGCACAGTCGCGCACCGTCTTCGTCACGGGCCCCACCTGGTCGAGGCTGGAGGCGAACGCGACGATGCCGTAGCGCGAGACGGTGCCGTAGGTCGGCCGCAGGCCGACGTTGCCGCAGAACGCTGACGGCAGCTTGATCGAGCCACCCGTGTCAGAACCCAGCGCCCACGGCGCGAGCCCCGCCGCGACGGCGGCCGCCGAGCCGCCCCCCGAACCGCCTGGAACGCGCGTCGTGTCCCATGGGTTGCGACTCGGCCCGAACGCGGAATTCTCGGTCGAGGAACCCATCGCGAACTCGTCGGTGTTCGTCTTGCCGAGGGTCCGCAGTCCGTGCTCCTTGCAGCGTGCGGCGACCGTCGCGTCGAAGACCGGCACGTAGTTGCCGAGGACCCTCGAGCCGGCGGTCGTGCGGATGCCCGCGGTCGAGATGACGTCCTTGAGGGCGATCGGGATCCCGTCGCCGCCCGGGTCGTCGGCGACCGTGAGGTAGGCGTTCAGCTCGTCGTTGCGCGCGTCGATCGCGGTGCGGTACGCCGTGAAGACCTCCGGGCCCGAGACCTCGCCGCTCCGGAGCAGCTCGTGCACGTCCCAGGCGGTGAGTCGCAGCGTGTCGAGGTCGCCGTTCGCGCTCACTCGGCGCCTCCCCCACGTGCCCCCAAGGGGGCAAAGGCCCCCCTGCCGTAAGCGTTGCAGAGAACTCCTTGCTCGTCTGTGGCGGGTGAGTGACGAATCCGAACCATCTAAGCCGGTGGGGTTCGGAACAGGTTGTCGTCGCGGTCCGGGGCGTTGGCGAAGACGTCGTCGAGCGGGAGGCACGCGTGCGGCTCGTCTTCGGCCCAGGCGTTCGCGATCTCCAGCGGGTGGGAAGTCGGAGGCACACCGGCGAGGTCGAGCTCGGACACCTTCGAGACCGCGTCGAGAATCGCCGAAAGCTGCTCCTGGAACCGCGCGACCTCGGCCTCGGTCAGCTCGAGCCGAGCGAGCCGAGCCACGTGCAGAACCTCTTCGCGCGAGATCGCCATCGTCGTCTTGATCCTGTCAGAAGTTCGTTCTTGTAGCGGCGAGCCGCCGGCCGCGAAGCCCCCGGGGCCGCCGCGCGTTCCACCAAACGGCGGCTTCCTGCTTCCTCCTCCTGTCGCGGGTAGCAACCGCGCCACGCGCCGCCGCGAACGCCGGCTCCGCCTGTGCTCGCCCAGCCAGTCGCGAAGTGTCCGAGAGGGGGCACGCGGGAGAACCGAAAGGTTCTCCCGCCGTAGAGCGAGGGCTCCTCTCGGAGCCCTCGCGAACCCGGTTTCGAAAGGGAAGCTAGAGCGCCTGAACGTTCGCCGCCTGCAGGCCCTTGTCGCCCTGCACGACTTCGAACGACACGCGCTGACCTTCGGTCAACGACTTGTAGCCGTCCATCGTGATCGCGGAGAAGTGGACGAACACGTCGTCACCACCCTCCCGCTCGATGAAGCCATAGCCCTTCTCGTTCGAGAACCACTTGACGGTGCCTTCAGCCAACTACCTACTCCTTGTGCTGGATGACTACGTTGTCCGTCGACCGACGGAGCGCGCGAAAACATACCACTGTCGGAGGCGTGTCAAGCCCCGGCGGCGCGGCGGAGACGGGCGCACTGGACGGCATTCTGGAGCAGACAGGCGATCGTCATCGGGCCCACTCCTCCGGGGACCGGCGTGAGGTGCGCGGCGACGTCGACTGCGTCGCGATCGACGTCGCCGACAAGCCCTCCGGGAGTGCGGTTCACGCCGACGTCGACGACCGTCGCGCCCGCCTTGATCATGTCTGCCGTAACGACCTCGGCGTCGCCGACGGCCACCACGAGCACCTCTGCGTCGAGCGTGTGCCGCGCGAGGTCCTGCGTGCGCGAATGGCAAACCGTCACGGTCGCATTCGCGCGCAGGAGAAGCTGCGCAGTCGGCTTGCCGACGATTGCGCTGCGGCCGACGACGACCGCGCGCGCGCCTTCGAGCTCGATTCGGTATTCGGCGAGCAGCGCGAGAATGCCGATTGCGGTCGCGGGCACGAGCCGCGGCCGGCCGAGATAGAGCTCACCCGCGTTGTCCGGGTGGAGGCCGTCGACGTCCTTGAACGGGTGGACCGCACGCGCGACCCGGTCCTCGTCGATGTGCTCCGGGAGCGGCAGTTGAACGAGCACCGCGTCGACGGCGTCGTCTTGGTTCATGAGCGCGACCAGCTCGAGCAACTCCGCCTCGCTGACAGTCGATGGGAGACGAACGTCGGACGCCGCGATCCCGGCCTCCCCTGCCGCGGCGTGCTTGCGGCCGATGTAGATCTCGGACGCCGGGTCGTCGCCGACCAGCACCGTCGCGAGTCCGACGCCGCCGAGCAGACGAACCTCCTCTGCGACCTCGGCGCGGATGCGGGCGGCGAGCGGGGCTCCCTCCATCATGATCGCGGACACGTTGCGAACACTAGGCTGCGGGCGTGCGCTGGCCCAGGAAGAACGATCCCGCGTCGATCCGCGCCCGTCAGGAGATCGTCGGCGTCGACGGGATCGTCACCTCGGTCGACCTGGCTCCGTACGCGAGCGCGGCCGAGGCGCTCACCGGCGTCGCCGTCATCCCGGTCTCGGTCTGTCCGGTCAGGATCGACCTCGGCGACTACGAGCTTTCCGGCACCGGCGACGTCGTCGAGAGGAACCGCATGACCGAGACCGTCCACGTTCCACTCGCGCACACGGAGGGGAGCCTGACGCTCTCGATGACCCGCGGCGCGACCGCTGCCGGCACCATCAAGACGTACGTCCTCGCCGACCGGATCACCCGAGCGTCCTGCTTCGTGTGTAGCGACGCGGCCCAGGCGATCGCTCTCGCGCGCTGGGTCGAGTCCGAGCTGCCGGTGATGCGCGAGTGGCTCGCGGCCTCCGAGGACGCCTCGCTCTCGCGCCGCGCGATCCTGCGGGAGGCGAAGACGCACGTCGTCGGCCCGATGTGCCACGTCCTCTGGGCGTGGACGACCGGGGACGCGGTCGGGCCGAACATGATGACGCGCAACACGTACGCGCTGAACATGGGCTACGTGATGCAGCGCGCGCCGGTCAAGCCAGAGCGCGCGATCCTCGAGGCGAACATGGGCGGCGACAAGAAGCCGTCGTACGAGTACTTCCATTCCGGCCACGGCAAGACCGTCCTCGCCGAGGCGTTCCTCGACGAGCACGCGATCGCACGTGTCCTCCGGACGACGGCAGGCGATGTCGAGGCTCTCTCGTGGGCCGGCACGCACGGCGCCGTCGCCTCCGGCATGCAGTCGGTTGCGTTCACGCCGGCATCCGCGATCGCGGCTGTCTTCGCGGCGACCGGCCAGGACCTCGGCATGGTCGGCACGTCGTCGATGGCACACGGGACGGCGCGCCGCGTCGACGGTGGCCTGCACGCGACGATTCGCTTCCCCGGGCTCGAAGTCGGCACGGTCGGCGGCGGGACGACGCTTCCCTCCGCCCGCGACTGGCTGGCATCGATCGGTTGTGCCGGCGCCGGCAAGGTCTACCGCTTCGCCCAGATCGTCGCCGCCGCGGCCCTCTGCCTCGAGATCAGCGCCTCCGCCGCGATGGCCACCGCGGGCAGCGAGAACTTCTTCCAGGCCCACCACGAGCGCGGCGGGCTGCGCTAGACGGTTCGTCCCCGCGCCGGACGGCAACGAGGCTCTCGTGTCCCCAGGTCTCAGGCTCGTCGGAGCCGCGCTCTTCTTCGCAGGCTCGGTCGCCGTCCTCGTGATCGTGCTCCATTCGCGGCACGGGTCGAGCACACGGACGCCGCCGAGCTCGGCGACGGTCGTGAACCACACGAGCGCGAGCACGACCACGATCGAGGCGACGACGGCCGCGACAACGACGACAACGACCACGACGACCCCCGTGGCGACCCAGCCCGCGCCGGCCCCGAAACCGCATCCGAACCCGAAGCCGAAGAAGACACCCAAGAAGCCCAAGCCGCCGCACGGGCCGAAGGACCACGATGTCGGAGCTCCCCCCGGCGCCGGCCCGCCGCCGGCCGCAGGCTAGCGACTACCAGTCGCGCTGCTCGCGCACCGCTAGAGCGGGACGTCGCGCGTCAGCACCTCGAAGCCGTCGTCGGTGACGAGGACGTTGTTCTCGATGCGGACACCGCCGAAGCCGATCATCGCCTCGGCCTTCTCCCAGTTCACCTGGCCGCGGTGCTTCGCACGCAATTCGCGGTCCTGCACGAGCGCGGGTACGAAGTAGATCCCCGGCTCGATCGTCGTCACGTACCCGGGCAGAAGCGGCAGGTCGACACGCAGGGGCGGGAACTCGGCTCGGTCGCGCCCCGGCAGGACCTCGCCCGCGTCGCGGATCCCAAGCCCGACGAGGTGACCGATCCCGTGCGGGAAGAAGACGGACACCGCTTCGCTCGCGACGAGGTCCTCCGGCGGCCCGCGCAGCACGCCGAGGTCTGTCAGCCCTTCGGCGAGCACGAGCTGGGCCCCGCGGTGGATCTCGCGGAACTCCGTGCCGGGCAGGCATCGCTTGATCGACTCGTCGCCGGCACGCGCGACGACGTCGTAGACCGCGCGCTGCTCGGCAGTCAACTCACCCGAGACGGGGTACGTGCGCGTGATGTCGCTCGCATAACCGCGTACCTCGGCGCCGGCGTCGACGAGGACGAGCTCGCCCGCCTGCAGCTTCCGGTGGCTCGGCGGGAAGTGGAGGACGGCGGCGTTCGGGCCGCCGGCGACGATCGTGTCGAAAGCGACCCCGTCGGCACCGTGCCGAAAGAACTCTGCCTCGAGCTCGATCTGCAGCTGTCGCTCGGTTCGGCCCGGCTCGATCAGGCCGAGGAGCGACGCGAAGCCGGCCGCGGTCGCGCGTTCCGCGCGCCGCATCCGCCCGAGCTCGAGCTCGTCCTTCGGCCGCCGGACACGGTTGAGGCCGCGGCGGAGCTCTGCCGTGAGCGCATCGTCGGGCGGCGGCGCCTGCTCGAACGGCGCCCCGAGCAGCGCGAGCCGCCGGCCGTTGCGCCGTGCGACCCACGACGGCAGGCACTCGATCGACGTCGTGCCGGCGGCGTCACCTTCGGCGGCCCCTTCCCAGAGCCGCTCGCCGCGCGTCACCGGGGTGACGAAGTCGACCCAGCCCTCGGTCGGATCGAACGCGAGCACGCCGCCGGGCCGCTCGCGGTCGGTGAGGTACAGGTACTCGAGGTGGGGGTGGAAGGGGTAGGTGAGATCGTGGCGCCCGGGGATCGGGAGGCGAGACCCGGCGCCGACGAGTACGACCTCGTTGGTGAGGTCCCAGATCTCGGTCACCGCCTGCCGGCGGCGCGTCACCTGCCGCTCGACCTGCTGCGCCTCCCACTGTTCTTCGGCGGCGACGAGCATCGCCTGAGCCGCCTTACCAGCCGCGCGTCTCGAGCAGCTGGCTCGCGTCGAGCGTCGCCGTCGAGATGCCGACCATCGGCTCGCCGAGACCGGCGGAGACCCGAGCGAGCACGTCGGCGTCCATGTAGTGGGTCGTCGCCTCGACGATTGCCCGCGCCCGCTTTTCCGGATCGCCGGACTTGAAGATGCCCGAGCCCACGAAGACGCCGTCGGCACCGAGCTGCATGCAGAGCGCGGCATCGGCCGGCGTGGCGATGCCGCCGGCCGTGAACGTGACGACCGGAAGCTTGCCGTGCTCGGCGATCCACTGCACGAGCTCGACCGGCGCGCGCAGCTCCTTCGCCGCCGCGTAGAGCTCTTCGCTCCGCAGCGAGCCGAGGCGTCTAATGCCCCCGAACACCGCGCGCATGTGCGTGACCGCGTTGACGATGTCGCCGGTGCCGGCCTCGCCCTTCGTCCGGATCATCGCCGCGCCTTCACCGATCCGGCGCAGCGCCTCGCCGAGGTTCGTCGCGCCGCAGACGAACGGAACCGTGAAGTCCCACTTGTCCACGTGGTGCTCGAGGTCGGCCGGCGTGAGCACCTCCGACTCGTCGATGTAGTCGATCTGGAGCGCCTGCAGGATCTGTGCCTCGGCGAAGTGGCCGATCCGGCACTTGGCCATCACCGGGATCGTCACCGACTCCTGGATCTCGCGGATCTTCTCCGGGTCGGACATCCGCGCGACGCCGCCGTCGCGGCGGATGTCGGCCGGGACGCGCTCGAGCGCCATCACCGAACAAGCGCCGGCCGCCTCGGCGATCTTCGCCTGCTCGGCGTCGACGACGTCCATGATCACGCCACCCTTGAGCATCTCTGCGAGGCCGCTCTTGACGCGCATGGTGCCGATCTCGTGCATCTGCGCGAATGCTAGCCGCGCGTGAGAGACTTGCTCTGCCGATGGAAGACGCACACGCGCCCGTCGTCTTCGTCCACGGCCTCTGGCTCCACGCCGACTCGTGGGCGACCTGGGTGGACGCGTTCAAGGAAGCGGGCTACTCGGCGACGGCCCCAGGCTGGCCGGGCGACGGCGCCACCGTGGCGGATACGAGGCAGCGGCCAGAGGCGGTCGCCGGCCACGGCCTCGACGACGTCGTGAACCACTACGCGACCGTAATCGCCGCGCTCGAGACCAAGCCGATCGTGATCGGGCACTCGTTCGGCGGGCTCATCGTCCAGCGGCTCCTCGGCCAGAACCTCGCCGCGGCTGCCGTCGCGATCGACCCCGCGCCTCCGAAAGGCGTGTTGTTCCTGCCGCTCTCGGCGCTCCGGGTCGCCTCGGTCGCCATGCGGAACCCGGCAAATCGAGGTCGTGCCGTGTCGCTGTCACGCGGACAGTTCAGGTACGGCTTCGGGAACGCGCTCTCCGCCGCAGAGTCGGACGACCTCTACGAGCGGTGGACGATCCCGTCGCCCGGACGCCCTCTCTTCGAGGCTGCGGCCGCGAACCTCTCCCCTCGTTCGCCGGCCAAGGTCGACACCGGCAACTCGACGCGCGGGCCGCTGCTCCTCACTGCTGGTGGCAAGGACCACACCGTCCCGGCGGCGATCAGCCGGCAGACGCTCCGCCTGTACCACGGGTCGACGGCCGTCACCGACTACCTCGACTTCCCCGACCGGGGCCACTCGCTGACGATCGACAGCGGCTGGCGCGAGATCGCCGACGGCGTGCTCAGCTGGCTGAAAAGCCGCTCGCTTTGACGACCGCCCGCCGGTCCTGCGCGGGCGTGGCAGGAGTTGCCGCGAGAAGACGTAACCTGCGAAACGTGCACGCGCTGCCGGAGAGGCGACTCGCTGTCGCCGCCGTCGCCCTGGCCGCCGTCCTCGCCGCCGGCCGTGCGGGCGCCGGCGTACCTCCGGCTGCGGACGATCCCGGCTCGGCCGTGAGGGCGGCGTCGCATCGATCGCCGAGCACGAGCACCCGCGTGGTCGCGGGCATCCGGGACGAGGCGGACGTCGTTCCGGGGACGCCCGCTCCGGCCGAGTCGCACGGCGCGGCGCTTCGGCTCGCCCCGGCACTGAAGGCGCGGCTCGAGGGGCACGCGCCGGTCGATGCCGCCATCCCCACGACCGTCACGACCAAGCCGAAGCAGAAGGTCAAGAAGCCGGTCACCGGGCAGCCGCTCAAGGTGACCCCGCCGATCGAAGGCGGTCCATACGACTTCCCGGTCGCCGGCCAGGTCTCGTACGGCGACACGTACGGCGCCGCACGGAGCGACGTGCCGGGCGGGTGGCACCACGGCGACGACATCTTCGCGCCGATCGGGACGCCCGTGGTCGCCGTCGCCGACGGCACGATCAACCGGGCAGGCTGGGAAGTCGTCGGCGGCTGGCGCCTCTGGGTCCGCGACCGCGTCGGGGACGAGTTCTACTACGCGCACCTCTCCGGATACACGGCGCTCGCGCTCCGCGACGGTCGTGTCAAGCGCGGCGAGGTGATCGGCTTCGTCGGCAACACCGGCGATGCGTTCACGACGCTGCCGCACCTGCACTTCGAGGTGCACCCGCGCAACCTCCTGCACCTCGGCTACGGCGGCGCCGTCGACCCGACTTCGTACCTCGAGTCGTGGGCGAAACCGGGGCACGTCGTCCCCCCTGCGGCCGTCCATCCGCATTTCCCGGGTGCGACCGAAGCGCGCTACGAGGCGGCGACGAACTTCCGCGAGCTCCTACGAGTCCATCCCGCGCTGCCGCGTCCGAAGGTGAAGAAGCGGCCGCCCGCGCCTGCACCGCCGCCCCCGGTCGTCGGGTTCACGCGGCATCCGACGCTGCCGGTGCAGGCGCTCCGGCTTCCACCGCCCGTCGTGGCACACGCGAGCAGGGCCTGGCGCTGGGCGACGACCGACGCGATCGCGGCGGTCGCCGTCCTCGGGTTGATGATGTGGCGCGATCAGCTGCCGCGGCGCCGGCGAACGCCGGCTGAGGTGCGCCTGGACGCGGCGATGGCGGCCGCCCGAGCAGAGCTCGACGCCAATCTCGCGACGTTGCGTGCCATGCGGCGCGCGGCCGAGCGCAGCCGGCGGACCGGCGGCCGGCCCCACCGCGGTCGCCTGCCCGTTCGCTAGATCCGCGACCCGTTCGGGGGACACGGGGCCCGCCGCGGCGTGCCGATGGTGGGGCATGCACCTGACGACGGCGCCCACGCGGCGGCGGCTGCTCTGGGGAGCCGGGTTCGCGGCGATCACGATCGGCGCGTGCACGCTGCTCGCACGGCGGTTCACCCACACGAGCTGGCCCCTCCACCGCGCGAACATCGGCCTGGTGGCCGGCGCCGCGGCCCTCTATCTCGCGAGCTTCGTCTTCCGGGCGCTTGGCTGGCAGCGGCTGTTCCCGGCCGACACCAGGCCCCACCGCGCGAGGTGCCTAGCCGCCTGCGGGGCGGCGGCCGCGAGCGGCGTCGTTCTCCCCTTCCGCCTCGACTACCTGGTGAAGGTCGGGACGCTCCGGCGCATGCCCGGCGTGAAGCTCGGGCTCGAGGCGATCGCCCTTTCGATCATCTCGCTCGGTCTCGTCGACGCGGTCGCCTTCCTGCCGCTCTCGATCTCCGCGACCGCGACGAGCTCCTCCAACTTCCGCTACCCGCTGCTGCTCGTCGTCCTCTTCGGCGTCGGCGCGTGCACGCTGCTCGTCGGCGGACAGCGAGTCGCCCGCCTGCCGCTCCTTGCCCGCCGCGGCCGGCTGTCACGCTTCGCCGCGCGCGCGGTCGGCTCGCGCAGCAACCGGCTGCGCGAGGAGTGCGTCGCCTGGGGCTTTCTGCTCGGTTGCTGGTCGACGCGAGCCGCCGGCAGCACGCTCCTCCTCGCCGCGCTCGGCGTCGGGTTCTCCCCCAACCTCGCGCTCGTCGTCCTCTGCGTGTCGGCCGCCGCCGGATTGATCCCCGTCGCCTCGGGCGGCGCGGTCGCAAACGTGAGCGCGACGGCCGGCGTGCTGCTCCTCGTCGGCGTCGACCGGCAGCGGGCGATCAACTTCGGGCTCGCCTCGGGTCTCCTGCTGGTCGTCACCGCCGTGGCAGCGGCGCTGATCGGCGCCGTGGCCTCGCTCGCCCCGCGGCTCCGGCCCGCCGCGACCGTCTCCTAACGGAACGGAAAGGGCCGCGGTCGCCCGCGGCCCTTTTGCGCTCCGTTCTTCCGCTCGGGTTACGGCAGCGCGTACGCGCTGATGTCCGGCCCGACCGTGGAGAAGTCGGTGAAGGACACGAGGTACTCCTTGCCGCCTGCCGAGTAGACCGTGAGCCTCGGCACGGTCGGGATCGCCTGGCCGTTGACGAGCAGCGGCAGCTGCCAGACCATCGCCCCGGTCTTGACGTCGTACGCCTGAACGGCCGCGATGCCGTTCGGGTACTGCGGCGTCATGACGAGGCGCCCGATCAGCGCGAGCCCGCTCGCCGTCGTCGTCACCGGGCTGGAGCACGACTGTGCGCTGCCCTTGTTCGGCCCGGCGAGAGTCGTGTTCTGGTCGTCCTTCCAGACGATCTTGTTCGTCGCCACGTCGAACGCCACCAGGCGAGACTCCGAGAGCGCGGTCGGCGGGAACGAGTACTTGAGCTGCATCACGCCGCCCAGACCGCCCGGGAGCGAGCTGTTCGTGATCACCGGATGCTGGTCGATCGCAGGCGGCGCCTCGATCCCGTAGCTCGTGATGTTCGCACAGACGATCTCCGTCCCGGTCTGCGGGTCGAACGACGGATCCGGCCACTCGACCCCGCCCTCGAACGCCGGCGCCACCACCGTGTACGCCTGGTCGGTGTAGGTCGGGAAGGCCGTGTTCGTGATCACGTACGGCTTCCCGTCCGGGGCGATCAGGCCCGCGTAGTCCTGCGGATCCTGGACGACGTGCGGGACGAGCTCGTCACCGACCGGGATCGGCTGCGTCGGGTACGTGTGATCGAGGGGGTTCTGCGGCACCGGCGTCTCGACGACACCGATCACCGGCTTGCCCGTCGCCGGATCGAGCACGTAGTTGAACGCGTCCTTGTTGATGTGATCGACCACGTCGACCTGCTTGCCGTTCCGCGTGATCGTGTCGACGAGCGGCGTCTCCATGCCGTCGTAGTCCCAGATGTCGTGGTGGACCTCCTGGTAGAACCAGCCGAACTTGCCGGTCAACGCGTGGATCGCGTAGACGCCGTCGGTGCCGTACTCGGCGCCCGGCCCGTTGATCAGACCGTTGAACGGCAGCGGGTTGCCGACGCCGACGTACACCATGTCGAGCGTCGGATCGACGGCCGGCATATCCCACTCGGCGCCGCCGCCGAAGTAGTACCGGTTCGCCGGCCACGTGTTCCAGCCGTACGCCTTCGGGTTCGACGGGATGTTCGAGTAGTGCCACTTCACCTTCCCCGTCTTCGCGTCGAGCGCAACGGTCTCGCACGCGCCGCCCCAGTCACCGCCGGTCGTGCCGATGATGACCTCACCCTTGTAGTAGACGGGCGAGACGTCGATGCCGCCGCCGCCGACCGGGTTCACGATCTGCGTTGCCCACACCTGGGCGCCGGTCTGCGCATTGATCGCGTACACGGTCCCGTACATGCCGGTGAAGATCATCCCGCCACCCATGCCGAGCGAGCGCATGTTCGTGCCGTTGCCGGGCACGTTCAGGCCGACCTGCGGGTCGAACTGCCAGAGCGTCTTGCCGCTCGCCGCGTCGAGCGCGGAGATCCGGGTCCAGCCGTCCTGGACGTACATCGTCCCGTTGTAGACGATCGGGTTCGCGTTACCGCCCGCGAGCTGCTCAGCCGTCGTCGGGCTCGGTAGCCGCGTCTCCCAGGCGAGCTTGAGGCTGCCCCCGTTCGACGCGTTGATCTGAGTCAGGGTGCTGTACCGCCACGACTGGATGTTCCCGTTCTCGCTGATCCAGTTGGCTCCAGACGGCGCCGCCTCCTGGGCAGCGGTGAAGTCGGGGATCGCGGCGGCAGACTTCGTGCCGCTCGCCGACGCACCCACCGCCGTCAGCAGGACAAGCGAGACCGCCGTGCCGAACAGCAGCACCTGCACGAGTCTCCTCACGAAAGAACCTCCTCCTACCTCGATGCCAAAGGCCCTCGCCCGCTTCTCCCTTTTTGCCGGCCAGAGGGTGCGGTAATTATATGGCCGTTAAGGGTGTACGAACGTTTGAGGCTCCACAAGATTCGTTGGTCCACTAACATGGGGCTTGGACAGCCTCTTCACAGGCCTCCCTGCTTCGGCAGAGGTTTGACTGTCCACCCTCAGGAAGGGCCGCTGCGGGGCTCGCGGCGGCCCTTCTCTTCTCGCCGTAGACTGAGCACACCGAGGTCACGCGTTCAGGGACGAGGTCGTGCAGGCAGACGCTGACGAATCCCAGGCTCGCAACGGCCCCGCGCTCGGGCTTGCTCAGCCTGGCAGGCGCGAGCGCAAGAAGGCCGCGACGCGGCAGGCGATCATCGACGCCGGCTTTGGCCTCTTCGCGACCAAAGGCTTCGCCGAGACGACCGTGACCGAGATCGCCGCCGCCGCCGACGTCTCGGACGGCACCTTCTACTTCCACTTCCACGGCGGCAAGCTCGAGCTTCTCTACCAGCCGGTCGAGGAACGGATGCGGACGCTCGTCGCGCAGGTGGGTTGCCGTCGCGATGGCGAGACGACTCTGCAGGTCTTCGAGGCGTTCCTCCGGCAGGCCATCGACCCCTCGCTGCCCATCGAGCGCCACCTTGCGCTCGCCCGCCAGACGATCATCACCGACGCAGCGGTCGCCGGCGCGGTCAGCGAGCGGGCGCGCACCGTCTCCGACTCGACGCTCCGGAGCTCGCTCGCAAGCGAGTTTCAGGTCTCGGACAGCGACCTCGGCGTTCGGATCGTCGCCTCGTTCGCGCTCGAGCTGTGGCGGGACTACGCACGTCTGCTCGGAGCCGAAGACCCCACGCCGCATCAGGTCGAGGACTTCCTGCAGCGGGGCTTTGCGGCGCTGCGAGCCGCCCAGCGCGAGCTCCTCGACTCGAGCTAGCGCGCCGGACGGGCACGTGGACGAAGTCCTCACCGGACTCTCATCACGGTCGGCGTAACGTGCCCTCCGTCCGCGCGTGGCCTGCCTGCGGACACCGACGAACACCAGCGGCCCGGGCGGAGCGCACGTACAGCGAGCCCCTCCCCCGGGCCGCGCCTCTCGACCAGCGTTTACCGGCCCGAGTCTCGGTCGGAATCGCCAAGGGCCCGGGTGGATTCGAACCACCGACCAACGGATTATGAGTCCGCTGCTCTAACCAGCTGAGCTACGGGCCCGCGTTTGCGGACGGTACCCCTTCCCTGTCTGCCGGGCAGCGAGTTAGACTGCTCGGCCGTGAAGGTGTTCCAGCAGGAGCGGCAATTTCGCACCCGCGGAGGCCTGCATGTGACGGACATCACCGAGGACGTACGCGAGATCGTGCACGAGTCTGGCGTCGTCGACGGCATCTGCTGCGTCTACTCGCCGCACACGACCTGCTGCGTTCGGGTGAACGAGTTCGAGACCGGCTTCTTCGAGGACTTCGCCCGGCTCCTGCGGCGGCTGATCCCGAACGACGCCTACTACGCGCACGACGACTGGGACCGCCGCACCGAGAACATCTGTCCGGAGGACATGGAGATCGGCAACGGGCATGCACACTGCATGTCGATGCTGCTCGGCTCCGCCGGCGAATCGATCCCCGTCACCGAGGGTGGCCTCGCGCTCGGCACGTGGCAGCGGATCCTCTTCATCGAGCTCGACCGCGAGCGCGACCGGCGCTGGCTTGTCCAGGTCGTCGGCTCCTAGCGGCCTGCTCCTACACTTCGCTTCGTGAGCTACCTGCTCATCCCGCTCATCGTCCTGGGCGCGCTGATCGTGGTGTTCGGCAGCGTGGTCGTGCTGAGCCGCGTTCGCGGCGGCCGCTACCTGCGGCCCGTGATCACGACGCTCGCGCGGGTCCCATTCCTCCGCCGCGCGTTCCAGCGGCTGAGCACGGCGGCGCTCGAGCGCCAGAACCCCGAGCTTGCGAGCGCGCTCCGGAAGATGCAGCGCGTCGGGACGAACCCCGATCCGCTCAAGGCACAGCAGGCCCTGTCGCAGCTGTCGGCGAACGAGCGCCGTGCGTATCTCGACGCGGTGCAGGAGCAGGGCGCGATGCCGGAGCCTGCGAACCGCCAGCAGCGCCGGATGCAGCAGCGCCTACAGCAGGGCTCGCGCCCGCCCGCGCGCGGCAAGCGCCAGAAGCGGCGCCGCTAGCGCAGCCTTACGGCGAGCTCGGCGGCGAGCTCGTCGAGCGCGGTCGAGGCGCGGTCGAGCCAGGCCGCGAAGCGGACGAAGTCGTGGAGCATGCCCTCGTAGCGGTGCAGCGAGACCGGCACCCCGGCGGCCTCGAGCCTCGCCGCGTAGGCGAGCCCGTCGTCGCGGAGCGGGTCGCAGTCGGCGACGGCCACGATCGCCGGCGCCGCGCCTGAAAGGTCGGGCGCCCGAAGCGGCGCCGCGTCGGGATCGGCCGGATCGGCGCCGCCGAGGTACTGGGCCCAGTACCACTGCATCGCCTCGCGCGTCACGTTCGTCCCGTCCGCGAACTGCTCGTACGAGCCCGTGTCGAACCGTGCGTCGAGGGGCGGACAGATCAGGAGCTGGACGCCGACCGGCAGCTCCCGCGCTACAACCGCGGCGAGCGTCGCCCCGGAGCTGTCGCCGCCGACGCCGACGGCATCGAAGCGGTCGAGCGACCAGTGGACCGCGGTACGAAGGTCGTCGAGCGCGGCCGGAAACGGATGCTCCGGCGCGAGCCGGTAGCCGACCGAGACGACCGTGCGACCCGAGCGCGCGGCGAGTGCGCGGACGATCCCGTCGTGCGTGTCGAGCTCGCCCGTGACCCAGCCGCCGCCGTGGCAGTAGACGAGCGCCGCCTCGCTCGGCGCCGGCGCATAGACGCGAACCGGCACGCTGCCCGCGAGGCGGTCCTCGACCGCGGCGACCGCGTCGACCGGTCCGAAGAATCCGGGCGCCGACGCCGCCATTCGCCGCCTCAGCTCGGCAGGCGTCTGCGTCTCCGCAGACGGCGCGCCGGCGGCGCGGATGCGCTCGACGAGTGCGGCGGCTTGCGGGTCGAGCCCGCTAGACACGGAAGGCGGCGCGCGCGGCGAAGCCGAGCGCGGCGCGCGAGAGTCGCTTCGCCTTGGCGAGCACGTCCTCGAGCGAGTCGGCGAACCAGTCGATGTCGCTCTCGCCGAGGACGAGCGGCGGCAGGCCCTTGAGCACGTTGATGCGATGCCCGGCGACCTGGCTGAGGATGTGGTGGTCGCGGAAGAGCGGCCCGATCACGAACTGGCTGAAGAGGGCCGGCTGCCGGCCGTCGATGAAGCGCCAGGTGCGGCTGCCGCCGTCGGGCTCGCCGAACTCGATCGCCCAGGCGAGGCCGAGACCGCGTACGTCCTTGACGACGTCGAACCGCTCGCGCAGCGGTTGCGTGCGCTCGAGCAGGTACTCGCCGAGCTGGGCGGCGCGACCGGGCAGGTCGCGCTCGCGGAGCTCGTGCAAGGTCGCGAGCCCGGCGACCATCGCGGCGTCGTTCGGCGCGAACGTCGAGCCGTGCGACGTCCCGTGCTCGAGCGTGTCGAACACCGCCTCGTGCACCGAGCGCCGCAGCAGCAGCGCGCCGACCGGCACGTAGCCGCCCGAGAGTGCCTTCGCAACGGTGACGAGGTCCGGCTCGAGCCCCCAGTGCTCGCATGCGAACATCCGCCCCGTGCGACCGAGCCCGGTCTGCACCTCGTCGACGCAGAAGAGCGTGCCGTAGCGCCGACAGAGCTCCTGCGCACCCTGCAGGTAGCCGGGCTCGGGCAGGATCACGCCCTGCCCCTGGACCGGCTCGGTGATGAAGAGCGCGACGTCCTCGCGGGCGAGCTCGAGCTCGAGTGCCTCGAGGTCGTTGAACGGAACGAAGCCGACGCCCGGTAGCAGCGGCCCGAATCGCACCCGCTCGCTCACGCTGCCGTTGACGGAGAGGGAGCCGAGCGTCAGCCCGTGGAAGCCGTTCTCGACCGCGACGACGCGAGGCCGCCTGGCCGCGGCACGCCCGAGCTTGAGCGCCGCCTCGATCGCCTCGGTGCCGGTGTTGACGAAGACGATCCGGTCGGTCGAGGCGGGCGCGACGGCCACGAGCGCTTCCGCGAGCAGGCCGGGCAGATCGGTGAGCCCGAGCTGTGGCAGGCTGGCCGTCTCGAGCCCGAGCAGCTCGGCGAGCGCGGCTCGAACGGTCGGATTGTTGCGGCCGACGTTGTAGAGACCGAAGCCGCCGAGCCAGTCGAGGTACTTCGTCCCATTCCCGTCGAACAGGTACGGGCCCTCGCCGCGCACCCAGTGGCGGTCGAAGCCGAGGATGCGAAGGATCTCGACGAAGCGGGGGTTCGCGTGCCGCTCATAGAGGGAGAGACCTTCGCCGGCGCGCCGTTCCAGGAGCTCCTCGAGGCTGAACCCGACCATGGGGACGAAGGGTAGTTCGCGCGCGGCGCCGACGCGCCGCTGCCGGGCGATGAATTCTTTCCTTTTCCTTGCATGACGATAAAGTCGCCTGGGAATCATTCCCGGCGATGAAGAAGGCTCTCTTCGCGGCGGCACTCCTGGCGCTGGCGCTCGTGGGCTCCGCATCCGCGGCGACCGCTCCGTCCGTCGCCACGGCGCCGGCGTCGTCGATCGGCACCGGCGGGGCGACGCTGCAGGGCACCGTCACCCCGAACGGGCAGTCGACGAGCTGGTGGTTCGAGTACGGCCCGAACACCGGCTACGGCGTCAAGACGACGACGCACAACGCCGGCTCGGGCACGAACCCGGTCAACGTGTCCGCCGCGATCTCGAAGCTCGCGGCCGGGACGATGTACCACTACCGGCTCGTCGCCTCGAACGCGACGGGCACGAGCTACGCCGGTGACCAGTCTTTCGTCACGCTCGGTGCGCCCGGCTTGCAGACGAACCAGCCGCAGAGCATGACCGCGACGTCGGCGCTCCTGACCGGCTCGGTGGATCCGCGCGGCAGCGCGACGACCTGGCACTTCGACTACGGCACGACGACCGCATACGGCCTCACGACCCCGCCGCACAGCGCCGGCTCCGGCTTCGGCGCGCAGCCGGTCGGGGCGACGATCTCGAACCTCACGCCCGGTGCGACCTACCACTTCCGCCTCGTCGCTTCGAGCAAGGCCGGCACGACCTACGACGGCGACATGTCGTTCGCGACGCCGGCTGCGATCACGATCGGCAAGACCGCGCTGCGGGTCGTCGCCGGCCAGTACGTGATGATCCGCGGCACCGTCTTCGGCGGCGCGACCGGCACGCAGGTGACGATCCTCTCGCAGCCGTTCGGCGAGGGCACGCTGACGCCGCTCGCCACCGTGCTCACCGGCGCCGGCGGCAGCTGGAGCTACCTCGCGCACCCGCGGATCGCGACGACGTACGCCGCACAGGTGACCGGCGCGAACAGTACGCCGATCACGATCGGCGTCCAGCCGCACGTCAGTCTCCTGCTGATCACGGGCGCGCGCTTCTCGACCCGGGTCACCGCCGCGACGTCGTTCGCCGGCAAGGTCGTGCAGTTCCAGCGGCTCGTCGACGGCCGCTGGGTGACGGTGAAGCGTCAGCGGCTCGATGCATCCGGGGTCGCGGTCTTCCGCGCGGCGCTCCTGCCGCAGGGCCACTCGACGATCCGCGTCGCGATCAGCGTCAACCAGGCCGGTCCGGGCTATCTCGCGGGCTTCAGCCGGACGCTGGGCTACACGCGCTGACGCGCCGGGCTAGTGCCCGGTCGCCGAGAAGTGCATGTAGTCCTTGGTCGAGCCGCTCCAGGACCCGCCCCAGCCCCAACCGACGGACTGGAAGGCGGCGATGACTGCGGGCGTGACCATTCCGCGGCGCAACGGTGAGCGCTTCACGTAGGAGAGCGCCGTCTTGTCGCGGGTCATCCCGCACCCGACGTAGGGGTTCTCGACGGGATTGATGTCGACCGCCTCGCCGTAGGCGTGCTCGGACCAGCTGCCGGTGCCGGTCCCGCCGGTGCACGGCGACGGCACCGCCTGCCGGCACTCGAACGAAGCGCTCACGTCGCCGTCGGCGGGTTGCAGGTCGG
>Ga0070731_10002470_pt1 | contig 17600 bp, 15 predicted proteins | sample Coa_R1_2_FD_66448 | JGI IMG/M metagenome (GOLD analysis project Ga0070731, IMG submission 66448) | Surface soil microbial communities from Centralia Pennsylvania, which are recovering from an underground coalmine fire - Coalmine... | ecosystem: Environmental > Terrestrial > Soil > Unclassified ...
GAGGAACTGGTCCAGCGCAACCTCTCCAAAAGCGCCACCCTCGACTACTGGGAAAGCGGCATGGACCTCGGGCTATCGCGCGATATGTTTGACAGCTTCGTGCAATATCAGAACGCCATGCAATCCGCCTTTCACCAGCTTCAAAAGACTTACGGCTTTACCATTGTGGACGGCAACCGCTCCGTGGCGGCCGTCACCCAGGAATTGCGCAAGAAAATCGACGCAGTTCTTGAGGGGAAATAAGCGCGCAAAAGTTATCAACCGGTCCCGCTCACGCCCGTAAATAACTTTTTCTGCTTCCTCCTTGACCGTTTCCCAACTCGGGAGCACTGTCCACACGAAGTCAACCCTTGAGAAAGGATTTTATGTCTGCGCAAAGAATGCCGAAACAAAAAGTCACATTCTCGTTGATCGCGCCCGAAGCCCAATCAGTTCAGGTCGCCGGTGATTTCACTGACTGGGAGCAGGAACCGCTGGACTTGAAAAAGTTCAAAGGCGGCGTGTGGAAAAGGACCGTGTCACTTGAGCCCGGCGAGTATGAATATCGTCTGCTGGTCGATGGCAAATGGCAGGACGACCCCAACTGTCTGCTGCGGCAACCCAATGGATTCGGCAGCCAGAACTGCGTCTGCGTCGTCAACGGTGCCTGACTTCGGAGGGACGCGAGTCCCGTCAGCTCATACTCGCACCAAAGCCCGCTCTCGCTCCAGCAATGTTGGATGCGAATAATAGAACCCGCTGTAAAGCGGGTGCGGCGTGAGATTGCTCAGATTCTTCTCGTTCAGCTTCCGCAACGCGCCGATGAGCGACTGAGCCTCATTCATCACCTCCGCGGCAAACGCATCCGCCTGATACTCGTATCGCCGCGACCACCAATGAGCCACCGGCGAGAACCAAAAAGTCACTACGCCTGCCAGCAATCCGAAGAGCAATAGCGCCGGCGCAATGTTCCCCGGCTCAAATCCAAACGCGCGATAAAACCACTCCTGCCTGGCCAGAACCGAAATCAGATAAAAAGCCACCAGTGAACTCAGGGCCGAGAACACGAGCATCTTGGGAATGTGCTTCTTCTTGTAGTGGCCAATTTCGTGCGCCAGCACTGCTTCCAGTTCCGGCTCGCTCAATTGCTGTATCAACGTGTCGAACAGCACGATCTTCCGGAACCGTCCAAAGCCCGTGAAGAAAGCGTTCGAGTGCCGCGACCGTTTGCTGCCGTCCATCACCTGAATGCTCTTTGCGACAAAACTCGTCCGCCCCGCCAGCTTCAACAGTCGTTCACGCAAATTGCCTTCGGGCAGCGGCGTGAACTTGTTGAACAATGGCATGATCAAAATCGGCGCCAGCACCAGCATCAACAGTTGAAATACCATCATCGCTCCCCACGCCCACAACCACCACATCGCCCCCGTCCATTCCACAATTTTCAGGATCAGCACCAGCAGCGGATATCCCAGAACCACCGCGAGCAGCAGGCCCTTCAACCGGTCCAGCCACCATGTCTTGGGCGTCGTCGTGTTGAACCCGAACCTTTCCTCCAATCGAAACTGCCCGTACCAGTCGAACGGCAATCCCGGCAGCGACATCCCGAATCCAACCGCGAATAGAAACGCAGCCATGGACCAGGCCGAGGTTCCGTGATGCGCCGCGAAGAATCGGAAAACGAGCGGCAGCACTCCGCTGAACAAGAAGACCAGCAATACGATTGTGCCGTAGACTTCCTCAATATCCCCGAACCGCGCCTTCGCCAGCGTGTAGTCAACCGACTTCTTGTAAGTCGGTTCATCCACCACACCGCGAAACGCCTCCGGCACTAAATCGGCATGTGCCTCCACGTGCCGGCGATTGAGCGCCGACAACCAGAATTCCGCCGCGAGCCGGGCGAGAATCAAACCCGCCGCCACCCACGCAATCACATTTGCGAGATTCACGCTCTCACTATGGTGGTAATCAAGCTGCGCCGCAAACCAGCAGAGAGTTACTCCCTCTCCGTCACCCTCATCACCTCACTCAGCAGCGCCTCCAGCGCCACCGGCTTGTGCAGCACCGGCAATTCTTCCACGCCTGCGAACTTCTCAAACCGCGACCCATTTCCCTCACCCACAATGAACACAAAATGCCGCGCCAGGAGTGGATTGGAACGCTCGATAGCCGCAAACAACAAATCTCCTTCCAGCTTGAACCCCTGCAGATCGCAAACCACCGCGTCAAGCGCGTGTTCCGCAACAAACCTCAAAGCCAGCGCCCCGTCCGGCACAATCGTTGCCTCATATCCGCTGCGTTCAAGAGTCTGTTTGAAAGGCCACGCGAGAGAAAGATCGTCCTCAACGATCAGGATGTGTCGTTTTCGAGGTGTGCCATTGGTAGTGGTATCCACGACAACTAGCCTCTACTGGTGGTGTAGTGTAGGCCCCTGTTTTCCAGAGCGCAACCCCTAAATACGACAAAAATCGCGTTACCAGTTGAGCTCCTGCAACCTGCGCGCCACCTCTTCTGCATTAGCGCGACTGTTGAATGCGCTGATGCGGAAATACCCTTCGCCTTTCGATCCAAAACCGCCCCCCGGCGTAATCACCACATTGGCATCGCCAAGAATCTTGTCGAACGCCTGCCAGCTTGTCACACCCTTCGGCGTGCGCACCCAGATATACGGCGCATTCACGCCGCCAAAAACTTTCAACCCTGCCTTCCGCGCGCCGTCGCGCAACACTTTGGCATTGCCCAGATAATGTTCGATCAACCCGCGCACCTGCGCCTTGCCTTCCGGCGAATAAAGCGCTTCCGCCGCGCGTTGAATCACATACGACACGCCGTTGAACTTCGTCGTCATGCGCCGCAGCCACAATGGATGCAGCGGCTTGAACTCACCCGTCTTCGTCTGCGCGTTGAGCGACTTCGGCACGACCGTGTAAGCACAGCGCGTCCCCGTGAAACCACCGTTCTTCGAAAAACTCCGGAACTCAATCGCGCAATCCCGCGCGCCGGCAATCTCATAAATCGAATGCGGCAACGCTGCGTCCTGGATGTAAGCCTCGTAAGCCGCGTCGAACAAAATCACCGCTTTGTGTTCCAGCGCATACTTGACCCACGCCTCCAACTGCTCGCGCGTCGCCACCGCGCCCGTGGGATTATTCGGCGAGCAAAGATAAATCAAATCCACGTGTTTCTTTGGCGGCGCGGGGATAAATCCGTTGCTCGGCTTGCACGGCAAATAAACCAGCTTCGCATACGCGCCCGCCTCATTCGCCTCGCCCGTGTGGCCCGCCATCACGTTCGTGTCCACATAAACCGGATATACCGGATCGCTGATGGCGATTTTGTTTTTGCTGCCGAGAATATCGAGAATGTTCCCCGTATCACACTTTGTCCCGTCGCTGACGAACACCTCGTCATCCGCCACCTCGCAACCACGGCTGCGAAAATCATTCTCCGCGATGGCGTGCCGCAGCCACTCATAACCCTGCTCCGGCCCATAGCCCTTGAACGACTCGCGCACACCCATTTCATCCACAGCCTTGTGCATCGCATCGCGGACCGCCTGCGGCAACGGCTCCGTCACATCGCCAATGCCGCAGCGGATCAGCCGTTTCGCCGCCTCCGGATTCGCATCGCAAAACGCTTTAACACGCCGGCCGATCTCCGGAAACAGATACCCGGCCTTCAGTTTCAAATAATTATCGTTTAAATAAGCCATGAAATTGTTATGAAATCGTAACGTTAACCAATTCGGGCTGAGACGGTAAAGCAATGCGCCGCGCCGTGCAAGAGCCTGAACGATCGCCAATTTTCGTTGAGAATAGTCGAAACAGGTCGGATAGACACCCCGCCCGACGAATTTGTATGACCGAGCCCGCGCCTTTGCTTCATCCAAAGAGCCCTCACCTTTCGCAAAAACCCTGCATCCATTTCACCCTCGCAGGCGTTATTTGGTTGAAGATGATAGCTTGTGGCTCGTCTTTTGACTTGATATGAGCTTCTGCGCGCAAGTTGGGGATGGTCGGTGTTCGTCGGTTTTTAATGCAAAACTGGACTGCGCGCTCACATTTTCGAAAAAAGACGTGAACGATCAGGAAGCACAGGATCGCGACATCGAACTGCTGCGCCAAATCGCCGCCGGTGACCGTGCGGCTTTCGCCGACTTTTATGATCGCCATTCCACCCTGATGTTTTCCGTCGCTTGCAGAATTCTGAATGATCCCGGTGAAGCCCAGGATGTCCTGCAGGAAGTCTTCGTCCAGATCTGGGAAAAGGCCGGACGCTTCGATTCCCGGCTTGGCAAGGCGTCCAGTTGGGCTGTCGCTCTCGTCAGAAACAAGTCCATTGATCGCACGCGCGCGTCTCAACGCAGGACACGTCTCGCGGAATCTGCCCAGGCGGATCAAGCCGTCACCACGCAGCTTTCTCCCAGCGTTAACGAAACCATTCACGGCAGCGAAAACGCAAAACTCATTCAATCCGCCATCGACGAACTGCCGTCCGAACAACGCCACGCCATCGAACTGGCGTATTTCTCCGGCCTGACCCACGACGAGATCTCGACAAAACTGAACGAACCGCTCGGCACCATCAAGGCCCGCATCCGCCGCGGCCTGCTGAAGTTGCGCGACCAACTGGAGGGCGTGCTATGATTGACGAACGCACGCAAGAACAGGCCGCGCTGCACGTCCTGGGCGCGTTGAGCGAAACCGACGCCCGCGAATTCAATCAGCGGTTGCAGACCGACCCTGAGTTGCAGGCCTACGTCGCGCGATTGAGCGCGGCCACCGATGCCCTGGCCGGTTCGGTGCCAACGGTGGAACCACCACCGCAGTTACGGGCAAAAATCCTCGCGCAAGTCGCTGGCCGGCAAAAAATCGTTTCCCCGCCGGAACGGAAATTCGACTTTCTCTCATGGCTTTCGTGGGCGCTGGCCACCGGCCTTGCCGTTCTGTGCATTCTCTTCAATGTTCGCGACACGCAATTGCGCAAAACCATCGGCGATCAGGCGCAACAGATTGATAATCTGAACCAACTCGCACAAACTCTGCAGTCCGCCACCAACGATTTGCAAAAGACCGTGCTCGCGTTGCAGGAGACGAATCGGCTCGCGAACCTCCATATCGCCATGCTCAATTCACTCCTGGCCGATGCTCCCAAAGCCATCGCCGTTTCGCTCTGGGACAATCAGCGGCAGGATGGCGTATTCGTGGCCCAGAATCTTAAGGGCCTGCCGCCAGACCGCGACTACCAGCTTTGGGTCATCGATGGCCAGACGCCGGTCGCCGCCGGAGTCTTTCACGTCGAACAAAACGGCGCCGTGCGAATGAATTTCAAACCCACTCAATTCGTAAAAACCGCCGGACAATTTGCAGTAACGGAAGAAGTCAAAGGCGGAGTTGCCTCGCCAACCCTGAAAAACATGGTCCTGGCCAGCAACTAGGCTGTTTGTCGAAAGCTGCATTTTCTCTGCATCCAAAACCCCGTCCGAATCGTTTCTCAATCAGAGCGCAGGTTTCAATGCCCTGCGGCCACCAGTCAAAAAACAAACCAAGACTCGTTATGGAAAACATTCTGAATGACGAAACCAAAGGTTTCAATCGCCGGTCTTTTCTCACTCGCACCTCCTTGCTTGGCGGAGCGCTCTTACTGCCTCGTCTCGGCCTGTCCGAAGACGACGAAACTTCCGCAAGCAAGAAAGGCGAACACGTTCCCGTCTCATCGCGCGACAAAAAAATCATTATCGCCGCGGAAATCGCCGAGGCGCTTGCCGTCACCACTTATTCGAATATCATCAACACCTCGCCGTTTTTCACCACGATTCCGGACGATGATCAGGCCTATCTGGCGGCGGCATTGCAGGAAGAAATGTCGCACTACGCCTTGTTGCAATCTGTCACCAATAAGCCGAGTCCGTTCACAGCGTTTTTCTATCCGCCCAATATGTTTCAAGACCCGCAGACCACTTTGAACGTTCTCGTCACCCTCGAGGACGCCTTCATCGCGGCGTATCTGGTGGGTGTTCGGGATTTCAGTAACCGGAGTTTGCGGGTAACCGCGGCGCGCATTATGGGTATTGAAAGCGATCACCGGAGCCTCGCCCGCGTCATCGCCTCCGACCTCGGCCTTTCCACCACTACGGGTGCGCAGGGGGTCGCGGAAAGCGTCAGTCCACCCAACAACAACGGCTACGAGCGCACGTTGGAATGGACGAATATCGACCAGGCCGTCGCCGCATTGACTCCGTTTGCGGACGCCACCGCCGCTGGCAACGCCGGTTTTGATACCGGCACGAGTTTCGCGTTCAGTCCGTTCACGCCCACGCTGCCAAATCCGCTGGGCGACTTCATCTCCTTCGGCGGATGAATCGTTCTAGAGCATTGACAGAAAAGACCGCGGTCCTACGGATTTCAAACTCATCGCTACAGCTTTGATGGAAATGCTCTAGCACCATGGCGAATTGAAAGATTCGCCATGGCAGCGTGAAAAAGGGGTGGCTCTCGGAAGGAACTTATTGGAGAAATACCCCGGCAATAGCCGCATTGAGCAGCGTCGCCATAAATCCCACAAACAACGCTCGCAACCCCAGACGCGCCAGGTCACCCCGCCTATCCGGCGCAATCGCGCCAATGCCGCCAAGCTGAATGCCCACGGAGGAAAAATTCGCAAACCCGGTCAGCGCGAACGCGGTCAAAAGATAAGACCTGTCAGTCATGAAATCCGGCTTCTCCTTCCATCCCTTCATCACAAGATACGCGTAGTGTTCGTTGATGGACAGTTTCGCGCCGAGCAAAGAAGCCACGTGCGGCACGTCCTTTGGTTCCACACCCATCAGAAACGCGGCGGGAGAAAATATCCACCCGAACACTTTCGCCAGCGAAAGGTCCTTGTCGAACGCGCCCAAAATCGCATCAAACATTGCCACAAACGCGATGAATACAATCAGCATCGCCGCGACATTCAGCGCCAGTTTCAAACCGTCCGTTGTGCCGGCCGTGATCGCATCAATGCCATTGACGTAAGGCGACTTTTCCTTGTGCATCTTCACCGACCCCGCGGTTTGCGGCACGCTGGTTTCCGGCATGAAGAGTTTCGCCAGATAAAGGCTGCAAGGGCACGCCATAATGCACGTGGTCAGCACCGCCACGGGGTCGGCGCCGTAGTTGATATAGACCACCATCATCGCACCCGAAATATGCGCCATGCCGCTCACCATCAGCGTGAACAGTTCCGAGTTGGTCATGTCCTGCACATAAGGTTTCACGATGAGCGGCGCCTCGGTTTGTCCCATGAAGACGTTCGCCGAAACCGAAAGCGTCTCCGCGCCGCTCGTACGCATGAGATGGACCATCACCAGTGCCATGAATTGAACGATCCGCTGCAGGATGCCGTAATGATAAAGCAGCGTGAAAAACGCCGAGATGAACAGGATCGGCGGCAGTGCTTTGAATGCGAACATGAACAACATCTCCTTGCCCGGATTCAACGCAATGTCCCCGGGCCGCGCCAGGTTTCCGAAGACAAATTCCGCGCCCTTATCCGAAAAGCTGATGAAACTCACGACGATGCTTTTGGCGCCGTTGAAAAACTCATTCACCGCCGGCACCTTGAGCACCAGCATTGCGAGGATGAATTGAATCAGGATGCCGTAACCAATCGTCCGCCAATTCACCGCCCGCAGATTCGAAGAAAACATCGCCACCAGTCCGAAGAAACAAAATACCCCCACCACCGCCTGCCCGCGCGGCGAAATCGCATTCCGCAGAACATAAGCCATGCCGCCGAGGAACAGAATCGCGAACGCAATGCCCACTCGCCACGTCCAGGGCGTGCCTTCCCGGAAAGAGACGGGCGGGCCCGCCAACGAAGGCTTTTCGGGCGCGCTGACAGTCTCGGCTTGCACGGAAGCGAGTCTAAACACTCCGGCGTGCGGAGTCGAGGGGCATCACGGCGCCTGCCTTCCTAAAATCGCCTCATAGGCGTCCCAGATATTGTTCAGCGCCGACATTTCCGCGGGACTGAACCCTCCGCCAATCCACGCGCCCCGGAGCTGCGCGTTGCACTGGAACCCGCGAGATTCACCGTCGAAAAAGCAGTAGGCATTCGGAACCGCTACCGCGAGCACTCCTCTGTTAATCAGTCCGGCCCGTCCAAAGATATACGATGTGGCCGGATCCAGGCGAGATGCCACCAGGAGCCCCGCGCAACTTCCTGAAAAACCCAGTGCAGCGCTTGGCAGACTATCATTGATGTTCGCGTAGATGGCCCCGGGAGAATTAAGCAGTGCTATTTGATTGGTGCCGTCAAAATTACCGATCATGACAGCGCCGGTTGGCGTCGCGGTTCCGTTGTAAACGCCAACACTCGCTGATTTCAGCGATAAGTTCACCGCACTATTGATAAAATGATAGTTGTTTGTGAAATAACTGTCAGTCCCATCACCCGAAATTCCTTGCGCGTTGGTCACAACAGCTCCCACCGGCGCAATTGTGAAGTTGGTGGAAAATACGTTCAAGTAAGGCGCCGCAGGAATCATCGGATACAGGACGTCGAACCGGTTGGTCCAGAAGCCAAAGCTTTTTAATTTCGTGAACAGGAACTGAATGGCGAAACACTGGACCGGGTCGTTGGCCACCTGCGCGCGCGCGATGAAGTTCGTAGCATCCGTATCCCAGGGCACGTTGACGAAATTTTGGACACCGTTGGAAACGACCATCGCGGGCAAGGTTGGCGCGTAGGACAATGGCTGCAGATAGTTCGTGACGACAGCCGCGCCAGGGAACAACCGAAACAGCCCGGATTGATGGTTCGTCAGCGTTATTGTGAGAATTCGGGTGGGAGTCGGCGAGACCCAGGTGTTACTGATGCAATCATAGATTGAATATCCTGCTGATATGTTCCCCGGCTGTGACAGCGCCGGCAAATTCAGCCCGGTCGGATCGAGGGGAATCGTGAGGTTGATATTCGAACTGGCGCCCCGGCAGATCAGACCTATTGCGAATTGCGGCCCGCTGCCGCTGCCGAGAGGCTTCAGCCACACATCGATGCCGTTGGTTTGCAGAACCCGCTGGCCCGCTATCGCCGCCGGATCCGCCTCGATGTCCAGGACGCTCTGATCCGTGAGCATCTGATAAACGGGACCATTGGTCGTTATGTTTCCATTAACATCGGAAAATGAGTGCAACATGATCGCCGAAGTGATGGCAGCCATCACAATTTGCCCCTGGGTTCCCCGAAAGGTTGCTGGCTCGACATCTCTGTTGACCATGGAGTTGATGGCATCAAAATCATAAAAGTGGCCCGGACGGATCCAGCGATAGAACCCATTGGTCATAAACTGGTCGCACCAGGCCAGCAACTCCTGGAAGCTAACGAGGTCGCCGCCGCCCAGACCCCGGAAGGCGTTCACCAGGGAAACCCACTGAGCGGTTACCGGGCCTCCATTTGGATCTCCCGCAATGACATAAAACGGCCTGGACGTATTCGTCGCCAGGACCGCCATTCCCAGTTCCAGGTTCACCGGGTACTCGTCCCATTTTCCGCCATCGACTCCCCAATTCAGGAACTGGTTGACATCCTGTGCCATGTGCGCGGCGTCGCTCGCCGCCTGTGCACCAGACGAAGTCGTCCCTCCATTGTTGTTACCTCCATCTGTATACAACGCCAGCTTGAATCCCATCTGGTGCGCGATTTTCACGAAATTCGAGCCGGACGGAAACTTGTTCGTATTCCACTGTAGATTGCCGTTCGCATCGCGGTTTGTGGTGCCCCACCCGTCGTCTATGAATATCCAGGTGTAGCCGTAACCGTAAAGCCCCCATGTTTTTGTCGACGCCATCACATTGGAAACCAGCATCTCGCTCGGATTGGCACCATATGCGAAAAACGTCAGATAGCCGCGAATAGGCGCCGCTTGAATGCCTTGCTGCTGGTCTGATGCCGAGGCCTGAAGCACGGCATCCTGATACGATTGCAAACCGTTGTTGGTAAAGCTTGCCAGATTCGTGCTGAATGACGATTGCACGGCCGAGTACAACCCATTGCTGGCACTCGTTACGAGCGAGGCCACGGGAGCCAGGTTTACGTTTCCCGCATAGATGGCATAAGGCACCGGTAACACGGGCTGGCGCGGATTCAGAATCACAAAATTGGTGCCGCCATTTGTCCGCACTCCAATCTCCAGCCAGCGTCCGCTGCCATCAAAAACACTCCCGAAGTCCAGCGTGGCGTTGAACAGTCCATTGGATATGCTCGTTCCAAGATTTGTTACCGTCTCCCCAAGAATGTCTCCGGGCGGATTCAGCGAGTCGTAGAGTGTAAAGGTCAGGTCATAGCTCCCGGTCGCCGGATGGCCGCTATCATTAAGAGAACCCTGATACATGAAGGCCGTGCCCTGGGCGAATGCTTTAGTGGCAAAAAACACGACGAACACCACGAAGACTGAAAACCGAACCGCTTTTGATTTCATACCGCTTGAATGCCGCTTTACAATTGTCCGTAGAATCCACTCTTTCGCGTCCACTGACAATTCATTACTTCAAATTTCTATAGACTCTTTTGGAAAAGTGGGTTGATTTCATTTTCATCCCCGGTTCTTGCTCCTTCCGTATCTCAAAAGCGGCAGTGAGAAAATCCAATAAATGGCCGCTGACAATAACAGCCCGATCACGAGCGGCATTCCGGTAATGAAGGCATATTTAAAGACGGCGCCGCCGGCGTGCATTCCGAAATAGGCCCGCCACCATGTCATCAGAGGCTGGTGGAACAGATACCATTCGTAACTGATAATTCCGCACCAACGCAGCCACGGAGCGCAGAGCAGTCGGGCAATCGGATGCCGCGGCGCGGCAATAAACAGGAGCAAACAACCCGCCGCGATCTTTAAACTGTCGGATTCAAATTCGCTGACGGCAAAGGTTTTGGTTCCCATATGAAAATCGATCCAGGCGCCGAGCAACAGGCTCAAAGGCCAAAGCGCCACTCCAGCAATGCCCCACCAATGCCATTCCTTTTTAACAATACCCAGGTTATCCAGCCCGGCGACCAGGATTCCCAGGTAAAAGTAATCGAGACCTGAGGGAAAGTGAGAGTTGATTTCGGGATAAAACGCCGGCCCTTGTCTGGTGACAACGCGAAAAATAAAGGGAACGACGAGAAAAAGCACAGTAAATCCTGCCAGGCACGTTTTTGCAGAAAATCGTCTGAAGACCCAAAATACTGCCGGCAACAAGGCGTAAAACTGCACTTCAAGCGCCAGCGTCCACATCACCGGGTTCAGTTTTCCGCTCACCGGCCACACAAAAGCAATGCCCGAGAGCCAGCGCAGTGCCATGGGAATGTAAGAAGAGCCGTTCGCTGGATCCAGGATGCAAGCAAACAGGGGCGTAAAAAGAATGATGGAAAGGGCCAGCGGAGGATAAATCTTCCAGAATCTCCGCTGAGCGTACCCGCGAGGCACAACTTCCGTTGCGCCTCCAATCTTTCTTTTCCAGAACGGCCACGAAATCAGGAAGCCGGAGAGAACAAAGAACAAAGTGACACCGTATCCGCCCGTGCCGATGATGCTGCCTGCAACTTTTACTGCAGAGCCGGCTTTGGGATTGATGTAGAAACCATGCCCCGCGATGACCATGAGAATGGCAATCCCGCGCAGGCCATCGATGAAATCATATTCGCGATTGGCACTCGGGCTGACATGCCACGCATCCAGCCAATTCGCCTTTTCGGTTTCTGGTGCGACTGTCGCCTTGGTCGTCAGCAAAGCCATTTCAGTTCCGCCCGGATAAGGTGTTGGCGAGAACCGCCGCGATTCTTTGATAGCCTTGCAGGTTCAGATGAACCCCGTCGAACGTGAACCCCGAAGACAATTCACCCCCGCTGTCGCTCACGGCGGCGGTGAGGTCGACAAATTCCGCCTGGTGCCGCTGGCAGAGCGTCCGCAGTTCCTGATTCAAACTGAAAACCAGCCGATTGACTTCCTGGCTGTTCCGGTCAACCGCTGATTCCTGCACCGGCATCACTGAAAGCACAATGACCCTGCTCGGAGTCAGAACGTCCCGCACCTTTAGAAGCAATTGTTCGTAATCTTTGGCGCAGGATTCAACGGAATCATGGCTGCCCAGGTTATTGATTCCGCACATCAATACCACCTCTTTTGGATTGCGATCGGCAATGGCTGAAATCAATTCGGTAACATCGCTGATTTTCGCGCGGGACAATCCGCAATTGCGCACCGCGAAAGAGCCTCCCAGCAGGTCGTACCACCGGCCCATTTCAATTTCGCTGTCTCCAACCATGATGATCAGGGGACGATTGTCTTTCCACGGCACCGCCAGCTCCTGTTTTTTCTGAGCGAGGGCCTTCTGCCAGTCCTCACGCTGGCCCGAAGGAAAAGTCATATACAGCCGGTGAGCCACTCGTGGGAAAACTAAACAGACCAATCCAACTGCCAATATCCAGCCGGAACAACAAAAGAGCGTTCCCAGGCTGAACAGGCGGATTCTTTTGATCGAGATGGGACTCGGCAACACAACGTCTAATTCTGCACGGTTGGAAGTTCACATTCGAGAAAAAACCGCTCGATTCAGCCTCTTTTCAATCGGTCGCGATGCAATTTGTAAATATCAACCAACCTTTCGCCGTAACGTTCCCACGACCCATCCTTCGTCGCTTTTTCAGCGGCGGCCCGGCCCATGGAATCACACCAATCCGGCTGCTCAATCACGCGTTTCATGGCTTCATAAACCGCCTGCTCAGACCGTGCCGGAACAATGATTCCCTCCCGGCCGTTCTCGACAACCGTCGTCGCGCCGCTGTTATGCGTGGCGATGATGGGCAGTCCCGCAGCCATGGCTTCGGAAATGACGCGAGCGAACCCTTCCTCAATCGACGGAAACACGAAGGCGGTGCAAGACTGCAGCAGTTTCGCCAGTTCGGGATGGCTCAGCCCGCGCTCGTGAGTAAACAGCGGGCGCCAGCGCTCAAAGTATTTCTGAAAATCCTTATACGGTGCGCCGCATAAAATCAGCTCCGCCTCGGGCCTTTCCTTTTTCAACCGCTCGAAGGCGGGGACCAGGTATTGGACTCCTTTCCGCAAGGTCAGGGCGCCCACGAAAATAAAGCGCGGCTTGTCCGGAAGCCGCTGCCGGGGCGAAAATACGTTCAAGTTGGCGCCGTAGGCGAGCACCGCAAGCTTCGATTCGGGTATCCCATTATAAAGCATGGAATCCCGCACATAAGTGGACGGGCACAAAACCAAATCGGCTCGTTCGATTTCCCGGTTGATCGATGCGAAAAACCAGCGCGGCACGCCGACGCTTTTTCCAGGATTCCAGATGTCCAACTCGCGTTGCCAGAAACCATAAAAGCTGGTCGGATGGCTGTTGGAAGCATCCAACACCTTCAGCGCGCCGATCTTTTCAGCGTAATCAAATGGAGTCGTCGTGAATCCCATCACCGAGTGCACGACGTCGCAGACCGGGAGCTTTTGCCGGCGCAACCATGCATGCCAAAGCGGTTGCATCCCGTGGAACCCCGCATCCGCGAAGCGTCCGCCCGCAAAACGGAAAAAAGGCTGGCAGAGGGCCGCAAACAGCCAGGCGCGCTTGTAGTTGGCCTCGGGTAAATCCGTGGAATTTTTCCAGGCCGTGTAGAGCCACGCCTCCTGTTCGAGTCGGAGCATTTGCGCGGCCGAATGATGGATATGACCCCCGCCGCAGGCAGCAAAGAGGATTCTCATGGGCCTTTACGCAGAATACGCCGCGTCAATCATGCCTGAAATTAATTACCCCGGTTGCCAATCGCAAGCCATTCGGTCAGCGTTAACTCAACTTGCCGTAATACACAACCGTATCGTAAACGAAGCGCACAATACCACCTTGCTGGCGTTTCGAGAAAAGTTTCTCCAGGTCCTTGATCATTTCCGCGAATTTCGGCTGTCCTTCTTCCGGTGCATAAGACGAGGAGAGTAATCGACCTTTCAGCCCGTCATAATCGAACTCCTGCAAGTTTGGGAACGCCTTTTTGCGCGGCACATAGCCGAAAAATTCCGCTACCACTTCATCGTCAATCTGCTTGTGGTCCACTTTCGAGTAATCCGTGGCGTAGGTCTTCAGCAGTTGCTCGTATTCTGCCAGAAACGAGTTGGTCATTGTTTGGCGATCATTCCAAATCAGCACAACCCATCCGCCCGGCTTCATAATGCGCGCAAACTCCGTCCGGCAGCGGTTGCGGTCAAACCAATGGAACGCCTGTCCGGCAGTAATGAAATCCACCGAGCCTTTGGTTAAACCAGTCTCCTCGGCTGTCGCGGCAATGCTTGTGAAATTTGTAGATGCAGCAAGCAAACGCTCGCCCGCTTCGCGCATTTCCTTGTTTGGCTCAATGCCGAATACCGCGTTGCCGTTCGCCAGAAACAACTCCGTGAGCTTTCCCGTGCCGGAGCCAATATCAGCGATCACAGAGGTGCCGGTCAGGCCGCAATCGGTTTTCAGCAACTCAACAATTTCCGCCGGATAACCGGGACGATAGCGAACATAATTATCCACGCGCGACGAAAAGCGCTTCGTCGAATCGCGATCCGACAATTGCGAATTCGAACTCATGATGCCTTCTCTGGTGTCGAGCGTTTCCAGACGTACCGCTCCATCAACACACGCAGCACCGCCGTGAGCGGAATCGCCAGCACACCGCCGAGCAATCCGCCCAGCAGCGTTGTTCCCACCATCACTGCGATGATAATCGTGAGCGGATGCAGCCCAACGCGCCCTTTCATCACCCGGGGCGAAACCACCAGCGATTCCAGTGCTTGCACAATCGCAAAAACTACCACTACCAGCAGCGGATGTTTCCAATCGCCGTATTGGACCAGCGCAATAATCATTGCAGCGACGAAGACGATCATTGCGCCGATCAGGGGAACGATCGTGAGCACCACCGCCGCCGCGCCCAACAGGAAATAGTAAGGCAGGCCGATGATTGCAAAACCAAGCCCGTAAAGAATCCCATCTATCAACGCCACCAGCACCTGGCCGCGGAAGAAAGCGATCATGTAGCTATTGATAGAGCGCAGGATGAACACGAGTTCGTCTTTCAAAGTGGAATCCTTGATCGGCAGGTAGTTCGTCCATTTCGATTCGATGCCGCTCCTTTCCAAAAGCAAATAGAACGCGTAAATCGGTATCAACGCCAGGCCGACCAATACATCGAACCAGGAAGCGATGAAGGTGCCCGCTTTAGGCGCCAATCCCTTCAGCCATTCCGCGACGGATGGCAGAAGTTTATTCAACGCGCTGCCCAGTCCCGTATTCGCCGCCGGCGCGGCGGCAGTGGTGGGTGGAACCGAATTGGTCTCTGTGGTTGAAGCGACAGCGGCGTTCGTCTGTTCGATTGCAGGTGGTGTTTCGGGCGGGTTGGCTTGTGGTTGCCGGATCATCCTGTCGAACCAGCCGGTGGGTGGACTGTTGAGCCAGTTTTCAACCCGCTGCTCCACTTTTTGATAAATGTGCGGCACGCGCGATGCAAACTCACGGGTCTGCGTGACAATCGGTGGAATGATGTAGGCGAGAGTGCCGGCCACAATAAGCAACGCGATTACAAAAACGCAGATGATCGCCCAAACGCGGGACAGGCCTTTCCGCTCGAAATAATCCACTACCGGATCCAGCAGATACGCCAGCACGCCACCAACCGCCAGCGGCCAGATAACCGGTGACAGCACATCAATCACCCGCCCCAATCCCCACAGAAACACGACCACAACAGCTACAAGCAGCGCTATCGCAAGGCCCGTGGACCCCAGCCAGATGATGCGCGCCTGGCGCTCTGTGGGAGGGGGGAAGTTCATGCAGGAATAGAGGATGGAGAATAGGGAATGGAAGATGGAGATAAATCGCCGATTGTGCCGGCCATCCTTGATCTTCCATTCTCTATTCTCGTTCTCACATCATCCTTGCCCGAGCTTCTTTGATTTGTCGGTCGCTGCGCGCACGGCACTGATCACCGTGCCGCGCAACCTGCCTTTTTCCAATTCGTGGAGCCCTTCGATAGTTGTGCCGCCGGGACTTGTAACCATGTCTTTCAAAGCGCCGGGATGCTGGTTGGTTTCGAGAACCATTTTTGCAGCGCCTAAAACAGTTTGCGCGGCCAGCTTCGTCGCCACGTCGCGCGGCAAACCGGAAGCCACCCCGCCGTCGCTCAGGCTCTCGATAAACAAATAAACATACGCCGGACCACTGCCGCTCAATCCGGTCACTGCGTCGAGCAAACCTTCCTTCACTTGAAACGCCACGCCGACGGCTCCAAAAAGTTTTTTGGCGAGCTCGCCGTCCGCGGCGGTTGCGGATTTTCCGAGCGCGAAAGCACTCGCTGACGCGCCGACCAGCGCGGGCGTGTTGGGCATGACGCGAATCACGCGCGCCGCTTTCCCGAGCGCGGCTTCCAGTTTTGCAATCGTCACGCCAGCAGCGATCGAAATCAGCAAGTGTTTTTCCGTGAGATGCTCATGAAGATCAGCAAGCACGCCCGCAACCTGGTCCGGTTTGACTGCCAGAATCAAAACTTCCGCGAACTTCGCCACCTCGTGGTTGGATCCGGTTGTTTTCGCGCCGGTTTCTTTCACAAACGCCGCGCTCGCCGCTTCACTCACGTCGCTGCCGATAACTTGTGCAGGTGTAACGATCTCCGCGCGAATCAGGCCCTTGGCCAGCGCCGTGGCCATTTTGCCTGCGCCGAGAAAACCGATGGTTAATTTGGAAGCCATGCGTGGGTTCTATCAGGAGCCCGCGGCGGTGTCACTGCCCAAATTCGAACGCTCTCGTCCGATGCTCCGCCGCAGCGCTTTCGAGGCAAACACTTCCGGATTCAGCACATTTTGTGGCTGCGTGCCCTTCATCAAATCCAGGATGGTTTGCGCGGCCGCCAGGCTCACGCGCTCACCCGTGCTGCGCGCGTAGGAACCCTGATGCGGGCTCAACAAAAGATTGGGCACGAATCGAAGGGGGCTATCCGCCGGCAAAGGCTCGGTGGTGAAGACGTCCAGCGCTGCGCCGGCAATCCAGCCCTCGCCCAACGCGCGGACCAATGCCGCTTCGTCGACGAGCGCGCCGCGCGCGGTGTTGATGAGATAAGCGGTGCGTTTCATTTGACGCAACTGTGCCTCGGCAATTATGCCGTGATTCGTGGACGTGAGCGCGGTGTGGAGTGAGACAAAATCGCTTTCCTTCAGCAGTTGCTCGAGCGTGACGAACTCTATGTTTTTGTTTTCCGGCGAAGGGTGAGGGGTGTGAGCGAGCACTCGCATATTGAAGCCTAATGCCCGTCGCGCGGCTGCTTTGCCAATCCGACCCAGGCCGATAATCCCAAACGTTTTTCCTCCCACGTCATCACCCCAAAAATGTTTCCATTCGCCACGATCCATCGCCGCGTTGGCTTCGTGCACGTGCCTTGCGAGTGACAGCAGCAGTGCGAACGTATAGTCCGCCACTGCTTCATCCAAAAGGCCGGGCGTGTACGTGACAACAATCCCGTTGCGCGTGGCCGCTGGGATATCTATCGAATCATAGCCCACGCCCCAGCGGGCGATGATTTTGAGACGCGTTGCGCTTGGCGCGGAGAGAACCGCCGTGGAA
>Ga0070731_10002472_pt1 | contig 17586 bp, 17 predicted proteins | sample Coa_R1_2_FD_66448 | JGI IMG/M metagenome (GOLD analysis project Ga0070731, IMG submission 66448) | Surface soil microbial communities from Centralia Pennsylvania, which are recovering from an underground coalmine fire - Coalmine... | ecosystem: Environmental > Terrestrial > Soil > Unclassified ...
TGGCGGCGCCCAGCGACGGCATCGTCACCAAAGTGGAGCAGCTCCAGGCAGGTAATTTCATCGCCGCGTCCACGCCGGTGTTCGCGCTGGTGTCGACGCACGATGTCTGGATCGAGGCCAACTTCAAGGAAGTCCAGCTCGCCCGCCTGCGTCCCGGCCAGGCCGCGACGGTGGAGATCGACAGCTATCCCGACCGCAGTTTCGCCGCGAAGGTGGTGAGCGTGAGCCCGGGAACCGGCTCGCAGTTTTCCATGCTGCCGCCGGAGAACGCGACCGGCAATTGGGTCAAGGTGGTGCAGCGGCTGCCGGTCCGCCTCGAGCTGGATGACGCGAACCTCGAATTGGCGCTGCGGGCCGGGCTGAGCGCCAGCGTGACCGTGGATACCGGGCATCGGGCGGGCTGGTGATGGCCATGCAGTCCACCGCGGGCGGCGCGGCCGGGGCGCCGCAGCGCGTGCTGATCACCATCTCGGTGATGCTCGCTTCCTTCATGCAGGCGCTGGACAACACCATCGCCAACGTCGCGCTGCCGCGCATCCAGGGCTCGCTGTCGGCGACCCAGGACCAGATGACCTGGGTGCTGACTTCCTACATCATCGCCGCGGCCATCATGACGCCGCTGAGCGGCTGGCTGGCGGGACAGATCGGGCGCAAGCGCGTGTTCCTGATTTCCGTCGTCGGATTCACGGCGGCCTCCGCCCTGTGCGGCCTGGCGCAGTCGCTGCCGGAAATGGTGCTCGCGCGGCTGTTCCAGGGGCTGTGCGGCGCGGCGCTGATCCCCTTGTCGCAGGCAGTGCTGCTCGACATCAATCCGCCGGAGAACCACGCGCGCGCGATGGCGTTCTGGGTGATGGGCGTCACCGTCGGCCCGATCCTCGGTCCGGCGCTGGGCGGCTGGCTGACCGAAAACTACAACTGGCGCTGGGTGTTCTATATCAACGTGCCGTTCGGGGTCCTGTCCTTCCTCGGCATCCTGAGCTTCATGAAGGAGACGGCCAGGCGCGTATCGCGCTTCGATTTCTTCGGCTTCACCGCGCTCAGCGTCGCGATCGGCGCGCTGCAGCTGATGCTCGACCGCGGGCAGCTGAAGGACTGGTTCAGCTCGACCGAGATCTGCATCGAGGCGGCGGTGGCCGCGACGGCGTTCTATCTGTTCGTGGTGCACATGCTGACGACGACGCGGGCGCCGTTCATCAGCCCGGTGCTGTTCAAGGACCGCAATTTCGTCACCGGCAACGTGTTCATCTTCGTCGTCGGCGTGGTGCTCTTCGCCACCCTCGCGCTGCTGCCGCCGCTGCTGCAGGGGCTGCTCGACTACCCGGTGGTCACCACCGGCCTGGTGACCGCGCCGCGCGGCGCCGGCACGCTGCTGGCGATGATCATCGTCAGCCGCCTGATGGGGACGGTCGATGTGCGCCTGATCATCGCGGCGGGCCTCGCGATCACCGCCTTTTCGCTGTGGCAGATGATGGGGTTCTACCTGCAGATGGACCGCGCGCCCATCATCTGGTCGGGGTTGGCGCAAGGGCTGGGCACGGGGTTCGTGTACGTGCCGCTGGCGGCGATCACCTTCGCGACGCTGGCGCCGCAGTACCGCGACGAGGGCACGGCGCTCTTCAGCCTGATCCGCAACGTGGGCAGCAGCGTCGGCATCTCGGTGGTCGAGACGCTGCTCACGCGCAACACGCAGATCCTGCATTCCTCTCTCGCGGAGCACGTCATGCCCTACGGCGGCGGACTGCATCCGGAGATGGCGGGCATCGCAACGGACGGACGCGCGCTGGCGATGCTGAACGAGACCGTCACGCGGCAGGCGGCGATGATCGCCTACGGCAACGACTTCAAGCTGATGCTGGTGCTCACGCTGGCAGCGATCCCGCTGGTGCTGCTGCTGCGCGCCGCGCGCGCGCCGCGCGGAACCCGGGCGATGGCGATCGAATGACGCCCCCGCGCAGGATTGCGGCGGCGGTATTGCTTGCTGCCGGCCTCGCTGGTTGCGCCGCGGGACCGGACTTCCATCCGCCCGTGCCGCCGGCGGAGGAGCGCTACACGGCCGAACCGCTGCAGCACGTCGCGCTCGGCGATAAGATCGAGGCGGACTGGTGGACCTTGTTCCGCTCGGACGCGCTCAGCGCGCTCGTGCGGCAGTCGATCGACGGCAACCGCTCGCTCGCCGCGGCGGCGGCGACGCTCTCCCAGGCGCGCGAACTCGCGGCGGCGCAGGCGGGCGCGCTGCTGCCGCAGGTGGGCCTGACCGCCGGCACGGGGCGGCAGAAATACGGCGACGAATTCCTCGGCCCGCTGCCCAAGCCGCCACCCTTCACCTATTTCGCGCTCGGGCCGACCGTCAGCTACACGCTCGACTACACGGGCGGAGGCGGCCGCTCGGTCGAACGGCAGCTCGCACTGGCGGAATACCAGCGGCAGCAGCTCGCCGCGGCCTACCTCACGGTGACCGGCAGCGTGGCGCTGCAGTCCATCGCGATCGCCTCGGCGCGCGCGCAGATCGCCGCCGTCGAGGGGATACTCGAGCAGGACCGCGTCAACCTGAAGCTGGTGCAGGCCTCGTTCGACGCCGGCGCGGTGTCGCGCCTCGACATCGTCAGCGCGCGCAGCCAGCTCGCCAACGACGCCACGCTGCTGCCGCCGCTGCGCCAGGAGCTGAGCGTCGCGCGCCATGCGCTGGCGATCCTGCTCGGCAGGCCGCCGGGCAACTGGTCGCCGCCGGACCTGCAACTCGCCGATTTCACGCTGCCGCGCGAGCTGCCGGTCAGCCTGCCTTCGGAACTGGCGCGCCGCCGGCCGGACATTCTCGCTGCCGAGGCGCAGCTGCACGCGGCGACGGCGGCCGTGGGCATCGCCGAGTCGAACCTCTATCCGCGCGTCACGCTGGGCGGCAGCGCCGGGCCGCAGTCGCTGACGCTCGGCCAGCTGTTCGGCGGCGGCAACATTGCCTGGGGCTTGATAGCGTCGCTCGTCGCGCCGATTTTCGACGGCGGCACGCTGCGCGCCGAGCAGCGCGCGGCGGTCGAGGCGACGCGGGCCAGCGCCGCGAACTACGAGCAGACGGTGCTTGCGGCTTTCGGCCAGGTCGCCGACCTGCTCGAAGCGCTGGAGCATGATGCGGAGCAGCTGGAGGCGCAGTCGCACGCGCAGGAGGCGGCCGAGGCGAACCTGCGGCTCACGCGCGAGAGCTACAACGAAGGCAACGTCGGCGTATTGCAGGTGCTGGACGCCGAGCGCCTGCACCAGCAGGCCCGGCTTGGCCTGGTGCGGGCCCAGGCGCGGCGCTGTCTGGACACCGTGCAGCTATTCCTCGCGCTGGGCGGCAATGCGCCTTCGGCCGGGACGCCGGCGCGCTGAGCTACTTGTACTGCCCGGTCGATTCCGCTCGCAGGCGCGCCAGTCCCGCCAGGCTCTGGGTGAAGGGCGCAGCGACGCCCCCTTTGCGCGCGATCTCCAGCGTGCCGATGAGCAGGCCGTCGAGTTCTAGCGGCTTGCCGGCCTCCATGTCCTGCAGCGTCGAGGGCTTGAAGGCGCCCAGCTTGCGCGCCATGTCCATGCGCGCCTCGGGATCGATGCCGGCGTCGACGCCGACCGCACGGCCGATGGCAAGCACTTCGCGCATCACGGCAACGAGGTAGGCCTTCACGTACTCGTCGGCGATCAGCCGGTCGGCGGTGGCGAGCGTCAGCGCGGCCACGGGATTGAAGCTCACGTTGCCGATCAGCTTCACCCAGAAATCCTTCTCGATGAAGCCGCTTTGCTGCGCTTCGAATCCTGCCGCCGCCAGCGCTTTCGCCAGGTCCCCGGTGCGCGCCGTGTTTTTCCCGCCAGGTTCGCCCAGGATCAGGCGCTCGCCCATGTTGTGGCTGATGAGGCCAGGCTCGGGCGTGGAGGCGGCAAGGTGAACGACGCAGCCGACGATGCGCTCCGTCGGCATGGCGCGGGAGAGCTTGCCGCCGGGATCGAGGCTTTCCAGCCGCAGCTTGCCGCCGCCGAATGGCAGCCGGTCGAAGAACCACCACGGCACGCCGTTCATCGCAGTGACGATCGAGGTATCGGGGCCCGTCAGCGGCCCGATCGCGGCCGCGACCTCGGGCAGGTTCTGCGCCTTGACTGCAACGATCACCGCGTCCTGCGGTCCAAACCGCGAGGGATCGTGGTCGGCCCGGATTTTTACCTGGAATTCCTTTTTGCCGGAAAGGACCCGCAGGCCTTTTTCGCGGATGGCCGTAAGGTGGGCGCCCCTTGCGACGACAGAGACATCGTGTCCGCCCTGCGCCAGCCGTCCGGCCATCAGTCCGCCGACCGCGCCGGCGCCGTAGATGCAGATTTTCATAGTGCTATTCTAGCGTTCGAGGAGCGCAGACCATGTTTGCATTCATGAAGAAAACCAGATCCCTGCTGCCCGCGGACGGCACGCTCAAAGGGCGCGCCGCGAGCATGCCGGTGGCGGAGAAACACGCCGTCAACGGCAACCGCGTCGTGCCGCCGTTTCCGCAGGGCATGGAGCGCGCGGTGTTCGGCCTGGGCTGCTTCTGGGGCGCGGAAAAGCTGTTCTGGAACATTCCCGGCGTCTACAGCACCGCGGTCGGCTACGCCGGCGGCGAAACGAAAAACCCGGGCTACGAGGAAGTCTGCTCCGGCATGACCAATCACACCGAGGCGGTGCTGGTGGTGTTCGATCCGAAGAAAGTGGCCTACGAGACGCTGCTCAAGACCTTCTGGGAAGGGCATGACCCGACGCAGGGCATGCGCCAGGGCAACGACTCGGGCACGCAGTACCGCTCAGCCGTCTATGCGTACGGAGATGAGCAGCTCAAGAAGGCTCTTTCTTCCAGGGACGCTTTTCAGGCTGCGTTAAAGGCTAGAGGCCACGGCTCCATCACTACCGAAATCCGGTCCGCCCCGGAGTTCTATTATGCCGAGGGCTATCACCAGCAGTACCTGGCCAAGAACCCGAACGGCTACTGCGGGCTGGGCGGCACCGGCGTTTCGTGCCCGGTGGGGATTCCCGCAAAGGCGTAGGAGGGCTGCCGCGTACGCGGCTCCCGACCGACTGGCGCAGGCGCCCGTCCAATCAACGCGCTGAGCATGTTGGCGTGCGGCAGGTTGTCGCGCCGCATCAGCGCCAGCACGCCCGGACAGAGGGGCGAAAGGTGCAGCAGATCGCAAGCGAGCGCAGCCAGCCGCGCCGGCAGCGCCGGCACCGGCAGGCACAGCGCAGGCCGTTCGTGATGCAGGGCGCGCAGCGCGCCGAGGTATTCCGCCATGGTGCGCTTCGCGTTGCCTCCCAGCTCGACTTCGCGCCGGCCTTCGCCGCCGCGTTCGCACAGCACGGCCAGCGCCTCGCCGAGGTCGCGCACGTCCAGCGGCGCCATGCGGCCGCGCGCATTGGACGGATAGAAGTGAACCGGCCAGCCCGCGACGCGCCGCAGCCAGGCCGCGCCGAAGCCGCCTTCGCCGTCCAGCAGGGAGGGGCGCACGATGCTGTAGTCGGCCCCGCTCGCCATGATCTTCCTTTCCGCGATCAGCTTGGAGCGCAGAAAGCGGCTCCGCGCCTCGGGCCGCAACCCGAGGGCGGAGACGTGAACCAGCCGCAGGCCGAGGCAGGCGCAGGCCTCGCCGAGCGCCGCCGGCGCCATGTTGTGCACCCGGTCGTAGGTTTCGCCGCCGCGCTCGCGCAGGATGCCGACCGCGTTGACCACCGCGTCGACGTCCTGGAGCAGCGGCTTCCAGATGTAGCGGGTGGTGAGGGATTCGAAATGGGTTTCGCGCAGTTCGACGCCGCGCAGGGACTCTCGCAGCGCCGGCGGCAGCTTCGCCAGGGCTCGTTTGGGGTGGCGGGTGCCGATGACCACCGCGTGGCCGCGCGCCCGCAAGGCCGCCGCCGCATGCCGGCCGACGAAGCCGGAACCGCCGAGCACCAGGACTCTCATTTTTCGTCCTTTTTGTTATTTCTGTCTTGACAGAAATGTATGACAGGACTAGATTGGCGTCAAGTCCAACCCGGCCTTTCCCCTCCATGCCTCCCGAGTTCGGCATCCGCGACCGTTTCGTCCTGCATTGGGGGGAGATGGGCGCGCGCTGGGGGGTCAGCCGCACCGTGGCGCAGCTGCACGCGCTGCTGTTCCTCGCCGGCCGGCCGATGCACGCCGAGGAGATCGCCGCCGCGCTGCAGGTGGCGCGCTCGAACGTCAGCACCAGCCTGCGCGAGTTGCAGAACTGGGGCCTGGTCAAGGTGACGCACCTGGCCGGCGACCGGCGCGACCATTTCGAGGCCGCGCAGGACCCCTGGGAACTGCTGCGCGTCATCGTGCGCCAGCGCAAGGAGCGCGAATTCGACCCGACCGTGGCCTTCCTGCGCAGCTGCGTGGAAAGCAGGGACTTCGCGCGCGAGGACCCGGCGACGCAGAAGCGCCTGCGCGACACCCTGGCGCTGATGGAGGCAGGCTCGACCTGGGCCGAGCAGATGCTGGGCATGGACAACGCGGTGCTCAAGCGCCTGGTGAAGCTGGGCGCGAAGGTGCAGGCGTTCCTGAGGGCCGCATGAACACGACCACGAAATTCTGCGTGCCGCTGACCGTCTACTACGACAAGTCCTGCCCGCTGTGCGCCACCGAGATGCACGTCATCGAGAAGCTGGACTGGCGCGGCCGCCTGAAGCTGGTGGACTGTTCGCCGCCGGACTTTGACGACGGCGCCGCCGCGCGCGAAGGCGTCACGCGCCGGGACATGATGACGCGCCTGCACGTGCGCGATCCCGAAGGCCGCTGGCTGGTCGCGCTGGACGCTTTCGAGGCGGTCTACGCCTCCGCGGGATTGAAGGCGGCGGCGCGCTTCTGGGGCGACCGGCGGCTGCGGCCGGTCCTGGACCGCATCTATCCGGTGATGGCGCGATACCGCCAGCCGCTGTCGCGGCTCGGGCTGCACCGACTGGTAGGACTGGCGCTCTCGCGGATCGGCCGCGGTGCGCGCTAGGCGGCCTTGACCTTGGCGGGGCCGGCCTTGGAGATCAGTTCCCGCAGCACATAGGGCAGGATGCCGCCGTGCTTGTAGTAGTCCACTTCGATCGCGGTGTCGATGCGGGATTTGACCTTGATCGACTGTTTGCTTCCGTCCTTCCTCTTTATTTCGAGGGTCAGTTCCTGTTGGGGATGGATGTCGTCCAGCCCCGAAATTGAAATTTCCTCCTCGCCCGTGATGCCGAGCGATGCCGCGCTGTCGGCGCCGAGGAACTGCAGCGGCAGCACGCCCATGCCGACCAGGTTGGAGCGGTGGATGCGCTCGAAGCTGCGCGTGATCACCGCCTTGACGCCGAGCAGCTGGGTGCCCTTGGCCGCCCAGTCGCGCGAGGAGCCGGTGCCGTATTCCTCGCCGCCGAAGATCACCGTGGGCGTGCCGTCGGCGATGTAGCGCATCGCCGCGTCGTAGATCGGCAGTTCCTCGCCTTTGTAGCGGGTCAGGCCGCCTTCCTTGCCGCCCATCATCTGGTTCTTGATGCGCACGTTGGCGAAGGTGCCCCGCATCATCACGTCGTGGTTGCCGCGGCGCGCGCCGTAGCTGTTGAAGTCCGCCACCGCGATGTCGTGCTCCTGCAGGTAGATGCCCGCGGGGGAGGTCGGCTTGATCGAGCCGGCCGGGCTGATGTGGTCGGTGGTGACCGAGTCGCCGAACACGCCGAGCACCTTGGCGCCGGAGATGTCGCCCGGTTTTCCCGGCTGCATGCCGAAGTCCTTGAAGAAGGGCGGCTCGGCGATGTAGCTGGACCTGGGCCAGCTGTAGACCTGGCCGGTGGGCGCGGAGATTTTCTTGAACAGCGGGCTCGCGTTGGCGAGGTCGCCGTACAGGCGCCGGAAGGTGGGCGCGTCCATCGCCAGCTTCATGAGCGCATGGATTTCGTCCGAGCTCGGCCAGATGTGGCCGATGTAGACGTCCTGCCCGTCCTTCGATTTACCGAGCGGTTCGGTCCTGAAATCCTTCAATACGGTTCCCGCGATCGCATACGCCACGACCAGCGGCGGCGAAGCGAGGAAATTGGCGCGGATGTTCGGGTGGATGCGCGCTTCGAAATTGCGGTTGCCCGAGAGCACCGCGGCGCACACCAGCTCGTTCTTGACGATGATTTCCTCGATCGGCTGCGCGAGCGGGCCCGCGTTGCCGATGCAGGTGGTGCAGCCGTAGCCGGCGAGGTAGAAGCCGAGCTTCTCCAGGTAGGGCAGCAGGCCCGCCTTGGTCAGGTACTCGGTGACCACGCGCGAGCCGGGCGCGAGCGAGGTCTTGACGTGCTGTTTCACCTTGAGGCCCAGCTCCACCGCCTTCTTCGCCAGCAGGCCCGCGGCGAGCAGCACGCCGGGGTTGGAGGTGTTGGTGCAGGAGGTGATGGCTGCGATCAGCACGTCGCCGTTGCGGATGTCGATGCCGTCGTAGGTCCGGTAGGGTTTCTGCAGTTCATCGGCTTTTTTCGCGAAGCCGTTGTCCTTGACCGGCGCGGAAAACAGCTGCGTGAACGTGCTCTTCATCTTGTCCAGGTTGATGCGGTCCTGCGGCCGCTTCGGGCCGGCGAGGGAGGACATGACCGTGGACAGGTCGAGCTCCAGGTTCTGGCTGTAATCGATCGAGCCCGCCTTCGGCACGCCGAACATCTGCTGCGCCTTGTAGTAGGCCTCGAAGGCGCTGATTTCGGCCTCCGTCCGTCCCGTGCCCCTGAAGTAGGCGACGGTCTTGTCGTCCACCGGGAAGAAGCCCATGGTGGCGCCGTACTCGGGCGCCATGTTGGCGATGGTGGCGCGGTCGGTGACCGACAGCGACGAGCAGCCGTCGCCATAGAACTCGACGAACTTGCCAACTACTTTCGCTTTTCTAAGAAGTTCCGTAACTGTCAAAACCAAATCAGTCGCGGTGCATGCCGGGTGCAGCTTGCCCTTGAAATGCACGCCGACGACGTCGGGCGTCAGGAAATACACCGGCTGGCCGAGCATGCCCGCCTCGGCCTCGATGCCGCCCACGCCCCAGCCCACCACGCCGATGCCGTTGATCATCGTGGTGTGGCTGTCCGTGCCGACCAGCGTATCCGGGAAATAGACGCCGTCCTTGTAATGCACGCCACGCGCGAGGAACTCCAGGTTCACCTGGTGCACGATGCCGATGCCGGGGGGCACGACCTTGAAGGTATCGAAGGCCTGCATGCCCCATTTCATGAACTGGTAGCGCTCCTCGTTCCTCTTGAATTCCAGCTTCATGTTGAGGTCGAGCGCGTTTTTGGTGCCGTAGTTGTCCACCTGGATGGAGTGGTCCACCACCAGGTCCACCGGCACCAGCGGCTCGATCACCTTGGGGTCCTTGCCCATCTTGTGCGCCACGTTGCGCATCGCGGCCAGGTCGCAGAGCAGCGGCACGCCGGTGAAATCCTGCAGCACGATCCTCGCCAGCACGAACGGGATCTCGTCGGTGCGCGTCGCGTTCGGCTTCCAGTTGGCGAGCTGCCGCACGTGCTCCTCGGTGACTTTCTTGCCGTCGCAGTTGCGCAGCACGGACTCCAGGACCACCCGAATTGAAATGGGCAGTCTTTCGATTTTTATATTCAAGGCCTTTCCCAGCCGGGGAAGCGAATAGAACTTGCCGCCTTTTAGCGGTTGCAGGGTGTCGTGCAGGTTATGCGGCATTGAAGCCTCCATCGTTGGCCCAGACGCCCAGCGGCGTGCAGCCGCCCGGCTTTTGCAATTCCTTCAGCAAGCGTGAACGTTCCTCGATCAGCGCGGTGAGCTGCTCGTCGCAGCGCGCGATCGGGGTCGGGTAGTTGCGGATCTCCAGGGACAGCTCTTCGATGCGCCGGCTGATGCTCATATCACCATGAGGTCGACGAATTCGTGAACGGGGGTTTTATCGAGTTTATTCGAATCGAGGCACAGGTCGAGTATCGCCTTCCGCTGCTTGACGGGGAATCGGCGCGCCAGGTTGGTGCGGAATTTTTCCACCAGCACCGGCATGCCTTCCTTGCGGCGGCGTTTGTGGCCGATCGGGTACTCGCAGACCACTTCCTTCAATTTGCTGCCGTCCTTGAACTCCACCGTGAGCGCGTTGGCGATCGAACGCTTGTCCGGCGCGTGGTAGTCGCGCGTGAATTTCCGGTCCTCGAAGCAATGCATCTTCGCGCGCAGGGCGTCGATGCGCGGATCCTGCGCCACGCCGTCCTCGTAGTCGCCGGCGGTCAGGCGGCCGAAGATGAGCGGCACGGCGATCATGTACTGGATGCAGTGGTCGCGGTCGGCGGGATTGTTCAAGGGGCCCTTCTTGTCGATTATGCGGATCGCCGCTTCGTGCGTCCTAATCCGGATTTTCCTAATGTCTTCAACCCTCTTGCCGCCGGATTTCATATCCTGAAAGATCTGCATCGCGCATTCCACCGCGGTCTGCGAGTGGAATTCGGCGGGGAAGGAGATCTTGAACAGCACGTTCTCCATCACGTAGCTGCCGAAGGGGCGCTGGAACCTGAACGGCTTGCCCTTGAAGAGCACGTCGTAGAAGCCCCAGGTCTTGGCGGTGAGCACCGACGGGTAGCCCATTTCGCCGGTCTGCGCGATCAGCGCGAGGCGCACCGCGCGCGAAGTCGCGTCGCCCGCCGCCCAGCTTTTCCTGGAGCCGGTGTTCGGCGCGTGGCGGTAGGTGCGCAGGCTTTGTCCGTCGACCCATGCCTGCGAGACCGCATTGACGATTTCTTCCCCGCTCAAACCCAATAATTGAGCAACCACCGCGGTCGAGGCCACTTTCACCAGCACCACGTGGTCCAGCCCGACGCGGTTGAAGCTGTTTTCCAGCGCCAGCACGCCCTGGATTTCGTGCGCCTTGATCATGGCGGTGAGGACGTCGCGGACGGTCAGTTTTTTCCCGCCGCGGCTCAGGAAATCCGCAACGGCCAGGATTGCGCCCAGGTTGTCGGAAGGATGGCCCCACTCGGCGGCCAGCCAGGTGTCGTTGAAATCCAGCCAGCGGATCATGGCGCCGATGTTGAACGCCGCCTGCACCGGGTCGAGCTGGAACTGGGTGCCCGGCACCTTGGCGCCGTTCGGCACGGAGGTTCCCTTGACGATCGGGCCCATGAGCTTGGTGCAGGCCGGGTATTCGAGCGCCTCGAAGCCGCAGCCCAGCGTGTCCATCAGGCAGTAGCGGGCCGTGGCGTACGCGTCCTGGCTTTTAATCTCAAAATCTTTTACATAGGAAGAAATCAATTCCAAAACCTTGTCGGGCTTCGGCCGGACGTTCGAGATATGGGCGGACACTATTTCTGGTCCTCGTCGTCTTCCGACAGCGGCTTGAACAGGTATTCGTTGCCGCCCGCCTTGGGCGAGTGGTGGGGCGGCTCCGGCGGCGTGCGCTGGTCGCCCGCGTGGTCCCACCAGATGGCGCGGCCTTTCTTCTGCGATTCGCGCTCCTCGGGATGCTCGTCGAGGTACTCGCGCATGAATTTGGTGAGGTCGGATTCGTACTGGGCCATGGTTCTCAACCCCTGTCCTTGAGCGGCACCCACTTCCGGTTCTCGGGGCCGGTGTAATTGGCGCCTGGCCGGATGATCTTGCCGTCGATGCGCTGCTCGATGACGTGCGCCGACCAGCCGCTGGCGCGCGCGATCACGAACAGCGGCGTGAAATGCAGCGTCGGCACGCCCATCTTGCTGTAGGAGACCGCGCTGAACCAGTCGAGGTTGGCGAACATCTTCTTCTCGTTCCACATCACCGTCTCTATGCGCTCGGCGATCTCCTGCTGCGTCATGTCCTTCGCTTCCCGGGACAGCTGCTCCGCCACCGCCTTGATCACCTTGTTGCGCGGGTCGCCGGTGGTGTAGACCGGGTGGCCGAAGCCGATCACGATTTCCCTGGCCGCCATGCGCTTGCGGATGTCGGCCTCCGCCTCGTCGGCCGACTTGTAGCGCTTCTGGATTTCATCCGACACTTCGTTGGCGCCGCCGTGCTTGGGGCCGCGCAGGGCGCCGATGCCGCCGGTGATCGCCGAATACATGTCCGAGCCGGTGCCGGTGATGACGCGGCAGGTGAAGGTGCTCGCGTTGAATTCGTGCTCGGCGTAGAGGATGAGGGAGGTATGCATCGCCCGCACCCATGAGTCGCTTGGTTTTTTGTTATGTAAAAGCCTCAAATAATGACCCCCGATGGAATCATCGTCTGTTTCCGTCTCGATGCGTTTGCCGCTGTTCACGAAGTGATGCCAGTACAGCAGCATGGAGCCTAAACTCGCCATCAGCCGGTCGGCGATCTGGCGCGCGCCTTCGACGGGGTGCGATTCCTTTTCCGGCTCCAGGGTGCCGAGAACCGAGCAGCCGGTGCGCAGCACGTCCATGGGATGGGCCGTCTTCGGCAGTTGTTCGAGAACCGTCTTCAACGGCGCCGGGAGGGAGCGAAGAGCTTTCAGCTTGTTTTTATATTCGGAAAGTTCTTTCCTGTTCGGAAGTTTTTCATGCACCAGAAGATATGCGACTTCCTCGAATTCGGCCTGGTCGGCGAAGTCCAGGATGTCGTAGCCGCGGTAGTGCAGGTCGTTGCCGGTGCGCCCGACGGTGCACAGGGCGGTGTTGCCGGCCGGGACGCCGGACAGCGCGACCGACTTCTTCGGTTTAGGAACGTTCGCGGGTGAAGAGCTCATCGAGTTTTTGCTCGTAGGAAAGGTAGTTCAGGTAGTCATAGAGCTCGTCGCGGGACTGCATGCTGCCGACGACGTTCTTCTGGGTGCCGTCCTTCCTGATCGACTTGTAGACATTCAGCGCAGCCTGGTTCATGGCGCGGAAGGCGGAGAGCGGGTAGAGGGCGATGGCTACGCCTGCCGAGCGCAGCTCGTCCACGGTGAACAGCGGCGTCTTGCCGAACTCGGTGATGTTGGCGAGCACAGGGACATCGATTGCCGCAGTTATCTTTTTATAGGAATTCAAATCCGTGACCGCTTCGGGAAACACCATGTCGGCGCCGGCTTCCACGTATTTCCGCATTCGCTCCAGTGCGCGATCAAAGCCTTCGTTCGCCAGCGCATCGGTGCGGGCCATGATCACGAACGAATGGTCGGTGCGGCCGTCCACCGCCGCCTTGATGCGGTCGCACATCTCGTCTTGCGACACCAGTTCCTTGTTGGGACGGTGGCCGCAGCGCTTGGCGCCGACCTGGTCCTCCATGTGCATCGCCCCCGCGCCCGCCTTGATGAGCGAACGCGTGGTGCGCGCGACGTTGAAGGCGCTCGCGCCGAAGCCGGTGTCCACGTCCACCAGCAGCGGCAGGTCGCAGACGTCGGTGATCCGGCGCACGTCGACGAGGACGTCGTCTAGGTTGGATATGCCGAGGTCCGGCATGCCGAGGGATCCCGCCGCGACGCCGCCGCCGGAAAGATAGATCGCCTTGTAGCCGCTGCGCTTGGCCAGCAGCGCGTGGTAGGCGCAGATCGTCCCTACGACTTGAAGTGGTTTTTCTTCTGAAACTGCTTTTCTGAACGCAGAACCGGGAGAAAACATGAATTCAAATCAACCCAAAAGATGCTTCACGCCATCGCGCTCTTCGTGCAGTTCCTTCAGCGTCGCGTCCATCCGCTTGCGGCCGAATTCGCTGATGTCGATGCCTTTGACGATCTCGAACTTGCCTCCCTTGCAGGTCACGGGGTAGCCGTAGAGCACGCCCTCCGGGATGCCGTAGCTGCCGTCGGATGGAATGCCCATCGACACCCAGTCGCCATCGCGCGTTCCGAGCGCCCAGTCGCGCAGGTGGTCGATGGCGGCATTGGCCGCGCTGGCGGCGGAGGACAGGCCGCGGGCCTCGATGATGGCGGCGCCGCGCTTCTGCACCGTCGGGATGAAGGTGGATTCCAGCCAGGTCTGGTCGTTGATCATGGGCCAGACTTTCTTGGCTTCGCGCATTTCACCCACTTCGGCCTGGAACAGATCCGGATACTGGGTGGCGGAGTGATTTCCCCAAACCGTCACTTTCTTGACCGAGGACACGGGCTTGCCGACTTTCTGCGCGATCTGCGAGGTGGCCCGGTTGTGGTCCAGCCGCATCATGGCGGTGAACTGGGTGGGTTTCAGGTCTGGCGCGTTCTTCATCGCGATCAGGCAGTTCGTATTGGCCGGGTTGCCGACGACCAGCACCTTGACGTTCCTGTCAGCCACCTTGTCCAGGGCCTGTCCCTGGGGACCGAAGATCTTGCCGTTCGCCTCCAGCAGGTCCTTGCGCTCCATGCCGGGACCGCGGGGCCGGGCGCCGACCAGCAGCGCGACGCCGGCGTCCTTGAACGCGATCATGGGGTCGGACGCGGGAACCATGCCGTGGAGCAGGGGAAAGGCGCAGTCGTCCAGCTCCATCATCACGCCTTTGAGCGCCTTTTGCGCCTTTTCATCGGGGATTTCCAGCAACTGCAGGATCACGGGCTGGTCCTTGCCGAGCATTTCACCGCTGGCGATGCGAAACAGGAGCGCGTAGCCGATCTGGCCCGCGGCGCCCGTGACGGCGACTCGAATAGGGGCTTTTGCCATTGAGAACTCCGGAGATATGCAGCGAACGGATGATTCTACCGCACCGCCGCAGCGATATAATCCGTTCAACATGGGAGAAGCAGCGGTCAAGGCACCCGCCAGGCGAGTTCGGCCGAAGTACCTCAATCTGCAGGCGCTGCTGTTCGAAATCCGGCTGCCGCTCCCGGGCTGGATCTCCATCCTCCACCGGATCAGCGGCGTGCTCATGTTCGTGGCGCTGGTCTGGCTGCTCTGGATGCTGGGCCGCAGCCTGGCTTCCGAGGCGGCGTTCGAGAAAATCAAGCACTACGCCGGCCTGTGGCCGGTCAAGCTCGCGCTGCTGGCGCTGATCTGGTCGTATTGCCACCATTTCTGCGCCGGCATCCGCTATCTGTTCCTGGACCTGGACAAGGGCGTGGACCTGGCGACTGCGCGTCTCACCAGCGCGGTGGTGCTCGTGACCGGCCTCGTCCTGACGGCCTTCTTCGGCTGGAAACTGTGGTGAAGCGCACATGAGCGCAGACCGGATCGTCACCGGCGCGCACTACGGGCTGCGGGACTGGCTCGCGCAGCGGATCACCGCGGCGATCATGGCGGTCTACACGGTGATCGTCGTCACCGTGCTGCTTTCCGGCCATCCCATTACCTACGGCGTTTGGCGCGACCTGTTTTCGCACGGCTGGATGCGCGTGGCGACGCTGCTGTTCGCGGCCAGCCTCGCCTGGCACGCCTGGGTGGGCATTCGCGACGTGCTGATGGACTACATCCAGCCCACCGGGCTGCGCCTCGCGCTGGAGGTGCTGGTCCTGCTCACGATAGCCGGCTATGTCGGCTGGGCGATTCAGATCCTTTGGAGTTGAGAGTGGCGCTTCCGGTCCGCAGATTCGACGCAATCGTGGTGGGGGCCGGAGGGGCCGGAATGCGCGCTTCGCTGGAACTGGCGCGGGCGGACCTCAAGGTCGCCGTGCTCAGCAAGGTGTTCCCGACACGTTCCCACACCGTGGCCGCGCAGGGCGGCATCGCCGCGCCTCTCGCCAACTCCACCGAGGACAACTGGCACTGGCACATGTACGACACCGTCAAGGGCTCCGACTACCTCGGCGACCAGGACGCGATCGAATACATGTGCCGGCGCGCGAACGAAGTGGTGGTCGAACTCGAGCACATGGGCATGCCCTTCGACCGGCTGGAGAACGGCAAGATCTACCAGCGGCCCTTCGGCGGCCACACGCAGAACTACGGCAGCGCCAAGATGGCGATGCGCTCCTGCGCAGCGGCCGACCGCACCGGCCACGCCATGCTGCATACCCTGTACCAGCAGAACGTGCGCACCAACACCCAGTTCTTCGTCGAATGGATGGCGCTGGACCTGATCCGCGACCCGCAGGACGGCGCGGTGCTCGGCGTCACGGCGCTGGAGATGGAGACTGGCGAGGTCTGCATTTTCCAGGCCAAGGCGACGCTGCTCGCCACCGGCGGCTCGGGGCGCATTTTCTTCGCCAGCACCAACGCGTTCATCAATACCGGCGACGGCCTGGGGATGGCGGCGCGCGCCGGCATCCCGCTGCAGGACATGGAGTTCTACCAGTTTCACCCGACCGGGGTTTACGGCGCCGGCGTGCTGATCACCGAGGGCGTGCGCGGCGAAGGCGGCTACCTGCTGAACAAGGATGGCGAGCGCTTCATGGAGCGCTACGCGCCCAACGCCAAGGACCTCGCGAGCCGCGACGTCGTGTCGCGCGCGATGACCACCGAGATCAAGGAAGGGCGCGGCTGCGGTCCCGACAAGGACCACGTCATGCTCAAGCTGGACCACCTGGGCGCGGAGGTGATCAATCACCGGCTGCCGGGCATCCGCGAGATTTCCATCAAGTTCGCCAACGCCGACCCGGTAAGGGATCTGGTGCCGGTGGTGCCGACGGTGCACTACCAGATGGGCGGCATCCCGACCAAGTACCTGGGGCAGGTGGTGGTTCCGGAGGGCGCCAATTCGGAGAGCATCGTCCCGGGCGCCTACGCCGCGGGCGAGTGCGCCTGCGTCTCGGTCCATGGGGCAAACCGCCTCGGCACCAACTCTCTGCTGGACCTCGTCGTGTTCGGCAAGGCCTCGGGCGAGCAGATGATCAAGGACATCCGCGCGCTGCCCAGCCCGCAGCGCACGCTGCCCAGGGACGCGGGCGAATACACGCGGTCGCGCCTCGCGCGGCTGGATGCCAACGCGGGCGGCGAGCGGGTGGTGGATGTGCTGACCGACCTGCGCCGGGCCATGCAGGCGCATTGCGGGGTGTTCCGCTTCCCGGAAGAGCTGATCAAGGGCGTGGAGAAAATCAAGGCCATCGCCGACCGCTCCCGCCGCACCTACATCCAGGACAAGTCGAAGGTCTTCAATACCGCGCGCGTCGAGGCGCTGGAACTGGACAACCTGGTCGAAACCGCGATGGCGACCATCGTCTCGGCCGAAGCGCGCAAGGAAAGCCGCGGCGCGCAGGCGCGCGCCGATTTTCCGGACCGCGACGACAAAAACTGGATGAAGCACACGCTCTGGTACAAGGAAGGCAACCGGCTCACGTACAAACCGGTGCACCTCAAGCCGATGACTGTTGAATCCTTTGAACCGAAGGTCAGGACCTACTGATGAAACTCAGCATCTATCGCTACGATCCTGACAAAGACGAAAAACCCTACATGAAGGATTACGACGTCCAGCTCGAGCACGCCGACCGCATGCTGCTGGATGCGCTGGTCAAGGTGAAGGTGATGGACGACACCATCGCGTTCCGGCGTTCCTGCCGCGAGGGCGTCTGCGGCTCGGACGCGGTCAACATCAACGGCAAGAACGGCCTCGCCTGCATCACCAAGATCGCCGACCTGCCGGACCACGTGACGATCCGCCCGCTGCCCGGGCTGCCGGTGATCCGCGACCTGATCGTGGACATGACCCAGTTCTTCAAGCAGTACAACTCCATCAAGCCCTACGTGGTGAACCATGACGCGCCGCCCGAGCGCGAGCGGCTGCAGTCGCCGGAGCAGCGCGAGGAGCTGAACGGGCTGTACGAGTGCATCCTCTGCGCCTGCTGCTCGAC
>Ga0070731_10002474_pt1 | contig 17575 bp, 16 predicted proteins | sample Coa_R1_2_FD_66448 | JGI IMG/M metagenome (GOLD analysis project Ga0070731, IMG submission 66448) | Surface soil microbial communities from Centralia Pennsylvania, which are recovering from an underground coalmine fire - Coalmine... | ecosystem: Environmental > Terrestrial > Soil > Unclassified ...
GAAGAGGCGGTTCGAGAGGGCCGCGGCGGCGGTCGCGATCACGATCAGCTCGAACGTCGACCAGCCGAGGTTCTGCAGGACGTTCAACACCGTCGGCAGATACGAGCCGCGCCGGCCGAGCGGCGCCCGCAGCAGGACCATCCCGGGCACGCGGCCGTCGGCGCCGATCGCCGCGGCGACGCCGAGGAGCGTGTTGCCGATCAGCGCGCCGACGACGATGGCGAGCAAGGCCTTCGGGAGCGACAGCGCGGGCACGAGCAGCGCGCCGGCGACGATGACGAGCAGCGAGACCGACAGATTTCCCCACAGGAGCAGCGAGTCGAAGAACCCGAGCACGCGGAGCCGCTCGGGAACGGGAGTGATGCCCCAGCTCGGCTGCGCGTCCACGATCCTCCCTTCGCCGGTACGAACCGGATCAGGTTCGACGGGTGTGATCTCAGCCGCTCATGCGGCACCCCGGTTTCGCTTCAGCCTAGCGACCTGGGCGGGTCGGCTCCCGGTTGCGCCTCCCCCTCCTCGGTACACGCGTGTGCCAGGGACCCCACCTCCCTCCCCATGCCGACGAGGCTAACGGAGCGCGGGTCGCGTGTCTGTGGCGTGAGTGAGGCGAATGCGTGCCTTCTCGTCCCCAGGCCGGCCGAAGCCGTGGGGCGGAGAACCCGGATCAGGCCGCCTGCGAGAGCAGACGCCGAACGACGAACGGGAGGATGCCGCCGTGCCGGAGGTACTCGCGCTCACGCGGCGTGTCGAGCCGCACGATCGCGGTGAACTCTGTGTCGTCGGCGCGGACGCGCACCTCGGGCGCGTCGCCGTCCTCGATCCCGCTGATCGCGAACCCCTCCCGCCCGGTCAGCCCGAGCGCCTCCCGTCCCTCGCCCGGCCGAAACTGGAGCGGCAACACACCCATCATGAGCAGGTTCGAGCGGTGGATTCGTTCGTAGCTCTCGGCGAGCACGGCACGCACGCCAAGCAGCAGCGGTCCTTTTGCCGCCCAGTCGCGTGACGAGCCCGATCCATACTCCTTGCCCGCGATGACGACGAGCGGAATCCGGTCGGCGAGGTATCGCTGCGCGGCATCGTAGATCGTCATCTCTTCGCCGGACGGTACGTGCACCGTCCACGTCCCCTCGGATCCCGGCACGAGGAGGTTGCGGAGCCGGACGTTGGCGAACGTACCGCGCACCATCACCTCGTGGTCGCCGCGCCGCGCCCCGTAGGAGTTGAACTCCCTGGGCTCGACGCCGTGCTCGATCAGATACCGGCCGGCCGGCGAGTCCGGCCTGATCGAACCGGCCGGCGAGATGTGATCGGTCGTCACCGAGTCGCCGAGCATGACGAGGCACCGGGCGCCCGCGATGTCGCGTACGGTGCCGTGCGCGCGCGTCATCCCCTCGAAGTACGTCGGCTTCCGGACGTAGGTCGAACCTTCGTCCCAGGCGAAGAGCTCGCCCTCGGGCACCGGCAGCGTCCGCCAGGTCTCGTCGCCGGTGAAGACGTCGGCGTACGTGCTCGTGAACATCTCGCCGCGGACGGAGTTGGCGATTGTCTCCTGGATCTCTGCCGAGCTCGGCCACAGGTCGCGCAGATAGACGGCTCCCTGGAGAGGCTCGCGCTCGAGGTCGATGTCCATCCGCCCGGCGAGCGCGTAGGCGACGACGAGCGGCGGGGAGGCGAGGTAGTTGGCCTTCACCTCCGGGTGAATACGAGCCTCGAAGTTCCTGTTTCCAGACAGGACGGCGCACGCGACGAGCTCGCCGTCGGCGATCGCCGCCGACACCTCCGGCGCCAGGGGGCCCGAGTTGCCGATGCACGTCGTGCAGCCGTAGCCGACCGTGTTGAACCCGAGCTCGTCGAGGTACCTCTGCAGCCCGGCCTGCTCGAAGTAGTCGGTAACGACGCGAGAGCCCGGCGCGAGCGATGACTTCACCCATGGCCGGCGCTGCAGCCCGGCCTCGACCGCGCGCTTTGCGAGCAGGCCGGCTGCGACCATGACCTGCGGATTCGAGGTGTTCGTGCACGACGTGATCGCGGCGATCACGACCGCGCCGTGCGTCAGGTCGACGTCCTCGCCGTCGAGCTCGAAGCGCACCGTCTGCGGCCGAGGCGGATCTGCGACGGCGGCCGGGTGCGCGTCGGGCTCGGCGTGGCCGCCGGGTGCCTGCTCCGTGGTCGGGTCGCTGGCGGGGAAGGTCTCGGCGACTGCACCGTCCTCGTCCGGCTCGACACCGAAGGTCGAGAGCGATTCGAGAAACGCCTGCTTCGCCTCCGCGAGCGGCACACGATCCTGCGGCCGCCGAGGTCCGGCCAGCGACGGCTCGACGTCGCCGAGATCGAGCTCGACGACCTGCGTGTACTCCGGGTGAGCGTCGGGGTCGTGCCAGAGCAGGTTCTTCTTGCAGTACGCCTCGACGAGCGCGACGCGCTCCGCGCTGCGTCCCGTCAGGCGCAGGTAGTCGATCGTCAGCTCGTCGACGGGGAAGAAGCCGCAGGTCGCACCGTACTCGGGTGACATGTTCCCGAGCGTTGCGCGGTCGGCGACGGTGAGGCTTGCGAGACCGGGCCCGAAGTATTCGACGAACTTGCCGACGACGCCGGTCGCGCGGAGGATCTGCGTCACGGTCAGTACGAGGTCGGTGGCGGTCGCCCCGTCGCGCAGCGCGCCGGTGAGCCGGAAGCCGACGACCTGCGGTACCAGCATCGACAGCGGCTCGCCGAGCATCGCCGCCTCTGCCTCGATCCCGCCGACGCCCCAGCCGAGCACGCCGAGACCGTTCACCATCGTCGTGTGCGAGTCGGTGCCGACGAGCGTGTCCGGGAAGGCGACGCCGTCGCGTTCGTCGACGACCCTGGCGAGATACTCGAGGTTGACCTGATGACAGATGCCGGTTCCGGGCGGCACGACCTTGAGGTCGCTGAGCGCGCCCTGCCCCCAGCGCAGGAACGCGTAACGCTCGCGGTTGCGCTCGAACTCGAGCTCGACGTTGCGCCGGACGGCGAGTCGTGTCGCGAACTCGTCGACCTGCACCGAGTGGTCGATCACGAGCTCGGCCGGGATGAGCGGGTTGATCTGCGCCGGATCGCCGCCGAGCTCGGCGATCGCATTCCGCATCGCGGCGAGATCGACGACCGCCGGCACCCCGGTGAAGTCCTGCAGCAGGACCCGCGTGGGGACGAACGAGATCTCGCGCGCCGGTTCGGCATGCGCATCCCAGCCGGCCACGGCCTGCGCCTCGTCCTCGCCGGCGTTGCGCAGCACGTTCTCGAGCAGGACGCGGAGCGTGTACGGGAGGCGCTCGGCGCCGTGGCCATCGAGCGGCTGGATCGAATAGGAGCGGTCGCCGACCGCGAGCTTCGCCGTTGTCGCCACACCTGAAGTCAATCAGCACCGCACGCTTAACCGGCCGTTAATGGGCGAAGGTCGAATTTCTCAAGTCGCCTGGCTATAACGGCTCGGTGCTTTCCCGGATGCCGATCGCACCGACTGCCGCGCTCGCCGGTGCTGCGCTCGTGGGCGGCGGGGTGGCCCTCGGCGGAGCCGCCGCACTCGGGCGGCTCGGCTCGAAGACGACGATCCAGGAGGTGACGCAGACGCAGGTCAGCTCGGCGTCGAACGCCGCGTTCGCGCCCTCCGACCGGGCGCTGACGATCGAGCAGGTCTACAAGCGGGCGGCGCCCGGCGTCGTCCAGATCACGGCGACCTCCGTCCAGAAGCAGACCGACCCGTACGGCTTCTTCCCGCCGACGACTCACGTAGCAAAGGCGCTCGGATCGGGCTTCGTGATCGACAAGGCGGGTCACATCATCACGAACGACCACGTCATCGCCGGCGCGCAGAAGGTTCAGGTCAGCTTCTCCGGCAGCGACGAGCTGAACGCGTCCGTCGTCGGGAAGGACGCGTCGACGGACGTCGCGGTTCTCCAGGTCGACGCGCGGTCGCGCTCGCTGACGCCGATCCCGCTCGGCGACTCCGACGACGTCCAGGTCGGCGACCCCGTCGTCGCGATCGGCAACCCGTTCAGCCTCACCCGGACGGCCACGGCGGGGATCGTCAGCGCCGTTCAGCGTACGATCGACGCGCCCAACGGACTGACGATCGATCACGTGATCCAGACCGACGCGGCGATCAACCACGGCAACTCGGGCGGGCCGTTGCTCAACTCGCACGGTGAGGTGATCGGCGTGAACGCCCAGATCCCGGACGTCTCGGGCGGCGGTAACGTCGGCATCGGCTTCGCGATCCCGATCAACACGGTCAAGGGCGTTGTTGCACAGCTGATCCGCAACGGCAAGGTCGAGCACGCGTTCCTCGGCGTCACCGCCGTCCCGGTGACGGCGCCGCTCGCGCGGCTCTTCAACCTGGCCTCGAAGACGGGTCTGATCGTCCAGCAGGTCACGCCGGGTTCCGCCGCATCCGTGGCGGGATTGCGCGCGGGACGCACCTCGGTCGTGGTCGAGGGCGAGTCGTATCTGCTCGGCGGCGACATCATCGTCGAGGCGAACGGCGCACCGGTCTCGTCGGACACGCAGCTGCGCGACCTGATCGCGCAGGAGAAGCCCGGCGATCGCATCTCGTTGCAGGTGTTCCGCGATCACAAGCGCAAGACGATCGAGGTGAAGCTGGGTAAGCGCGACTGATAGAAGGCTTCGGGCCCGCACGAAGGGCCCGCAAGGACCGGTCGGCCGTCTAGCCAGCGCGGCCGCCGGACGAGATGGCCGCGGCCCGCCTGCCTGCCCGGGTCGCGGCCATGCTCTTCGAGCCGGGGGAGACGACGTCTCCTCCGGCTCGTGTCTTGTTGGCGCCGTCACCGTCGCTGCAACGCGCGGCTACCCTGGTGCCGGGATGGAGCAGGGACAGGTCGTCTTCGAGGAGGCGCTAGCCGCCGACGCAGATCTCTGGCAGGAGGACGACGGCGACGACCATGACGGGTGGTGGTGCGTGCGCACAGACCCCTTCCCCTGTCCGGCCTCCGGATGCACGTTCATCGCCGAGTTCATGACTGCGGCGCACCTCATCCTCGTCTGGCAGCAGCAGGACGATCCGAACCTGCTCAAGCAGGCAGGTCGCGCGCGCGACGTCGGCCGGAATCCCCGCGTCGTCGGCTACCGCTCCGAATTCGGCCCGAGTGCCTCCTACTACGCCTGGCTCGCGGCCGGGCGGCCCGTGCACGGCGTCCGCGCGCAGTGACGTGATCGCCCAGCGGTTCGGCTCCGTGCCGCCGCTGACGATCGGTGTCGAGGAAGAGATCATGATCCTCGACCCGCAGACGCTCGACCAGGTGGCGGGCGTCGACCGGATCGTCGCCGGCGTCGCAGACCGCGAGCTCCCGGGTCAGGTGAAGACCGAGTTGCACGCGTCGATCGCCGAGCTGAACACACCGCCGGTCGCAAGCGCGACCGAGGTTCTCGCGGCCCTCATCGTGCTACGGAGGGCCGCTGCGGAGGCGGCGCACGGCGCCGGTCTCGCGGTCGCGGCCGGCGGCGGGCATCCGTTCTCGCGCTGGCAGACGCAGCCGATCGTGAAGGAGGACCGTTACGTCACCTTCGTCGGGTGGGCCGGGATCTCGGCGCGCCGCCAGACGGTGCAGGGCCTTCACGTCCACCTCGCCGTTCCGAGCGCCGAGTCGTGCTGGCAGCTCCTCGAGGCGATGCTGCCGTGGCTACCGGTCGTGCTCGCCATGTCCGCGAACTCGCCGTGGCTCGCCGGCGAGCTGACGGGCTTCGCGTCGAATCGTGCCCCGGTCCTGACCGAGCTCCCGCGCGCGGGGACGCCGCCCGACTTCGGCTCCTACGCGGAGTGGGAGTCGTGGATCGAACGACTCGTCCGCCTCGGCGTCTTCGAGGACGAGACGCGGGTCTGGTGGGACGTTCGCCCGGCGCCGAAGTTCGGCACGCTCGAGATCCGCATCGCCGACCAGCCGACGGACGTGCGCCGCTCGGCGGCGTTCGCCGCGCTGCTGCAGGCGCTCGCCGACGTCCTCGTCGCCGACGGCGACGGACCGACTGCGAGTCGCGCAGACTATGACCAGAACCGCTGGGCGGCTGCTCGGTTCGGTCCCGCTGCGAGGCTGATCCACCCCGACGGCTCTCGTACCGCGAGCGCCGCCGAGCTGGGACGCGAGCTGCTCGAGCTCGTCGCTTCGGCGGCGCATCGTCGCGGCTCCGCCGAGCTGCTTGCGGTCCTCGATCCGGGGGCGTGCGAGGCGGAGCTCTTGGCGCGCCATGCGTCGGCCGTCGAGGCGGCGGCCGACCTCGTCGCGCGTTCGTTAGCCTGACGTCGTGGCGACCGTGCGCGAGACGATCGAGGTGAGCGGCATCCGCTGCGAGCGCTGCGTGCGGCGGCTCGCGAAGACCCTCGAGGGTCTCGATGGCCTCGAGTTCGCGACCGCGACGCTCCTCGGCACCGTCACCGTGGTCTACGACGACGCACAGACGACCCGCGACGCGCTGGTCGGCCGCCTCGCTCGCGGCGGCTTCCCGCAGCGCCCGGAACCGCTTGGTTGAGCCGAAAACCCTGTGGACGAGTCGTCACTATTCGCGACACGTCTCTGATACTTCTCTGAGACCGCTCTGAGAGGCGTCAGAGCCAGGGCCGGGCGGGAATCGGCGCACGCCGGGTTTCGTTTGGACGGTTGCTAGGGTGGCCGCCGGATGAGCGAAAGCGCACCGACGTCCGCCGAGACCCGTCGCCTCGCGGAGGTGGCCAGGGACCGTGTTCGGTTCGAAGAGGAAGCCCTTGAGCTCAGCGATCAGGTGTACCGCGTTGCGCGCCGACTCGTCGGCTCGCGTGAGGAGGCAGAGGACCTGATGCAGGAAGCGTATGCACGCGCGTTCCGTTCCTGGCAGCAGTACCAGCCGGGCACGAACCTGCGGGCCTGGTTGCTCCGCATCCTCACGAACCTGAACATCGACCGCGGCCGCCGCGCCCAGCGAACGCCGGATATGCAGCCGCTCGAGGAAGGCGACTACTTCCTCTACAACAAACTCGAGTCGACGCTCGGCGACGAGAACCCCGACGAGGATCGAGTGATCGAGCGTCTGTCGCAGAATTCCGTGGTCGAGGCGCTGGCCGAGGTACCGCACGACTTCCGCGACGTGCTCGTCCTCGTCGATCTCGGCGAGTTCTCGTACGCGGAGGCGGCACAGATCCTCGACATTCCGGTCGGCACCGTCATGTCGCGCCTCCATCGTGGGCGGCGGGCGTTGAAGCAGAACCTCGCAGAGAAGGCGGTGATCTGATGTCGTGCGGATGTGGTGACTGCGAGAAGATGATGCAGCCGTACCTCGACGGGGTGCTCTCGGACGAGCAAGTGCGCGAGGCGCAGGCTCATCTCGCCGATTGTCCCGGATGCGAGAAGCGCTACCGGTTCGAGGTCTCGCTCCGTCGTTTCGTGCGCGTGGCGGTCTACGAGGAGATGGCGCCCGAGCTGAAGGTGAAGCTCAGCTCGTTGCGCGCTCCGGGCTGATCACGTAGTCCACGTCTCCGGGTGGGTCGAGGTCGTCACAACCGACGAGCATCGCCGGCAGTGCCCGCAGTCCCTCGTCCGGGACGCTCTGCCAGGCGGCCCGCGCGAGCCAGAGCGGATGGCTCCGGGCGCCGTTCCAGCTTGCGGCGACAACGTCCGCTTCGCCACGGTGCGCAAGCACGCGTTCGACTGCGCGCGGGTCGAGGCTTGGCCCGTCGGCGAGGACGACTACTACGCCCTCCGGTTCGCCGAGCGCCAAGAGGGCGCAGCGAAGCGACGCGCCGGGACCGCGCTGCCAGTCGTCACAATGAACGAGCTCGACACCCGCAGGCACGACGTCACCGAGCGGATACGCGCCCTCGACGACGACGATGCGGTCGATCGACGTCGACGCGAGCCGTTCGAGCACCGCCGGCAACAGCAGCCGCTGCTTGGGGGCGCGGTAGCGAGACGCCTCACCGGCGGCGAGCACGACCGCCGGAATCATCCGCCGGACGTGCGCAGCGTCGCGTGCTCCAGCTCGACCGTCGCGGTCGGGGCGCCGTTCGGTTCGCCGAGCTTGCCGATCCGGTCGACGACGGCGAGCCCCTGGACGACGGTGCCGACGATCGCGTAGTCGGGCGTGAGCCCCGCGTTCGCCGCGGTGACGACGAAGAACTGGCTGCCGGCCGTGCCGGGCGCCTGGATGCTCGTCTTTGCCATCGCGACGACGCCGTGCGTGTACTTCGCGCTCGCGGGCGGCGGGTCGACCGTGGTGTAGCCCGGCCCGCCCGTTCCCGATCCCGTCGGATCGCCGCCCTGGATCACGAATCCCGGGACGATCCGGTGGAAGACCGTGCCGTCGTAGAAACCGCGCTTGACGAGCGACGCGAACGACGCCGTCGCGTTCGGCGCCATCGCCGGCTCGAGACGGATTGTGAACGAGCCGCAGTTGGTCGCAATCGTGACCTCGTAGGTCAGCTTCGCGTCGAGCTTCGTGGCCGGCTTGGGCGCCGAACGTGAGTGACCGGCCGGCGCCGACACCGTGACACAGCCGTTCGCGTTCGTCGTCGCGGCCGTGTGCTTGCCCCCGCCGCAGCCCGCGAGCAGCAGCCCGACCGCCGCCAGCACGACCGCGAGCCGTCCCATCAACCGAGCGTCGTCAGCGCGCGCCGGTGGAGAGCCTTGGCGATCTCGAGCTTGTACGCCGTGCCCGGCAGCGGCGTCGCGTCGTCGAGCGAGCCCTCGAGCAGCCAGGGAACCGGCGCGACGCCGGCCAGCGCCACCCTCGCGGTGCCGCCGATCCGGGCGGCGGCGACGCCGACGAGCGGAAACGCCCAGCGCTTGCGATCCATTGCCTTGAGGTAACACGACGAGTCGGCTGCCGGCACCTCGAGCTCGAGGATCAACTCGCCCACTTCGAGCGTCGTCGTCCGGCGGTCGTCCTCGGTCGGCAGGCGGTAGAGCTCGGCGATCGGAAACGCGCGCCGGTTCGTGTGAACGGCGGCGTCGAGCGCGAGCAGCGCCGCCGCCACGTCCGAAGGATGCGCCGAGGCGCAGAAGTCGTTGGCGAAGATCGCGTGCTCGCGGTGCTCGCCGTCACGGGCGTGACAACGATCGCCGCCGTGCAGCCGGCAGGGATAGTCGAGCCGCCAGTACCAGCAGCGGGTCGCCTGCAGGAGGTTGCCTGCGACCGTGCCCATGTTGCGGAGCTGCGGGGACGCGGCGAGCGTGCACGCCTCGCGAAGCGCGGCGGGGACCTGCGCGTCGGCCGCGATCGCGGCGAGCGTCGTCCCGGCGCCGACGCGCGTGCCGTCGATCCCCGCCGGGACGACGGCACCCACGTCGACGAGCACGTCCGCGGCGAGCAGGCCGTCGCGCAGCAGCGGCACGACCTCGGTGCCGCCCGCAAGCGGGACGCCCCCGTCGAGCTCGTCGAGGCTAGACGGCCGCAGGAGCTTCACGTTTCTCCCGCTCGCGGGCCTCTGCGAGCGCAAGCAGCATCTCCCCGCGCGTGATCGGCAGCGACCGCACGTCGGCGCCGGTCGCGTCGCGGATCGCGTTCGCGATCGCCGCCGCGACCGGGACGATCGGCGGCTCTCCGAGACCCTTCGAGCCGAGGTTCGTCAGCTGCTCGTCGGGGACGTCGATCAGCTCGCAGACGATCTCGGGCACATCGGCGATCGTCGGCAGCTTGTACGCATCGAGCGTGCGCGTCAGCACGCGTCCGTCGGCAGGATCGACGAGCCGTTGCTCGGAGAGCGTGTGCCCGATTCCCTGGATGATCCCGCCTTCGACCTGGCTCGACGCGGCGAGCGGGTTGATCACGCGGCCGACGTCGTGGATCGCCGCGATCCGCTCGACCGAGACCTCGCCGGTCTCGACGTCGACGGCGACCTCGGCGACCTGCACTCCGAACGTCAGCACTTCGAGGCCGGTCGGATTGGGCCCGCGGGCACCGGTGCCCAGGATCTGTCCCTCGCCGAGCAGTCCCAGTAGCTCGTCGAGAGGGCGGCGCGTGCCGTCGCCGGCGACGAGCTCGCCGTGCTCGATCCGCAGCTCCCCGCCGTAGCGCTGCGTTGCGAGGTCGAGGATTTGACGTTTCGCATCCGCGGCCGCCGCGCGCGCCGCCGGGCCCATCGACGGTGTCGTCGACGAGCCCGCCGAGAGCGTCGAATACGGCCCGTGTGCTGTATCGCCGAGCGTGACCGATACGCGGTCGAGCGGGAAGCCGAGCTCCTCGGCCGCGATCTGCGCAAGCGTCGTCCTCGTTCCGGTGCCGATGTCCTGCGTCGCGGTTACGACCGTCGCGCGGGCGTCGGCGCCGACGCGCACCCACGCGTAGCTCGGCGGGCCGCCGCCCCCGAACCAGATCTGCGAGGCCATGCCGACGCCGCGCTTGACGCTCTCGGTCGAGCGCGCGCGGACATCGTGGCGCCGCTGCCAGTGACGCTCCGCACGCCGGTAGCACTCGGCGAGATGCTTGCTCGAGTAGCTCCGCTCGTCGCGCGGGTCGGCCGCGGTGTGATTGCGGCGGCGAAGCTCGAGCGGATCGAGATCGAGCTTCGCCGCGAGCTCGTCGAGGAGGCACTCGAGCCCGAAGGTTCCCTCGACGAACCCGGGGGCGCGGAACGCCTTCATCGGCGGCAGGTTGAGCTTGGCGCCGTAGGTCGCCGTGCGCACGTTCGGGCACGCATACAGCATTTGCATCGGCCCCTCCGTCATCGCGGTCCAGCCCGAGAAGCCGACCGCGTTCACGTAATCGCCGGCGAGCGCCGTCAGCGTGCCGTCCGCGCGCGCGCCGGCGACGAGCCGCTGGACGGTCGCGTTCCGGTTGCCCGCACAGAGGTGCTCTTCGCGGCGCGTCAGCGCACAGCGGACGGGCCTTCCCGCGCGGCGCGCGAGCTCGGCAGCGACGAGCGTGTAGTCGCCGGCACCGTTCTTCGCGCCGAACCCGCCGCCCATGTACTCGCAGACGACGCGCACGCGGTCGGCCGGCAGGTGGAACGCCTCGGCGACCTCGGCCCGCACGCCCCAGACGTACTGCGTCGAGGTGTAGACCTCGAGCGTGTCGCCCACCCAGCGACAGACCGACTGGTGCGTCTCGAGCGCGTTGTGGAGGACGCTCTGCGTCCGGTACGTCGACTCGACCACCGAGTCGGCTTCGGCGAGGCCCCGCGCGACGTCGCCGCGCTCGTACTCGCGCGTGCTGAGCAGCTCGCCCCGGCTGACTGCCTCGTCGGCGTCGAGCAGCGGTTCGAGCACGTCCCACTCGACGCGGGCGTCGGCGAGCGCGCTGCGCGCCTGTTCGTAGGTGTCCGCGCAGACGGCGGCGACCGGCGCGCCTTCGAAGCCGCACTCGCGCGTCAGCCCGCCGAGCTCATCCGGGCCGACGACGGCACGCACGCCGGGTGCGGTGCGCGCGGCGTCGAGATCGAGCCGCCGCAGGCGCGCCCGCGCGAACGGCGAGCGCAGGACGGCCGCGTGCAGCATGCCGGGGAGACGGACGTCGGCGGTGAACGTCGCCTCGCCGCGCGCCCGCGCCGGCCCGTCGAGCCGAGCGGCGGCGCGGCCGACGACCGTGAGCGGCCCGGCAGGCCACCGGTCGAGCGAATCCTCGTCGACGAGCAGCCACACCTCCTCGTAGCGCCCCTCGACCTCCTTCTCGGTGCGGATCAACCGCGCCATGTGCGGATCGCCTTCTCGATCTTCGGATAGGTGCCGCAGCGACAGAGGTTGCCGGCCATCGCGTGCCGGATCTCGTCCGTGCTCGGTGCCGGGTTCGCGCTCACGAGCGCGACCGCGCTCACGATCTGCCCGGGTGTGCAGAAGCCACACTGCACCGCGTCGGCACGCACGAAGGAGGCCAGCATCGAGTGCTCGCGCAGGCCTTCGATCGTCGTCACCTCGCGGCCGTCGATCCGGCAGGCGAGCGTGATGCAGGAAAGGGTTGGCACTCCGTCGACGAGCACCGTGCAGGCTCCGCAGTGGCCTTCGTTGCACGCGACCTTCGTGCCGGTGAGCCCGAGCCGCTCGCGCAGAGCGTCCGCGAGCGAGAGCTCGACGTCGAGCTCGAGCTCATGCCGCTCGCCGTTCACCGCGAGCTCAGACAGCAGCCGTCACCGCCTCGATGTCCGCAAGGTGGATCAGGCGGAAGCAGAGGCGGACCGCCTGCAGCCGCTCCGGGTCCTCGAGGTCGCCGGCGCCGGCCCAGATCTCACGCGCCGCCAGCAGTAGCTCGCGGATCCGGTCGACGGACTCGGCGTAGCCGTTCCGCTCCGCGCACGTGTTGATGGCGAGCCCGAGCACGCCCATCGTGTCCGGCTGGCGCGCCCAGAGGAGCGGCGTCGCCATCGAGAGGTACTGGTGGATCCGCGCGAGCTGCATCGGTTGCGTGAAAGTCTCGTTGCCGATCGGCGTGGTCGGCGTCGGAAGCTCCTCGCCGTCCGCCAGCCGTCCCGCGGTCCCGCCGAGCAACATGCGCAACTGCTCGTCGCTGTACCCGACGAGCCGAGCGGTCTTGAGAGCGATCAGGAGCGACGACGGCTGCTGGCCGTACGGGAAGTCGGACGCGTACACCGCCTGCTCGGCGGGCACCTGGCGGAAGAAGTCGAGCAGGTCGATCGGGCTCCACGTCGACGTGTCGAAGAGCACCCCTTTGCGCCCGGCCATCGCATAGGCGAGGTGCGCCATGTCGGCGATGCCGGCGTGCGCGATGATCAGCGGCGCTTCGGGGTAGCGGTCGACGAGCGCCCGCAGGCCGTCGGCGATCGGCGGCAGGCCGCGGCCGCCGTGGATCAGGATCGGCACCCGCCGCTCCGCCGCGAGCGCGAAGATCGGTCCCAGCCGCTCGTCCGTCGCGTCGAAACGCTGCGCCCTGGGGTGCAGCTTGATGCCTCGTGCGCCAGCGTCGAGGCCGCGGGTCGCCTCGTCGAGCGGCGACTCGTTCAGGTCAAGCCGGACGAAAGGGATCAGCCGGCCGCGCGAGCGCTCCGCGAACGCGAGCGTGCGGTCGTTCGCGGCGCGGAAGGCGGGGTGGCGGTCGGGCTCGTCCAGGCAGAACATGAAGGCGCGCGAGATTCCGTACCGGTCCATGAGCCCGAGCAGCTGGTCGTAGTCGCCGACCATGCCGTCGATGTCGTGCCCGAGGTGCAGGTGCGCGTCGAAGATCTCGGCCCGAGGGGGCAGCAGGTGCCTCACCTGCTCGTCGTAGCTCGCGACGAGCTCGAGCGCGCGGGAGACACCGTCGGGCACCCTGGAAAGCTAGCCCGCCGCCCGTCGGCGGCGCCGCGACTAGAGTTTTTGCCCGCGTGCAGCGGGACATCGTCATCTACGCGGACACGCTCCGCTCGCCCGAGCTCCGGCACGAGGTCCCGCTTCCGATCGGCGACCCGTTCCTCTACGTCGAGCACGGCGGTGTGCGCCACGCCGTCGTCAACTCGCTCGAAGGGCCGCGTGTGCAGGAGCTCGCCGGCCTCGAGGTGCACCTTCTGGAGGAGTTCGGCCTCGACGAGCTGCGCCGGAGCGGCAAGAACCGCTACGAGGTCGGCGACGAGCTCGTCGCCCGTGCGGTGCGGGCCCTCGGGGTCGAGCGTGCGATCGTCCCGGGCTCGTTTCCCGTCTCGATCGCCGATCACCTGCGTGGCCTCGGGATCGAGCTGACTCCCGACCGCGAGTGGTTCGACCGGCTGCGGCGAGTCAAGTCCGGTGCAGAGCTCGCGGGGATCAGGCGCGCGCAGACGGCCGCGGAGGCCGGGATGGCGGCGGCGCGCGAGCTCCTGCACGAGGCGAAGACGGCGAACAGGAGCGGTGGGCTCGTCGTCGGCGGCGAGCCGCTGACGAGCGAGCGCGTCAAGGCCTCGGTCTCGCTGGCGTTCATCGAGCACGGGGCGACGGCCGAGGATTTCATCGTCTCGCACGGGCCACAATCCGCGATCGGGCATCACCTGGGCTCCGGCCAGCTCCATGCCGACGAGACGATCGTGATCGACCTCTGGCCTCGCGACAACGAGTCGGGCTGCTTCGCCGACATGACGCGTACCTTCGTCGTCGGCCGGATCGACGACGAGGTCGCCGAGTGGCACAGGCTGTGCGGCATCGCGCTCGAGCGGGCGCTCGCGGACATTCGCCCCGGGGCCGTCCCGCGCGCGGTCTACGACGGTTCGTGCGAGATCTTCGAGGCGGCGGGGCTGGTGACGCTGCGGACGAAGGCGCCTGGAGAGGTGCCCGCGGGCGGTTTTCTGTACGCGCTCGGCCACGGTGTCGGCCTCGACGTCCACGAGGAGCCGGTACTCGGTCTGCTCGGGCGTGACGACGAGCTGGTCGCCGGGGACGTGCTCGCCGTCGAGCCGGACGTGCACCGGAAGGGCTTCGGCGACGTGCGCCTCGAGGACCTCGTGCTCGTGACCGAGCACGGCGCGGAGAAGCTGACGGACTTTCCGTACGACCTCGTCCCCTGACGCTGGAGAACCGACGAATGGAGGGCTGACCGATGGCGACGCAGTCGTCAGAGCACGCAATCGATACGATGCTGCTCGAGGAGCGGCGGTATCCGGCGCCGAGGGAGTTCGCCGCGCAGGCGAATGCGCAGCCGGGGATCTACGACCGCGACCCGATCGAGTTCTGGGCCGAGGAGGCGCGGAGCCGGGTGACCTGGTTCGAGCCGTTCGAGACGGTCTGCGAGTGGGAGCTCCCGTATGCGAAGTGGTTCGTCGGCGGCAAGCTCAACGTGACGTACAACTGTGTCGATCGCCACGTCGAAGCGGGCAACGGCGACCGCGTCGCCTTCTACTGGGAGGGCGAGCCGGACGGGGAGCGGCGCGAGGTCAGCTTCGCCGATCTCCAACGCGAGACGACGAAGCTGGCGAACGCGCTGAAGCAGATCGGCGTGGGAAAGGGAACGCCGGTCGGGATCTACATGGGCATGGTCCCGGAGACGCCGATCGCGATGCTCGCCTGCGCGCGCATCGGCGCGCCTCACACGGTCGTGTTCGGCGGCTTCTCCGCCGACTCGCTCTCGGGTCGTCTGAACGACATGGGCTGCAAGGTGTTGATCACGCAGGACGAGGCCTGGCGGCGCGGCACCTCGGTGCCGCTCAAGGCGACCGCCGACGCCGCGCTCGCGGAGTCGCCGGGCGTCGAGAGCTGTGTCGTCCTCCGTCGCACCGGCGGCGACGTCCCGATGACAGGAGGGCGCGACCACTGGTGGCACGAGCTCGCGACGGACGAGACGGAGTGTGCGTGCGAGCCGATGGACGCCGAGGACCTCCTCTACCTGCTCTACACCTCGGGCACGACTGCGAAGCCGAAAGGAATCGCCCACACGACCGCCGGCTACCTCGTCGGCGTCGCGACGACGCACTACTACATCTTCGACGTCAAGCCCGAGTCGGTGTACTGGTGTGCTGCCGACGTCGGCTGGGTGACCGGCCACAGCTACATCGTCTACGGGCCGCTCTGCAACGGCACCGCCGGCGTCCTGTACGAAGGGACGCCCGACTTCCCAGACAAGGATCGGTGGTGGTCGATCGTCGAGCGCTACGGCGTCGACATCCTCTACACGGCGCCGACCGCAATCCGCACGCACATGAAGTGGGGGCCCGAATACGCGCAGCGGCACGACCTCTCGTCGCTCCGGCTGCTCGGCTCGGTCGGCGAGCCGATCAATCCAGAAGCCTGGGTCTGGTACCACGATCACGTCGGCGGCGGCCGCTGCCCGATCGTCGACACCTGGTGGCAGACCGAGACCGGGATGATCATGATCACGCCGCTGCCGGGGATCACGACGACGAAGCCCGGCTCGGCTACGAGGCCGTTCCCGGGCGTCGACGCCGCGGTCTACAACGAGGTCGGCGAGGAGGTCGGACCGGGCGGCGGCGGCTACCTCGTCTTGCGCAAGCCGTGGCCGGCGATGCTGCGCGGGATCTACGGCGACGACGCGCGTTACCGGGAGACGTACTGGTCGAAGTTCGGCGACGTCTACTTCGCTGGTGACGGTGCGCGGATCGACGCGGACGGCGACTTCTGGCTGCTCGGCCGCGTCGACGACGTCATGAACATCTCCGGCCATCGGATCTCGACGATCGAGGTCGAGTCGGCGCTCGTCGACCACAACGAGGTCGCGGAGGCGGCGGTCGCAGCGCGCGCCGACGCGATGACCGGACAGGCGATCGTGGCGTTCGTGACGCTGAAGGGCGGCTCGGAGGGCTCGGTCGACAAGCTCGAGGAGCTGCGCAACCACGTCGCGCAGAAGATCGGGCCGATCGCGAAGCCGGCGAACATCGTCTTCACGCCTGAGCTTCCGAAGACGCGCAGCGGCAAGATCATGCGCCGCCTGCTCCGCGACGTGGCCGAGAATCGGCCGCTCGGAGACACGACGACGCTCGCCGACCCGGCTGTCGTCGATGAGCTGCGCCGCCGCGGGGTCGAGGAGGCCGGCCAGGAGGGGTAGCGTTCGAGGCGAGAGGAAGGAGCGAGGAGATGGGGCTGGTCGGAGCGCTGAAGGCCCGCCTGCTGAAGCAGCAGGCCGATCGGGATCGTGCCGAGCACGAGGCGCGTGAGGCGCAGCTGGCGGAGAGTGACGGCGAGCCGGCGCGCACGGAGGCGGATGCCGTCAACGAGGCCTTCTCCCGCACACGCGGCTCCTAGGTCCGGCGCGCTGCTGCGTCTTACTGGAGCAGCTCGCGGAAGCGTGCGTCGTCGTCGAATGGCCCGATCGTCGCGAGGTAGAGCGCGTCGCGTGCGATCAGGTCCTGCGCCACCCGCTGTACGTCCTCGACCGTGACCGCGTCGAGCGCGGCGAGCACTTCTTCCGGCTCGACCGCCTTTCCCTCGAGCACCTCTCGGCGCAGCCCGAACATGATCAGCCCCTGCGGGCTCTCGGTCTGGAGTACGAAGCGCCCCTTTGCGAACGACCGCGCCTTCTCGAGCTCGTCCTGGGGGACGGCCTCGGCGGCCATCCGCTCGAACTGTTCGCTCATGACGCGGATTGCCTCGTCGATGCGCGTGATGTCGACGCCGGCCTGGGCGACGAGCGTGCCCGTGTCGGTGTACGACTGCGCGCTGCCGTGCACGTAGTACGCGAGCCCACGCCGTTCGCGGACCTCGAGGAAGAGTCGCGACGACATCCCGCCGCCGAGCACGGTCGAGAGGAGTTGCAGCGCGTAGCGGTCGGGGTGGTCGACCGGGTAGCTCGGCACGCCGAGACAGAGGTGTGCCTGGTCGGCGCCCTTCTGCTGCACGCGTACGTGCGGTCCGGGCGAGCGGTCGAGGTCGACGGGCGGAAAGGAGCCGCCGCCGTTCCGGCTCATGTCGCCGAGCAGCTCCTCGAGCATCGGGAGCAGACCGTCACCGACCATCCCGCTGACACCGACGACCATCCGGTCCGGCGCGTACCAGCGGTCGACGTAGTCGATGAACGTGTCTCGCATCGCGCCGCGGATCGTCTCCTTCGTGCCGAGCGTCTCCCACCCGAGCGGGTTGTCGCCGAAGATCAGCTCCTCGTAGACGGTGCCGATCCGGTCGCGGGGGGTGTCGTTGTACATGTTCATCTCCTCGAGGATCACGCCCTTCTCCCGTTCGATCTCCTCGGGATCGAACTTCGAGTGCCGGAGCATGTCCAGAAGGACGTCGAG
>Ga0070731_10002475_pt1 | contig 17571 bp, 15 predicted proteins | sample Coa_R1_2_FD_66448 | JGI IMG/M metagenome (GOLD analysis project Ga0070731, IMG submission 66448) | Surface soil microbial communities from Centralia Pennsylvania, which are recovering from an underground coalmine fire - Coalmine... | ecosystem: Environmental > Terrestrial > Soil > Unclassified ...
GAACCACGGCGTGTCCGGCTCGCTGGTGGCGGCGCCGATCGTCATCAATCAGCCCCAAGCCGCCATTCTCGGCGTCGGCAAGCTCGAGAAGCGCGTCGTCGTGCGCGAGGTCGAGGGCATCGACACGATCCAGATCCGCCCGATGGCCTTCGTCTCGCTTACCATCGACCACCGCGCCCTCGACGGCCACCAGGCCAACGCCTGGCTCACCCGCTTCGTCGAGGCGATCGAGACCTGGCCGAAGGAGTAGCGCTCAGCGCGCGACGAGCATCGGCGCATTTCCGCTGACGGATGTGCGCTGGTTAACCCTCGTCAATACGAGGACGAGCCGCGGCAACTCGAAGCTGACGCCGATACCGCCGACATCCTTGAAGCCCGGGAGCGAGTGAAATTCGGCCCCGCCGTCTGCAATGAGTCGGTAAACGCCGTCGATTCCCGAGGCCCAAACGGTGCTGCCGGTGACGGCCAGCCCAAAGAATGCAACAGAACAGTGTTCAGCGCAGAGATTTACAGTGCGTGCGGCACCTTCGGACGGTTCGGGGTCCGCATACGATTTGGAGTAGAGCTGACGGACATCGTTCCCGCACACCTCGATGATTCGGCCCCTGGGAATGAAGTGAACCAGTCCGATCGCCGCCACAATGCAGTCCGGCTTCCATGGATCTGCGACTATGGCGTTGACCGGATCGCACTTCGAATCCAGAGGGCCGCTGCACAAATCGCCTGTTTCCTTCTTCTCGATTACGGATACCGCGCCGGTATGTCGGTCGATCCGGCTTATCCCGCCGCCCCATTCGCCCCGGTCGAAGCCCAGATAGATCCAGTCACGGGTGCTGTAGGTGGCCGTCAGACCAAACGGGTTGAAAGGCTCTTGGAGCGGCAGATCCCTCACTGTGCCAGCCTGCGCCTCAATCAGCCGGCGGTTGGTCACGATCGTGATCATGCCACCGCTGCAGTCCATCGCCAGAAACCTGTCCGGAGCTCCAGCCACCGTCGCCACGATCGACCAAGCGCCCTGACTGTGTCGTTGGAGAACCCACGGCCCGAGCCCGAGCATGCTGCTGCTGATGCTGGCCAGCATGCCGGACTGCGCGCAGACGTCGAGGACCGAACTGCCGGGTTGCTCGCGCGTCCAGCCGCTGTCGTTGTCGGCCGTGCTGGACAGGACGCCGGCGTCGGACAGTGTCCAGAGGCGTCCGTCCGCGAAGATCGCGCGCTTCAAGAAGGATTGCTGCCCTTCGCGTTCCGGTTCGAGGCCGGCTGCGCGAACGCAGCCGAGTAGAACGACAAGGATGGCAACCGTAGCGATATGCTTCATGTTGACTGTTTCCCGCGAGCAATCCGCCCACCATGACAGAATAGCGCGTGTCGGGTACATGTTCGAAATCGCGGGTTTCACAGTCGGACGGGAGCATGAACGAGCTTGCACCTTGGGCCGGCTTTCTCGGCTCCCTCGCCAGCGCCTCGGCGACGCTCACCGGGTTCCTGTTCGTCGCGATTTCAATCAATCTCAGCCACGTCATCTCCACGCCGGGCCTGACGGCGCGCGCCTTCGAGTCGGTGATGATGGTGGCGGGGATCCTGATCATCGCGATCCTCGGCCTCGTGCCCGGCCAGATCCCCGAATATTTCGGCATTCAGGTCGTGGCGGTCGCCCTGTTGCTGATCGTCTTCAGCCTGCCGGTCCAATGCGGTGCGCTGCGGCGGCAGCATTACCGGAGCATCTGGCACGTTGTGGTCCGAATCCTGCTGTGCCAGGGCGCGCTTGTCCCCTTGGCGGCCGGCGGCGTGCTGCTGGCGATGGGTAATTCGCTCGGGCTCTATTGGCTCGTGCCCGGTATCGTCTGCGCGATCTTCTGGAGCGTGCTCAGCGCCTGGGTGCTGCTGGTGGAGATCGTCCGCTAGCGGGAGCGGTGGTCAGGCCTGCCATCGCCCGACTTTGCCGACCATGTCCCAGCCGAACTTGTCGAGATCGAGCCCATCGCGGCTGGCGTTGGTCAGGATTGCCCAACAGAAATCAGCATGGGTGCGGACCAGGATGGTCGCCGTGCCGGGCAGGCTGCCAGAGTGCCACCAATTGCCCAGATCGTTGACCTGCCAGCCCTTGGCGTAGCCCGGCTCGGCCCGGCTGCCGGTCGCCATGGTCTGGATCGTCTCGGGCTTGAGCAGGCTGGGCTGGTCGGGGAAGCCGTCGACATGCGCCGTGAAACGCAGCAGGTCGGCGGCGGTGGCAATCCAGCCGCCATGCGAATCCATGCGCGTGACGTTCAGCCCGTAGGCGTCGTCGGTGCCTTGCGCGTAGTAGCGCACCTCGTTCGGGCGCCGTTCGGCCGGCGTATTGCCGGCGATTTCCATGGTGGCGACGCCGCAGCGCTGCAGGACCTCGCTGCGCACGAACGCGTCGTATTGCTGGCCGGTGAGGTGCTCGATCACCCGGCCCAGGATGCAGTAGCCGAAATTGGAGTAGGCGTAGTGCGTGCCCGGCCGATGCTTGAGCGGGATGTCGCGGATCGCCCAGGCGATCAGCTGTCGATGGGTCATCCCGGGATTGCGCATCATCGGGTCGGTATTGTCGTTCGGCCAGCCGCCGCTGGTATGGGTCAGCAGCGTCTCGATCGTGACCCGGTCGACATACTCGCGATAGGGGGGCACGCCGTATTCGGTCCCGAGCACGGCGCCGCGCCCGAACACGCGGTCGCCGAGCCCGACCTTCCCCGCCTCGTTCAGCGTGAACAGCGTCGCCGAGGTGATCGGCTTGGAGAGGCTGGCGATGCGGAACCGGTGGGCTGTCGTCAGCCGCTCGCCGGTCTCGCGCACCGCCATGCCGAAGGCCTCGTCGTAGAGGATGCGGCCGCGATGGGCGATGGCGACGGCAAGCCCGGGCAGATCGTGGCGCCGCATCAGCGCCTCGGCCGTGGCGGCCATCGCGGCCCGTTCTGAGTCGCTCGGCGCATCGCTGCCGCCGGCCGGTGCGGCATGGCCGCGCCGTCCCGCCAGCGTCGTCGCGGCGGCGCCGGCGACGATGCGGGCGAGCATCCGGCGGCCGATGGAGTTCCGGTCAGTCGGGAACATTGGCGAGCCCAGGCGCGTGTCGGTCGCGGCCGCCTCTATTCCATTCATGGAACCGCGTCAAAGGATTGCGCGGCAGGAACGTGAGGACGGGCGTCCGTGTTGTCCGGGTACCACCCCAACGGCCGCGCGGCGGCCGGCCCGTCCGCGAGAGGATGCCCGAATTGGTTCACAGGATGCGCGTCGCGCCGGCGTCCGGACCGTCGGCCCCCCGCGCGCCGCGCGATTTCGGCCCGGCCCTGAACCTGCTGGTCTTCCTCGCGGTCGTCGCTGCGCTCTATCTGGCGCGCGAGGTGCTGATCCCGCTGGCGCTTGCGCTGCTGCTGTCGATCCTGCTCGCGCCGCTCGTGGGCGTGCTCAAGAAGCTGCGGCTCGGCCGGGTGAGCTCGGTGCTCTTCGCGGTGCTCTTCGCGCTTGGCGTGATCGGCGCGACCGGCGGGCTGATCGGCAGCCAGATCGCCAGCCTCGCCGATAACCTGCCGGCCTACGCGCAGACCCTCCAGGACAAGGCCGCGGCCGTCCGCGGCTATGCGCTCGACGAGGTCGACCATCTGCTCAGCCGGTTCCAGCACGCGCCGGCGCCGCAGAAGCCGGCCAAGCCGGCGCCGGTCGCTCCCGCGGCCGCCCGCGACGCGCCCAAGCCTGCGGCGGTCGAGATTCGCCAGCCCGACCCGACGCCGTTCGAGCTGGCGGAACGCTACCTGTCGCCGCTGCTGTCGCCGCTCGGCACTGCGGCGATCGTGTTCGTCGTGTCGATCTTCTTGCTGCTGCAGCAGGACGATCTGCGCGACCGGCTGATCCGGCTGCTCGGCTCGAACGACCTGCGCCGCACGACGGTAGCGCTGGACGAAGGCGGCCGCAGGCTCAGCCGGTATTTTCTGGCCCAACTCGGCGTGAACGCGCTCTTCGGACTGGTCATCGGCCTGGGCCTGTTCCTGATCGGCGTGCCGATCGCGCTGCTCTGGGGCGTGCTGGCCGGCCTGCTGCGCTTCGTGCCCTATATCGGCTCCTTCATCTCGGTCATGTTCCCGCTGGCGCTGTCCGCCGCCGTCGATCCGGGCTGGTCGATGCTGCTGTGGACGTGCGGCCTGTTTCTCGGGGTCGAGCTGATCGTCACCCATCTGGTCGAGCCGCCGCTTTACGGCGCCAGCACCGGCCTGTCGCCGCTGGCGGTGGTCGTGGCCGCGATCTTCTGGTCGTGGCTCTGGGGGCCGGTCGGGCTGATCGTGTCGACGCCGCTGACCCTTTGCCTCGTCGTGCTCGGCCGCCACGTCGACCGGCTGGAATTCCTCGCCGTCATGCTCGGCGACCGGCCGGCGCTGACCCCGGTGGAAGGCTTCTACCAGCGCATCCTGGCGGGCGACCAGGACGAGACGCGCGACCACGCGGAGCAGCTGCTCAAGGAGCGGTCGCTGACCGCGTATTACGACGAAATCGCCTTGCACGGCCTCGAGCTCGCCGCCATCGACGCCAAGCGCGGCATACTGTCGGAGGATCAGCTCGGGCGTATCCGCGACGCGTTCGGCGAGGTGATCGAGGATCTGGAGGGCCATCTCGAAGGACCTCCCGATGAGGGCGTGACCGCGCCGCCTGCCGGACACGTGCTGTGCGTCGCCGGGCGGGGGCCGCTGGACGAGGTCGCGGCAGCGATGCTCTGCCAACTCCTGCGCAGCCATGGAGTCACCGGCCAGGTCGTGCCGTACGAGGCCGTGACACGCGGCAATATCGGCCTCCTCGACACGGGCGGCGCAGCCCTGGCGTGCATTTCCTACCTCGACGTCACCAACAAGCTGTCGCACCTGCGCTACCTGATCGGCCGGCTGCGGCAGCGGATGCCGGAGGCGCCGCTGATCGTCGGCCTATGGCCGGGCGACGCCCCGCCCTTGCCCGATTTCGACCTCCGGAACGAGCTGGGCGCGGACTACTACATCCACACCCTGCGGGAGGCGGTCGAGATTTGCCTCCGCGAAGCGCGCGCGCCGGGTGCGCTCCCGGTGCCGGCGGTTGCGCCGGTCCGGCAGGCGGCGTCGTGAAGCGCGGCCGTTCAGCCGACGTCGATCTTGCCGCCCTTGCCGGACGCCGGCGCCTTGATCTCTACCTTGCGGATCTTGGGCTCGCTCAGCGGCCGGCGCAGATCGATATGCAGCAATCCGTTGTCGAGGGCGGCGCCGTCGACCAGGATCCCGTCGGCCAGCACGAAGGAGCGCTGGAACTGCCGCGCCGCAATGCCGCGATGGAGATAGATCCGGTCGCGGTCGTCCGCCTGCCTGCCGCGAATGACGAGCTGGTTGTCCTCGGTCTCGATCGCCAGGTCGTCGAGGGTGAAGCCTGCCACGGCCAGGGTGATGCGCAGCCGGTCGGGACCGATCTGCTCGATGTTGTAGGGCGGATAGCCGTCGGTCGAGCCCTTGGCGACCCGGTCGAGCGCGCGCTCGAAATGGTCGAACCCGAGCAGCAGCGGCGAATTGAACAAAACGCGCGTCATGCTTCGTGCCTTCTCCTCGTCATGAGAGCGAGCCGACGAAAACCGGGCCCTGGACGGCACCTGGGGGATCGGCGGCGAACCACCGACGCGCGAGACTTGGGGCCGCGCTCCGCGGCAATCAAGACTGCCGGCGCGGCCATCTCGCAATTGACCGGGAATGACGTCCCGCGGTAGCGCGTTCTTACCCCGTCCCAGGCGCTCTCCGCGCCGTCCCCAGGAGACTCATGATGATGAATCACCGCCGGCAGGTCCGGCTCTGGAAAGGGGCCACGCTTGCGGCTTTCGCCGTGACGGCGGGGCTTGCGGCGGTTCCCGCCGCCCGTGCCGACGAAGACGCCGATCCGCCCGATCGCGTCGGCCGCATCTCGGTCGTGCAGGGCACGGTCAGCTTCCTGCAAAGCCCGGACAGCCAGTGGGCGCCGGCCGAGCTCAACTACCCGCTGGCGCAGTCGACGGCGCTGTGGGCCGATTCCGACGGCCAGGCCGAGGTCGAGCTGGGCGGCGCCCGGGTCCGCCTCGATCACGGCACCGAGCTCGACGTCGTTCAGCTCGACGACCAGAACGTCATCCTGTCGGTCCCGCAGGGCCGGGTCGAGATCTGGGTCAGGAACAAGGGCGAGGACGAGCGGTACGACGTCCAGACGCCGCGCGGCGCGGTCGACCTGCTGCAGGACGGCGTCTATCGCGTAAGCGCCGGCACCGATTCGGATCCGACCCGCGTCGGCGCCATCGAAGGGCAGGCGATCCTGGTCGGCGAGGCCAGCGAGATCACCGTATCGGCCGGCCAGGAGATGGTCGCCACGCCCGGCACGCCGGTCGCCTACAGCATCTCCATGCTGACGCAGGATAATTACGACGCGAGCTTCCGGCAGGAGGTGGCGACCGTCACTGCCCGGCCGCCGGTGCCGGACTACGTGCCGCCGATGCCCGGCGTGGCGTCGCTCTCCGAATATGGCGCCTGGCGCGACGACAGGCAGTACGGCCATGTCTGGTTCCCGCAGCGCGTCGAGGCCGGCTGGCAGCCCTATCGCCGCGGCCATTGGGGTTATGTCGTGCCGTGGGGCTACACCTGGATCGACGATGCGCCCTGGGGCTTCGCGCCCTTCCACTACGGCCGTTGGGTTCAGGTCGGCCCCGCCTGGGGCTGGATCGCGACCGAGCCCGGCGTGGTCATCCAGCCGCGCTTCCGTCCGGTCTATGCGCCGGCGATGGTCGCCTTCATCGGCAATCCCGCCGCGCTGACCGTGGGGGTAAGCATCGGCATCGGCGGCGGCATCGGTGCCAGCGTCGGCTGGGTTCCGCTCGGTCCCGGCGAGGTCTACCGGCCATGGTATCCGGCCAGCCAGACCTACATCCAGCGCACGAACATCGTGAATGTCAGCCGGACCACGATCATCAACAACACGACCATCAACAACATCACCTACGTCAACCAGCGGGCCGCGACGGTCATGCCGCGCGAGGCTTTCGCCGGCGGAAGGCCGGTGGCTGCCGCCGCGTACAAGATACCGCCGGCCAATCTCGCCCGGCCGATCCCGCTCGAGGCGGCGCGGCCGGCGACGATCGAGAAGGTGTTGCCGCCGCCGGCCCGCACGGAGGTGGTGCAGCCGGCAAAGCTGCCGCCGGCCCCGAAGCTGGCGATGGCCCATCCGGCGCCGGCCTCGGCGGCGGCCTTCCGCGCCAAGCCGCCGTCGGCAGCGCCCGCGGCACCGCCGAGCGCGGTGCCCAAGGCCGGCACCAACACGGTGCCGAAGAACGCCGTCATCCCGCCGCGGCCGGTCAATCCGCCGGCCGCCAAGCCCGCTCCTGGCGCGAAGCCGGGTGCGCCGCCTGCGGCCGGACCGGGCACGCCCGCCGCCGAGCCGGGCAAGGGTCCGAAGCCGGGCACACCGCCAGCTACCGGTCCCGAGCAGGCGAAGCCAGGTGCCGAGCCCGCGCGTCCGGGTGCGCCCGGAATCGCTCCGGCGCCCGGGAAGGAAGTGAAGCCGGGCGCGCCGCCGGCAACCGGGCCGGAACCGGCGAAGCCGGGCACGCCGGAAGCGGCTCCCGGACCGGGCAAGGGTCCGAAGCCGGGTGCACCACCGGCGACCGGTCCCGAACCGGCCAAGCCGGGTGCCGAACCTGCGCGTCCGGGTGGGCCGGAGGCCGCGCCGACGCCGGGCAAGGGTCCGAAGCCGGGTACCCCACCGGCGACTGCACCGGAAGCTCCGAAGCCGGGTACGCCGGAAGGCGCTCCCGGGCCGGGCAAGGGACCGCGGCCGGGCACACCGCCGGCGAAGTCACCGGAACAGCCGGCACCCGGTCCGAACAAGGGTCCGAAGCCGGGTGGCGGGCCGACGCCGCCTGCCGCTGCCCCGGCACCGACCCCTGCGCCGGGACCGGGCAAGCCGCCGCGGCCAGGGGCAGGGCCGGCGGCGCCTGAGAACGGTGCCGGCCAGCCGGCGCCGGGTCCAAGGCCGAACCGCACGCCGAAGCCCGGCGGGGAGGCGGCACCGTCGGATAGCAATGCGGCCCAGCCGGGCCCGGCTGGACGGCCGGGCAGGCCGGCGCGTCCCGAGACTCCGGCTCCGGCGGCTCAGCCCGAGAAGCCGGCGGGCCAGCCCGGGCCGCGGCCGGGCAACCGTCCGGCGCCGCAGCCGCCGGCGGCTACACCTCCGGCCGCCACGCCACCGGCCGCCAAGCCGGCACCGCAGCCGCCCAAGGCTCCGCCGCAATCGGCGGCGCCGGCGGGCAATGCCGGATCGAAGCCGGCCGGCCAGCCGAACGGGGCCAACAACCCGCAGAAGAAGAAGCCGGCGCCGGGCGAGCCCGGTGCCGACCAGAAGGACCAAGCGCAGTAAGCACATTCCAGTGACGAGCAGGGGCGGTCCTAGTGGGCCGCCCCATTTGTTTTCGGCATGGCCTCTGCTAGGACGCATCGCATGGCGGTGGTCCGGATCGTAGCGGCCTGCGTTCTGTTCTGGCTCGCCTCGGCGGCGGCGGGCGGGGAGCTTCGCCGCCAGCTTCTCGCCGAGCCCGAATCCCTCGATCCTCAACTCATCACCGGCGAGACAGATTTCGATGTCGTCGAGGATCTCTTCGAGGGCCTGACGGCGCAGGGGCCGGACGGCAATCCCGTGCCGGGCGCCGCTGTCGGCTGGGAGACCAGCGCCGACCGCCTGAGCTGGACCTTCCATTTACGGCCCGGCCTTGCTTGGTCGGACGGTGCGAAGCTGACCGCCGCGGACTTCGTCTGGGCGATGCGCCGCGCCGTCGATCCGGCGACCGCTTCGCCCTATGCGGCGGCGCTGGCGCCGTTCGCGAACGCGCGCGAGATCATCGCCGGTGCCGCCAGGCCAGAGACGCTGGGTGTCAGCGCCCCCGATCCGGCGACCGTCCTGATCCGTCTGGTCGAGCCGACGCCCTTCCTGCCGGGGCTGCTGTTCCAGCCGGTCACCTACCCGCTGCCGCAGGCGGCCGTCGCCCGCTGGGGCCGCGCGTGGACGCGGCCAGGCCACATGGTCTCGAACGGCGCGTTCCGCCTCTCGCAGTGGACGCCGCAGTTCGAAATCGTGCTGGAGCCGAACCCGTCCTATCACGACCGGCCGCCGGCCCTTCCCGACCGCGTGCGCTGGATCCTGGCCGATGACCGCAAGGCGGGGCTGCGGCGCTTCCGGGCGGGCGAACTCGACACTGCGGCGCTCGCCGCCGAGGACTATTCCTGGGCCGTCGCGAACGATAAGGCGGAGCTCCATTCCACCCCGCTCTTCGCCACGCGCTATCTCGTCTTCAACCTGGCGAACGGCCCGTTCGCCGGCGATGTGCGGCTGCGCGAGGCGCTGTCGCGCGCTCTCGACCGCGATCTGCTGATCGGCAAGCTCGACACCCGCGGGCAGCGCCCGGCCTGGGGCTTCATCCCGCCGGGCCTCGCCGGCTATCACGAGCAGTCGCTCGCCTATCGCAACGAGCCGCCCGAGACGCGGGCCGTGACGGCGCGGCGGCTCTTCGCCGAGGCGCGCGGCGCCAACACCTCGCCGCTGCGGATCACGCTGATCGCCGAGCGTAACGACGTCGACGACCGGCTCTCCGCCGCGATCCGCGCGATCTGGCAACAGGCGTTGCCGGTCCAGGTGACGCTCGACCGGACCGAATGGCAGGTGTTCAACGCCGCCTTCCATCGCGGCGATTTCGAGGTCGCGCTCTTCGGCTGGTACGCGGACTATGCCGATCCTTGGAACTTCCTCGCGAATTTCCGCTCCGACGCCGGTCCGCTCAACCCCGGCGCCTATCGCAGCACCGCCTTCGACGCGCTGCTCGACCGGGCGCGGCGCGGCGCCGAAGCCGACCGCCTTACCACGCTGGCGGAGGCCGAGCGCCAGCTCCTCGCCGACCACCCGATCGCGCCGCTCGAATTCGTCGTCGATCAGAGGCTCGTCGCCGCGCGCGTCCACGGCTGGACCGCCGAGCCTTTCAACATGAACCTCAGCCGGTACTTGTCGGCGGAATGAGCGCGTCGAGCAGCCAGAGCGTTCGGGCATAGATGCCCGGGCGGCGGCTTTCGCGCGGTCCGGCGATGTTGAGCGTCGCCGGGCGAATGGTGTCGAGCCAGCGCCGGGTCACCGTCGGCGCATCCTCGTCCTCGATCTGGACGACGAGACAGGATCTCGCGAGCGCCTCGGCAAACCGGCGTGTGACGAGGCTGCCGCCGTCAAGCCTTCCGAAGTTGGCGATCAGCGTCGCGTCGCTGTCGCGCACGTTCCACAGCGTGCGCTCCGCATAGCGGCGCGACGGCGTCTCGGTCAGGGCGTAGCACGGGTCGATCGGCCCGTCCTCGGCGCGCCGTCCCTTCGGGCACCAGCCGCCATGGGCGATACCGCGGGCGATCGCCCAGTCGAGCGCCGCGCGGTCCGCGCCGGTCTGGCCGCCTGAGACGATCTTCGCCGGAACTGCCTTCATCCGATCTTGGGCTTGATGTGGAATACCCGCTCCGCGTTGCCGTGATAGAGCTTCGCGCGCTGCTCCTCGGTGACCGGCGCCGCGTCCATCCATCTCACCGCCGGCGCCGAGGGCTGGTAGGGGTAGTCGATCGCCCACAGCACGTTGTCGATGCCCAGCACCTTGATCGAGAATTCGAGCGCGTCGTCCGATTCCTGGCCGCTGGTGGTGATCACGAAGTTGCGCTTGAAATACTCGCTGATCTTCAGCTGCAGCTTCGGCGCGCGGCCGGTCTGCTGCGACCACCGGCTCATGTAGTCGAGCCGCCACGCCCAGATATGGATTCCTTCGCCCATATGGCCGAGGCAGATCTTGAGCTTCGGAAAGCGGTCGAACACGCCCGACACCATCAGCCGCACCGCATGGGTGGCGGTCTCGACGCCGTAGCCCCAGATGGCGCTGTCGAGCCCGTATTGCCGGAAGGGGTTGGCCAGCGCTTCCGACGGCGCCCGCGGATGGATGTAGATGCAGGCGTCGAGCGCCTCCGCCGCCTCGAGCAGCGGCCAGTATTTGGCGTCGTCCATGTACTCGTTGTTGGTGTGCGAGTTGATGACGAAGCCGTTGAGCTTCAGCGTGTTGATCGCCCGTTCCATCTCCCTGGCCGCTCGCTTCGGCGATTGCGGCGCCACGGCGGCGAGGCCCGCGAAGCGGTCGGGATGCCGCGAAATCACCTCGGCCAGCCGGTCGTTGGTCAGCACCGAGAGCTCGTAGGCCGTGTCGGCGTCGAACATCTGCACGCCCGGCGCGGTCAGCGACAGCAGGTGCATGTCGACGCCGTTCTCGTCCATGTCGCGGAGCCGCCCGTCCTCGAGGTCGAGCAGCTGCGCCAGGGTTTCGGCACGGTTGCCGCCGCGGTCCGGCGCCTCGTAGATGGCGCGGACGAGCACCATGTCGAGGCTGTTCGACGGGCTCCGCGCCACCTCGCGCAAGGCGGCGGCGACCTCGGGAATCGAGAACGCCTCCTCGGTCGCGATGCGGCGGATCGTCTTTGGCGCGGTCATCGTGGTTTCCTCCCTTTCGCCTTGCCGGGAGGATGGCCGGGATCCGGATGATCCGTCAATGAAGTGGTTGAGGTGCTGGCGAGCGTCGATGAATGGTGTAGGATTAAATCCCACTCACTCGCGGAGAACGCCGATGCGATCGACCCAGCAGTTCAGCATCACCCTTCCGAACGACATGGCCGATATCGTGAAGGCCAAGGTGGCGGCCGGGGAATACGCGACCGAGAGCGAGGTCATTCGTGACGGCTTGCGCGCACTGATCGCGCGCGACCGCGCCGTCGAGAGCTGGTTGCGCAACGAGGTGGCCCCTGCCTATGACGCACTCGAAGCGAACCCGGGTCGGGGCCGGTCGGGCAAGCAAGTCCGGGCGAGGTTGGCGGAAGCGCATCGTAAGACCACCGAGAAGCCGTGACGGCCTACACCGTCGTCTTCACACCGGAAGCCGAGCGGCAACTGCTATTGCTCTATGAATACATCGCCGCTGCCGCCTCACCCGAAATCGCGGCGCGCTACACCGGCGCCATCGTCAGTCATTGCGAGAGCTTCCAGACTTTCCCCCATCGAGGAATGTGTCGGGACGACATCCGTCCAGGGCTCCGCATCACGAACTACCGAAGACGCACGGTCATCGCCTTCGCCGTCAAGGGCGAGCAGGTATCGATCCTGGGCGTGTTCTACGGCGGCCAGGATTACGAAACCCGGCTGCGGCAAGAGCCGGCGTGACGGCACGATGCCGCCAGTCCAATTGCCGAGACATGGTTTCCAGCGTCAACGGTCTCTGACAGCAGCTAATACGCCGTCGAGACCACCGCCTGTTTCAGCACCTTGTCCTCGAGCGCCCGCCCGGTGCCGAGCGCGACGCAGGTCAGCGGGTCGTCGGCGATCGAGACCGGCAGGCCGGTGGCGTGGCGCAGGATCACGTCGAGATTGCCGAGGAGCGCGCCGCCGCCGGACAGCACGATCCCCTTGTCGACGATGTCGGCGGCGAGCTCCGGCGCGGTGTGCTCCAGCGCTACCTTGACCGCCTCGACGATGGCGCCGACCGGCTCGGCCAGGCTCTCCGCGATCTGCCGCTCGGAGATGATGAGGTCCTTCGGCACGCCGGCCATCAGGTCGCGGCCCTTGATCTGCATCACCCGGCCTTCGCCGTCAGCCGGCATGCAGGCGGAGCCGATCTCCTTCTTGATCCGCTCGGCCGAGGATTCGCCGACCAGCAGGTTATGGTTGCGGCGGATATAGGCGATGATCGCCTCGTCCATCTTGTCGCCGCCGACGCGCACCGAACGCGAATAGACGATGCCGCCGAGCGACAGCACCGCCACCTCGGTGGTGCCGCCGCCGATATCGACGATCATCGAGCCGGTGGGCTCGGTCACCGGCAGGCCGGCGCCGATCGCCGCCGCCATCGGCTCCTCGATGAGGAAGACGCGGCGCGCTCCGGCACTCTCGGCCGATTCCTGGATGGCGCGGCGCTCGACCGCGGTCGAGCCCGAGGGCACGCAGACGATGATCTCGGGCGAGGCGAAGCTCCGCCGATTGTGCACCTTGCGGATGAAGTGCTTGATCATCTCCTCGGCGACGTCGAAATCGGCGATGACGCCGTCGCGCAGCGGCCGGATGGCCTGGATCGAGCCCGGCGTGCGGCCCAGCATCAGCTTGGCCTCGTCGCCCACCGCGATGACCTGGCGCCGCCCCTTGTGGCTCTGGATCGCCACCACCGACGGCTCGTTCAGCACGATGCCGCGCCCCTTCACATAGACCAGCGTGTTGGCGGTGCCGAGGTCGATCGCCATGTCGGCCGACATCCAGCCCAGGAGAAATCCAAACATACGTTAAGGCTCGATTCTGCAGAAAATTCGAAAAGGGGGATGGGAGGCGGGGCTGAGTCCTAGCCCGAAGAACATCCCCGTCGCAATTGGAATCAAGCCGGCTATGCGCGCCCGTCCGGGTTCGTGCTAGGGTGCCATGCACCCTCCTCATCCGGCCCGGAGACGCAAGCTGCCGGTCCTGGTCTTCGATCACGTATCCAAGCAGTATGGTGAAGTGACCGCCGTCGACGACCTCAGCTTCGAGGTCCCGGAGGGGGTCATCATGGGTTTCCTCGGCCCCAATGGCGCCGGCAAGACGACGAGCCTCCGCCTGGTGCTCGACATCGTCCGGCCCAGCGCGGGGCGGATCGAGGTGCTGGGCCGGGCGCCCGGCCAGGGCGCGCGCCGCGAGGTCGGCTTCCTGCCGGAGGAGCGCGGCCTCTACCGCCGCATGACCGCCCGCGACTCCGTCATCTATTTCGCCCGGCTCAAGGGCATTCGCGGCGCCGAGGCGCGGCGCGCCGCCGACCGGCTGCTCGAACGGGTCGGACTGGGCGGGGTCGGGGGCCGGCGGATCGACGCGCTCTCGAAGGGCATGGCGCAGAAGGTCCAGCTCGCGGCGGCGCTGGTGAACGCGCCCCGGCTGGTGCTGCTGGACGAGCCGTTCAGCGGGCTCGACCCGGTCAACCAGGCGGTGCTCGAGGATATTGTCCTCGACCTCGCGCGGAACGGTTCGACGGTCGTGTTCTCAACCCATGTCATGCAGCACGCCGAGCGGCTGTGCCACCGGCTGGTGCTCATCGCGTCCGGCCGCAAGCTCTTCGACGGCACCCAGGACGAGGCGCGCCGGCAGCTTCCCGGCCGGCTGCAGCTGACCGCGCGCGGCGATCCGAGCGGGCTGCCGGGCGTGCTGCGCGCCGAGGCGGAAGGCGGCATCGGCGAATGGAGCGACTGGCAGGTCACGCTGGCGCCGGGCGCCGATCCGGGCGACCTCCTTGAGGCCTGCTTTGCCCGCGGGTTGATCGTGCGGCGCTTCGAGCCGCATCGGCCCAGCCTGCACGACGTCTTCGTCCACCTCGTCAACCCCGGCGGCAACGGGAGCGGGCGATGAGGGAGGTGCTGATCGTCGCGCAGCGCGAGTACCGCCAGCTCACCTCGACACGCTCGTTCTGGATCACGCTGCTGGCGATCCCGCTGATCATCGGTTTCCTCGCGCTGATCCCCTCGCTCTACGGACACAAGGCCGGGGCCTCGGCCTTCTTCGTGCTGGACCGCACCGGCCGCTACGCCGAGGAGATCGACCGCCGTGTCGAGCTCGACTACCAGCGATCGCTGCTGGCGGGCCTTGTCGACTACGCCAAGCACTGGCATGTCCACGCGCCGCCGTCCGGCGCGGTCTGGGCCGACCGCAGGGGCCGCCTGATCGACGATTTCGACACCGAGGCATTCATGAAGGCGGGCGGAATCGATGCCGCGCTGGCCGAGATCCGCCCCTTGCTGCCGCCGGACGCCACGCCCTTCGAGACCCCGCCCCGCCGCTTCATCCGCGTGGGCCTGCCGGCAGGGATCGCCGCAGACGCTTCGGACGAGGCGTTCGGCGCCGCCGTGGAGAAGCTTCTCTCAACGGAGCTCGACACGCCGGACGGTCGCCGGCCCTTCGGCCTCGCCGCCTACATTCCCGAGCATCCCGAGGACCGGTCGCAGCCGGTGCGCTACTGGACCAGCGGACGGTATGACGGGGGGCTGAGCGGCCTGATCAGCGGGGTCGTGCTGCACGATTTGCGTGCCCGGATGATGCAGGAGCACGGAATCGACGCGGCGGCGGGCCTGGCGATCGAACTGTTCTATCCGGCGACGCGGGTGACGGCCCCCGAGCCCGGCGAAGGCGCCAACCGCATCGCGCTCCGCTCCGCCCTGCCGCTGGGCCTCGCCTATCTCCTGCTGATCACGATCATCGTGTCGGGCACGATGATGCTGCAGGGCACGATCGAGGAGCGATCGAACAAGCTGCTGGAGACGCTGCTCGCCTGCATCGATGCCAACCAGCTGCTGCAGGGCAAGCTCATCGGCGTCGGCGCGGTCGGCCTCACCATCGCCGGGACCTGGCTCGTCTTCGCCATCGCCGGGGCGTACGCGATCCCGGCCGACATCATGGAGACGCTGCGGCCGGCGCTGCAGATCCTGCATTCGCCGGCGACGATCATCTACTTGGCCTTCTATTTCGTCACCGGCTACCTGGTGACGGCCATCCTGTTCCTGACCATCGGTGCGATGAGCGATTCGATGCAGGATGCGCAGGGGTACCTCGTGCCGCTGGTCTTCTGCCTGACCGGCCCGTTCCTGGTGCTGGTCGGAACGGTGGTCGACAATCCCGGCGGCCTGCTGCCGGTGATCCTCTCCTGGATCCCGATCTATACGCCCTTCGCCATGCTGGCGCGGCTGGGCGGCGGCGTCTCCTGGGTCGAGCTCGCCGGTACCTCGGCCCTGTTGCTGCTCTTCGTCTTCGGCGAGTTCGCGCTGCTCGGCCGCGTCTTCCGCGCCTCGCTGCTGCGTGCCGGACAGCCGCCCAAGCTGCGCGATCTCGTCCGGCTGATGCGCCGCTGATCGGCGGGCCGGGCTAGGCGTCGGCCAGGACGCGCCGCCGCTCGGCTCCGAGATCGGGCAGGAAGGCGGTGAAGAGGCCGAGCGCCGGCAGGAAGGCGCAGACCTTGTAGACGAAGCCGATGCTCGTCAGGTCGGCCAGCGTGCCCAGCACCGCCGCGCCCATCCCGGCCATGCCGAAGGCAAAACCGAAGAAGAGGCCGGAGACGGCGCCCACCCGGCCCGGCATCAGCTCCTGCCCGTAGACGACGATCGCCGAGAAGGCGGCCGAGATGGTGGCGCCGATGATGACGCTGAGCACGCCGGTCCAGACGAGATCGGCATAGGGCAGCGCGAGGCTGAACGGCAGGACGCCGAGGATCGAGGCCCAGATCACGTATTTGCGGCCGAACCGGTCGCCCAGCGGACCGCCGAAGAAGGTCCCGGCCGCCGACGCCGCCGAGAAGGCGAAGAGGTGCAGCTGGGCGTCGGTCACGGTGAGGTGGAACCGGTCGATCAGGTAGAAGGTGAAGAAGCTGCCGATCCCCGCAAGATAGAAGTACTTCGAGAAGATCAGCAGCAGCAGGATCGACAATGCCAAGCCGACCCGCCGACGGGGCCCGGTTTCCGCGTGCGTCGCCCGGCGTGCCGCCTGCTTCCCGTGCCAGCTGCCGACACGCGAGAGCAGGATCATCGCGACGAACGCCACAAGCCCGAACCAGGCGACGCTCTCCTGGCCGCGCGGCACGACCAGATAGGCGGCGGCCAGCGGTCCGAGGGCGGAGCCGAAAGTGCCCCCGACCTGGAACACCGACTGCGCCAGCCCGTGCCGTCCACCCGAGGCGGCACGCGCCACGCGCGACGCCTCGGGGTGGAAGACCGAGGAGCCGAGCCCGACCAGCAACGCAGCTGTCAACACCGCGGCGTTGTTCGGCGCCAAGGCGAGAAGGAGGATGCCGCACATCGAGAAGACCATCGCCGTGGGCAGCGCATAGGGCTGCGTCCGTTTGTCGGCATAGAGGCCGACCAGCGGCTGGAACACCGATGCGGCCACGTAGAACACCAGCGTGATGATGCCGATCTGGCTGAAGCTCAGCCCGAACGAGGTCTTCAGCACTGGATAGATTGCCGGTATCAGCGACTGCAGCAGGTCGTTGAGGAGATGGCCGAGGCTGATCGCGCCCAGCACGGCGAAGGCGGCCGTTTCCGGGGACGATTTCGCTTGCCGCATGGTCACGCCGGATCCCTTCCGATGGCCTCTTCGCAGTCCAGCCTAGCCCGGCCGGCCCGGCATTCGCTCATGCAAAGCCGTCCGACGAGAGTCGCGGATGACACGTATGTAATAAAATACCGCGGAGATGCCGGGCGCGCAGCCATCGTACTAATCGACGCGCAGGTTCGCGCAAGGCGAGATAGCGGAGTTTGCGATGTCCCTGAAGAAATTCCTTATCGCGGCGGGATTTGCCGCGGCAATTCCTCTGGCGGCGCTGGCCGCCAGCGGTGAAGCGTCCAGTTTCGGCGGAGGCCATTGGGGCGGGATGCATGGCGAAGGCTTTGCCATCCTGCACGGTCTTCAGCTGACCGACACGCAGAAAACCCAGGTCCATCAGCTGATGGCGACCGAGCGTCAGCAGAACCGGCCGATCGAGCAGCA
>Ga0070731_10002477_pt1 | contig 17560 bp, 13 predicted proteins | sample Coa_R1_2_FD_66448 | JGI IMG/M metagenome (GOLD analysis project Ga0070731, IMG submission 66448) | Surface soil microbial communities from Centralia Pennsylvania, which are recovering from an underground coalmine fire - Coalmine... | ecosystem: Environmental > Terrestrial > Soil > Unclassified ...
AGGCCATATGCCTCAATACCTAAAAACTTCAGGTAGAAAGGCAGGCATGCAATCTGCATCAGGACTGACCAACCAACGCCAGCGAAATTTGCGGCTAAGTCGAACTTGAGACCGGATGCCAATTTCATCTGCGGTGCAGTTTGAACGACGTTAGGGGGCTAGACTTGAAGTGGGCAGCGATTTTAAACCGGAAATGTGTAGATTGTCTGTGAACTGCGACGGGTCCAATCGCGAGTTAAAGGACTTCCCGACTAACGCAGCTGAGCATGATGTAGAACAGCAATCACAAAATATTTTAATGAAAATTTAGAGAGGGCTTTCCCGATGCAAGCACCACAAAAAACTCAACGGTCGTGTTCAACCCCATCCCCAACGTCCGCAGAGCTTTGATCTAGATTAATGCGACTTCCGCCATTCCGGCCGTCGTGCTCGTCTTGCTTTAGACTGCGAAGGGAACTCGACCAGAGGCGCTGAGCATCGGATCGGATGGAATTTTTGACCATCCGCAAGAAAGCCTTTCGGGGATTGGATTGGTCAACGGCCTGCCATTCGCGCTTGCCGAGAATCCAAGTACACGCTGCGAGAAGGGTGAGCGACATCCCCAAAAAACCAATCAACATGCGCGGCGGGAAAGATTTCCTCTCGGGCACGTCCGCCGGATCCAGCACTTTGACAACCGGAATCTCTTTAGCCTCCTGAATCTTGGCGAGCTCGTACTGCTGAGTCAGCAATTCATATACAGTTTCTTGGATCTTGGTCGCGCGATACAAATCCTCCCAGCGCACGCCGAGCAGTGGTAATTTGCGGATGGAAGGAAACTGCTCCGCGGCGTCCGTTGTGACCGCATTCATGTTCGTGCCGTCCCCGCCCAGCTTGCCCAATTGCCTTTTCAGTTCATCGACACGGGCACGTAAAGACCGCACCCGCACGTTGTTCGCCGTGTAGATCTGCTCTAAACCCTCGAGTTGCGATTGCGTGGCGATCAATTCACCCTGCAATCGGGCTGCTCCTTCGACCATCGCTTTAGCTTGCGCCGTAATATCGATCGCGGTGTTTTGGCTCGCATATTCGCTAAACTCGCGAGAAGCATTGTTCAGATCTTGTTTGACCTGAGCTAGACGCTGCTCAATGAAGATACGCTCGCGCCGCGCGGAGGAGGTCGAAACCTGAGCAACCGAGCGATCCAACTCTTCGACGTAAGCCTGGGCAATCTGTGCGGCGCGCTTGGGGTCATGGTCTGTCACCGTAATCGAGATGATGCCGCTCTTGCGGTCTTCAGAGATTCCGGTGTTCTTAGCCAATTCGTTGCGAGCATCCTGCCAGTACTTGTCCCGATACACGCGGCGCAAATCAAGACGTTCAACGAGTCTGTCCTCCACGGTCCGGCTGTGCAGGATACCAATGAAAAGATCACCTGAACTCTTTATCCCAAATAAATCCCCGGCCAGCGAATTAAGCGCAGGCGAGACTTTACTCGCGCCAGAAGTTCCGCCTACAAACGCAGCCATCATGGCCATGCCAGACGCCGACTGATTGTCCGGGGGCATCAACCGAGTTGTGGACTCATAGTGCTTGGGAATAAGAAATGCGAGGGCGGTGGACACTAGAAGACCCCAAAACGCGGCCCGCGATAGAAGTCGCCTCTGTTCCCAAAGTGACCAGGCCCACTCCATAGTACTCACTCGGCTGATGCTGAGCTCGTCTTCTATATAGGCGGTTGGTTTCGTTTCCACCTCCGGAGGTCTGTCGAGAGTTCGAGCGAATGATTCGTTCCCCTGCTTCACTCTGGCCTCCGGGAGAATTTCTTGAAACAATTCTTCATCGCTTGTTTGTTGATGTTATTTTCCAGCCCGCCAGTAAGGGTAGAACGTAAATTGTACTGCGGCAGTTACGTCGGATTGTCTGCCCAAGGATAGGGCGGGAAATTTCCATTGCTCATATTGCAACAAACCCGAGACCGATACATTCCGCCCGACCATGAATTCGCTTCGCGCCGAATAATCCACAAGCCGGCCACCCTCGATGAAACGGGGGGAGACTTCCTGAAGCCGGTAGCCTAATTGAAAGAGATTTCGGGGAGAAAAAGAGTAGGTCATCCAGCCTTGGCCACCCCGGCCAGCCCGACCAATCCAGTTTGCCAGCAAAGTTCCGTCATTGATGTAACCGCCGAGATAGCGTCGCTGATCGAAGTAGACGAAACCCGGCACAAACTCTCGGGTGGTAGATTCATTAATACCCTCAGCCCTGAGCTCTAGCCGGGCAATCTTGGGAAATCGGGGCATGTAAATACCGGGGTTCACGTTAGCTCGGGTGGAACCAATGGGCGAGACCTCGTCCACCACCAACGAATCTAGATAGAACGTTAACCAATTCCTGAGATGGGGCACTCGATAGGTAAAATCCGCGGCGGAAATCCGTTTACCAGGATTGTTCGCGGCAACGGGCGAGTGATTGTAATAAGTGCGGAAAAAATTGCCGAAGGTTACTGGCAACCCCGGACCTCCAAACATCGCCGTGATGCCCATCCCGAATTCAAGGTTTGGCGTAGGCTGAAAGCTGATTTTCTCCCCGTGAATAAAGGGCTGCAGAGAAATATTCGGACCTACAACAAATTGACTCGTGTTATCGAATTGGACGACCGATCCGGCAAAACGCGAGGGACACGTGGGCAACAATGCACAAACCTCCCAGTGTTGCCCGGAGAGCTGCCCGACAAAAAATTCGGCACGCATCGGGCCGAGGAGGCGCGATAGGCCCGGAATTTCGTGGGGCTGAATATCGTCGATCTTGACCATCGGAAATGGCGCAGCATTGTCGCTCAACAGGAGGGAACCGGATTCTCCCGGGCCAAGCCACAGGCTCTGATTTCCGACTGAAATCTGGAGGTTGTTAATGTTGAACGACGCCATGCTGTCGAGCAGTTGGAAACGATTGAAGGCGGCAGTTCCGTTTGCAAGTGGGGGTGTGCCATCCGCGCCAGCGGTCGCTGATAGAACAGAAGCCGGGTAGGATGGCATCGCGGGCGCGTGCTGATATTCCCCGCGCAAGAAGAAAGAGACTGGCCCGCCTTCCGCGTCGGCTTCAATCCCGGTTACGTTGTTGACCCCTTGCCAGTAAGGACGACCGTAGTCGTTAATGATCGTTTGGCCGAAATGGTATCCGTCGCGCAGGGGAGTTCCCGAAATTCCCATCGTCCGGGTGTAAACAGAATCGAGCCGTATACCGGTGTTGGACGCGCCTTCTAGACGACCAAGTTCGGTGCCAAATTCTTCGCGCAAGACGGAGTACAGCTTTGCCGCCGATTGATTCTCGATGTCGAGATTCGCGAGTCGTTCTTCGGCATCTTCCAGCAACGTGGCGCACTGCATGCGTGTCCACGGACGCATTCCGAGCACGGGGGAGCGAACGTAACCTAGGGCAATCAGGCGCTCCAGCGCTGGATAGACCCAGCTATCCAGTGGAACGTACGGGGATGCCATATAGTTCGGGTTTCGGGACTTGTCTTTGCTTTCGTCATCGTTGATGAAATTGCCCCAACTTGTTCCACCCTCTTCAGGATCGTGATGCGCACGGTAAACCTGGCGTCCGAAATACCACCCGAGCAAGCTTCCGACGATTACGTCAGAAGGGAAGTGCTGCTTGGCAGTGACGCGGGTCATGGTAATGGCTGAGGCTAAACCGTAAGCGCCGGCTTCGGTAAGCCAACCCGGGTATTCGTGGGCGACGATGCTGGCAATGGACCAGGCAATGGCGGAGTGCTCTGACGGGAAAGAACTGCCACCCGCGAAGAAGGTTCCATTCCCATGGTCTTGGTAGGGTCGTTGCCGTTGCGTGAGTTCTTTGAAGACGTAGGCGGCTGCCGTGCTATCGATGGCGGCTTCTCCCGCGAGCAAGCCGGTTTCCGACATGTGGTCATCGTGCGTCATTTGACCGAGGAGAAAAGAAGCGCCGCCAAGACCGATAAGCGAATAGGTTCCGTAATCGGAAAATGTTTTGCTGGTTCCGACACGGCTTGTTGGAACCTGCTTTGACCACCAACTATCACTCGCAATGAATGCCCCGATCACTCCTGCGGAAGGAGCGATCCATTTCAGGTCCTTCACTCGTAAGCGGGTTGGGAAAGTCCAAAAGTCCTTTTGGTCGTTTACCAGATGTTTTACGAACGGCGATATCAGACGATTTTGCGGATCTTCGCCCGGCTGAAGCCCGGATCGGCCGCCAGTCTCTGATTCCTTCGCTGCATGACTGGAACTTGGTAACGGGTTAACTTGCATGGTTACAGCACTGGTCTGCGCAGGTGCTTTGCAGAGCGATGTCGCAAGAAGGCTTCCGAGCACCAGCCGAGAAAAATGGGACTGAAACATCAAGTGCGAATCCCAAGTGCTTCAGAAGGACCTTGCCGCTTGTACAGCGAAGGTAATTGCGGTTGCGATCTGTGCCGCGTTAACTGTGTTTTGGAATTTGTGGCTGATCGAGAATGTTCTCTCCGGCACGATAACCATGTCTCCCGGTCGCAGGTCGGATTTTTCCACTCCGCCGGTGAACATTCCACCAGCGCCACCAATTACCGAACCGTCGGCGCGAACCACAAAAACTGCTTTCTTGTTTGCCATTCCTGTCGGGCCGCCCGCTTGCTTCAAATACCACCCAGCGCTCTTACCCGGTTTATAGGTAATGGCGGTTGGATTGTACACAGAGCCGTTCACGATCACGATGTTCGGGTGTTTGGGTATGAAGATGGAATCACCGTCACGCACCTGAATGTCCTGCAGGGTATTGGCCCAAGCTTGGGTTTTGCTTGAAATGTGAATGACGAGTCTGCCGGCAGGATTAGTATGCTCCAGTTTTTCCAGTGTCGTGTCGTACTGCAGAAGGATGGCCTGTTTGGAGTCCTCTTGATCTCCGGCGGGAGTAAGCTTGGCCTCGGTTTCTTCACTCTTGATACGGCGGATAAGCTCGGTCCGATTTTGGATTTCCATCTGTCGCACTTGAACCCGTTCGAAGACAGCGCCGTACGGATAGGCGTTCTTGGTCAAACCTCCGGCGCGGGCAAGGATGGAACTTAGCCGTTCACCTTGTTGAATGCCGTAAACACCGGGATGGACCACTTCCCCATCTACCCGAATGGTCGCGCCCATATCATTCCAGCCGGTGAGTTGTCGAATGGTGAGCACATCGCCGTCCCGGAGTCTCACATCGGCGTCGGCTTCATGCGCAAGTGCTTTGGCAATGGGAACGCTAACATGATCGCTTACGATCTTGCTGCCCTGCTCAAGGTCAAAACGCGTCAGATCGGCTTCTTGTGTATAGGCGCTGCGCTTCAAGCCTCCAGCGAGACGAACCAGATCAGCCGCGCTCATATCTGTGCCCAAAGGATATTTCCCCGGACGTGCAACTTCGCCTTCGATGCTGACGGTCGCCGGATCTGTCTTGGCCAGGTTTCTATGGACGAAGACGCGATCCTTGGGCTCGAGTAAAAGATTTTGTGTTGGGTCACCGGACAGCGCTTTGCTCAGATCAGCGCTCAGAACCTTGAGCTGTCCATCCTCCGTGTGCCGGAAAACTTGTACGTCATCGAGTTCAGCATCTGAATTCGCGTTGCCTGCGAGGAAAATCGCGTCTCGCAGATAGGTTGCTCCGTTGGTCACATGATCTCCGGGATCGCGAACTGCGCCAGTTACCGTGATCACCGGTGGATCTTCGAAATCGTAACGGCCAAAAATGCGAACCGTGTCCAGCGGCTTCAACAGCAAATCCCGTTGCTTGCTGGCAAGGGCGTCATCGAGATTGAAGGCCAAGACCTCGGGCGTGTAGTCAGGTGCGTTTAAGCGAATGATTTCCGCATGAGCTTTGTAAGGCTCAGGCAGCAAATCCTTATAGGATTTGATCAGGTCGGTCAACTTCATGCCCTCTTGGTAGGCATACTTGCCTGGCCTGTAGACGTGACCGTCGAGATAGACGCTCTTATCGGCGTAGGAAACAATCGGCGAGATTTTTACTTTGTCTCCATCCTGAATTTTGAAATCATCGAGGGCTTTATTCACTGCGTCGGAGTTGTTGTTATCCGGAATATCCAAAGCCAGCATGCTTCTGCTTTCGTGCGCCTGCAGGCGCTCCACATCGACATGCCGCAAGGTGCCCGAAGGGAGTACGCCACCTGCCAACTCCAGAACGGCGGCAAGGTTTTGTTCCCCGCGGATTTCGTAAATTCCGGGACGCCGCACCATTCCGGTCACCGTAACCTCAGGGCCGAGCGCCGGGACCATAATCGTGTCGCCATTTTCCAACCTCTGCACGCCAGTGCGCACCCCATGGAGCAGCAGATCGTAAACGTCGACCTCTTGCACCAACTGGTTGCCGCGATAGTGTTTCAGGGTGCGCAGAGAACCTCGCGAGGTTGGTCCTCCAGCTTCCACGAGAGCGTTTAGCGGTGTTGAAAGCGAACTCACGTCGTAGGGGCCAGGATGCTCCACGTCGCCGACTACGTAGACACGGATGCTGCGGATTCGTGATATGGAAACATCGGCTTGAACATCGCGGAATTGAGATCGCAAAGCACGCTGAACTGATTGTTGAACATCACCAAGCGTGCGACCCGAGACCTGCAGCACGCCTGCCTCGGGCAGAGATATTCTGCCTTCACGATCAACCACGCGGATGAGGCGCTGAGACACGCCGCCCCACAGGCTTACGGTCAAGCTATCGCCCGGGCCAAGCACATAGTCGGGCCCGACCGGCATATCCATGGGCAGCATGTTGAAATTGCTAGTGCCGTTGCGAAAGATTTCCGCGCCGAAGCGCTCGAGGATTGGAGCGCGGCTGGAATATTGCGTGTAAAGGTCGTACAGTGCCGGAACATCTGCGTATGGATTTGGACGCCGGGAGAGCATGGGACGGTCGAGTCCAAGGTCGGTAATCGAAGGTCCTGTCGGAGCACGCGGCATCCTCAGGCTGGCAGTAAGTGGATATTGGTGAGCAGCATTGGGTTGCTGAAGTGTCTGAGAACTCCCATAAAGCAACTGATCACTCAGCGAACTCGAAGACGGAGATGGGAATGGACTGGTAAGTCCGCTTGAAAACGTGCCTGCTCCCATGGCACCACCATTTTGGCTGGCCGCGCTGACCGGCATAATCCCGAAGGCTGACTCGCCCATGCCCTGGCTGTTGACTTCTTCATTGCTGCTGCCCGAGGAGGCCATGCGGGCGGCCATCAATCCCGACAACTGGTCGGGATTAATGCGTTGCATTCCGGTGCCGTCCATACTTCCGCCAAAGTCGCCGAAGCCACCCGAGTCCATGGAGGGGCTGGCATAATCCAGTTGTGTTCGCTCAATTGCGCGTTGTGAGTCGTAGGGCAACGCAGGTGTTTGGGGCTGAGGTGCGGGCGAGGGATTGGCGCCAGGCGCTTGGATCGGATTTTGAGCGGGCGGGAAACTGTCGAGCAGACGATCGTGTTCAGTCCAGAAGATATCTTCCTGATTCTCCGCGGCAACTCCCTTCTGTTCGGGGACAGCAGCATTCGCGTTAGGGCTGACGCCGCGGGCCTGCAGCATTTTGCGATCGCGGTCCAACTGCTCTTTGGTAGGCTTGGCCCGTACATAAAGCCGATTTTCAATTTCCTGGGTGACCACGACGCGAATATTAATATCGTTGTTTATTAAGCGGAACAGTGCCTCATCGGTGAGGTCTTCAGGGTTTAAAATTCGGCCTTGTTCATAGGCTTTCCGTACTAAAGTCTTTTTCACTTCCAACAACAAACCGGGCTCTTCATTCAGCAAGCTGATGATCTTGTCAGCAGAAAGAGAAACCAGCAGTTCGGCCTGTTGCTCGGCGCGTGACATGGAATCGGGAGCTGCCGATGTTCGTTTTGGGTAAGCCGGATAACTGGAATCTTGGGCTACAGACAGTAGCGGCAGGCCCGAGATGAAACACAAGCTCAGTAGCGTGCGGCGCCAAACGATTGAATGCTGCCAACGGTTACTATGCATAAAGCCTCGTTCTTAGAGGGTATTCAGCGCGTCGGTTCGATGTCAGCTTCATCGACTTCGACCGCGACGGAACGCATGATCAGATCGATGGAAAGTACGACGCGAAACTTTTCTTTCTTGCGTTGCAATATGCCTTGCGCGCCCGCCAGAGGTCCCGACCTGACGCGCACGCGATGACCGACTTTCAGATAGGGATGCGGTTCCGCGCGGATGCCGCTGGCCAGGCCTTTGCTTAGAATTTCGATTTCTGAATCCGGCAAAGGCGCGGGATTTCCGTGGAAACTGACAAAACGGACAACGCTGGGCAATTGCAGGACGCGAAGGCGATCTTTCAGATCGAGATGGACGAAGACGTAACCCGGAAACAGAACAAGTTCCAACTCTTTGCGACGGTCTTTCCAGCGTCGAACGCTGCGATATACCGGCAAGAAACAAGAGATCCTGCGTTCCTGGAGCTGCGATACCACTTGTTTTTCGTGTCGCGAACAAACATACGCCGCGTACCACCGAACCTGCGACGAGATAGGTAACTCTTCGCTCAGCTCGGATTCACCCAGTGTCATCGGTTTAATAATTTCAGTAGCAACTTCCACTTCGCTCATTCCGGCCCTACCTACAGCTTCGCCACCTCACTTACAGGGTGATGTGAGCTAAACCCTTCATACGCTGGCTCTTTTACCAATGCTGCTTCCTGAGCCTGGAAGCTTAAAACCGAACTTCTGCTATCGGCTTGACCAAACCCTTGGCAGAACACAAAGTCGCGTACAGAGTGCAGCGCGAGACAATCCGCGCGTTTCCTGTAGTCGCATAACTTCCATTGAAGAATCGATGGTATTCAAATCCATTCGCCTGCGAGACACCGCTGCGGATCTAATTGGCCACCAACTCGGGCCGATTTCGCAGCACGTTCAAAATGCTTTGTTCTGACGACTCAATACGCATGGAACGGATGTCGACGAACGCCCAATAAAAAATGCCGCTATTGCGCTCGGCGGCGAGGGCGAGAATTTTCAGATGCGGATAGCGCCCAAGCAAGAAGCCGTTCAGGCCTGGCCTGCCTTCCGGCTCTTCCAGCGCAATGATCAGGTAGTCCGGACGTGTACGTTCGACCAACTCGGTGATATCGCCTTCATTGTCGGCCTGCCCGACGATTTCAATATCGGGCTGATCTCCAATGGTGGCGAGAACCAGGTCCTGCATGAGCCGGGGCCTGTTTGCGACCAACACTCTGACCTTTTGCACGATTGTGTTCTCCGTGCCGCGAAGTTTCTCTTATTCCCAGGGAAAATGTAAGACTCAAATCCGGCCTAACTTGTGCATTTTGAAAGTACTACTACAGTGCCACAGTTGGAGGGCGCAGAGCACTACGGAGTACCTAAAAAGTACCGTGTAAATGTGATGTGCAAACCGGTCACGCCACTACACCCGGCAAGCGACACAACTCTACGGCTGCGAGACGATCGTTGGCGCCGAGTTTACGGAGCATCCGGTGAATGTGATTTTTTACCGTCTGCTCGGACAGGTTTAACTGAGCGGCGATTTCCTTATTGGTCAAGCCGCGGCTGATCATATGAACGAGTTGTTGCTCACGACGTGTGAGGCCAAGGTTATGTCTCATGAAGAAGTGGGTGGGTTGGCGGCCGTGCTGTGCGACTTGCTCGAACAGGGACAGGCAAAGTGCCGGAGGACAAACGGCGTCGCCATTGGCAACCGAGCGGACGCAACTGGCAACTTCCATGGCGGAAGCGTCCTTTAATATGTAACCCACAATGCCATCGCGCACACCGCGCAGGAACACTTCGCGGTCCGCATCCATGCCGATCATGACAACTTTAACTCCCGGGAGTGCGGCGCGCACCTCACAAACAAGGCGCAAATCAGAAAGGGCAAGCGCAGAGGAGTCAGAAAGCAAGACATCTGGCGACGCTTGTGCCACCTGATGAACGATATCAGGGACAAACGGGGACGAACCGACTACTCGAATATCGCTTTTCTTATTTAGGATTCGCGCCAGAGCTTCCCGCAACAGCCGGTTTTCCGCGAGAATGAAAACTTGAACCATCTCAACTGCCAGAGACATAGCAATCCTCTACACCGTCGCATCCGCCCCTCACGCGATGTTTCAGTGAAGTTTCTAAATTTTGGAAGCAGCTGGATTTTCTCGACAAGCATATACGTTTTCGATAAAAAATGCGAGGAAACTTGATGCATATTTAGACAACAGTCTGTTGTAAATTTGCCACGATGAGACGGATCGGATGCGAAGCGGAAGTGCTTAAGAAATCAGTTTGTAAACGAGAAATTACAAGCGGCAGACGACGACATGACAAACGCTCAGGCCGGTGCTGGTTAGTTTATTCAAACGGGAACGGGTTGATCCGCTGCTGGCCCGTTCCGGCGAGAGGTCCCGGGGCCTCACTTGGAACTAGCAAACAGAACACCACGGGCAAAACTAAGGCTTGTCGGCTGGCTTGGTCGAGGAACCGTCCTGAAAAGGCTTCGCTAGATTCGATGTCGGTTCCTCGAGTGAGCGGTTCAGTTCCTCGGATAATTCGACGACTCGCCTGGGATTGGTCTCCCTTGCCAGTTCTTGTGCAATGATGCGCCATGGGCGCGAGGGAAACGAGAAATGTGCGTGGCCATCTTGCATGAGATGACAGTCATGTTAGCGACGGTAAGATTCAAGCAAGAGCGCCAAGTTGCGCCATCATGATATTGCGCAAATCTTTACGGTTAGGTCATGGGTATTTCAAAGGCACCATTCCGCAATTTTACTTGACGAGGCGTTCAATCTGACGTAGGTTATAGCGTTCCGAAGGCTTATCCCCTGCGGATCGAACCTCCGCTGGCAACCGCAGCCAATCCTTGTAACGAGAGAAACTTTCGGCTGCTGCGGAGCATCTATATCAGTAACCAGAGCTTTCCCGTACAACCCATCTGGAATGAGTTACTTGCATACTCTGGTTGTGCCCCTGTGGGCGAAAAGATGGGCGCTTGGCTGGTTGGCTCAGTCAGGAGAGATAAGTGAATACCATGCGTTCTGATCGCGTTTTTGACGCTTTACATACTTTGCGGAACCGTTATATGCTTTGCCAGCTTGCTTCCAAAGCGACCCGTAAGTTTCACAAACCAAACACTCGAATCCAGGAAACCATGAACGAGGTTCTGGATCGGATTGCAAGCTCGGAACGGCAGACGGTTCTGTCGGAACCGGAGCACTTTACTGAGGCACAAAGGCGGGCTGCTTAGCAGTCCCGCCCTACCTGCCTTGTGGTACCAAGTCTTTCCTTGAGTGACCTTCCTTTGAAAATCTCCCTTCGCAGGTGAATTAATCAATGACCATCGCAGAACTAAAAGAAAAAAACATTACGGAGTTGACCAAGATCGCCCGATCTTTGGACCTCCCTGGGGCGAGCGGACTTCGCAAGCAGGACCTGATCTTCAAGATTCTTCAGGCGCAGAGCGAAAAAGAAGGACATATTTTTGCTGAGGGCGTGCTGGAAATCCTGCCCGACGGCTACGGCTTCCTGCGCTCCCCCGATTACAACTATTTGCCCGGGCCGGACGACATTTATGTATCGCCGTCGCAGATCCGCAAATTCGATCTCAAGACCGGCGACACGATTAGCGGCCAAGTGCGGCCGCCGCATGAGGGCGAAAAATATTTCGCGCTCGTAAAAATCGAGGCCGTCAACTTCGAATCGCCCGACGAGGCGCGCAACAAGATTCTTTTCGACAACCTGACCCCGCTGTATCCGCAGGAGCGCGTGAAGTTGGAAACTGTGCGCGAGAACGTCAGCGCCCGCGTGATGGATCTGCTCACGCCGCTGGGCAAAGGACAGCGTGGTTTGATCGTGTCGCCGCCGCGTGCCGGCAAGACCATGTTGCTGCAGAACGTGGCGAACTCGATCACGACCAATCATCCGGAAGTCGTATTGATGGTGCTGCTGATCGACGAGCGCCCGGAAGAAGTCACCGACATGCAGCGCTCGGTGAAGGGCGAAGTGATTTCTTCGACTTTCGACGAACCGGCAGCGCGTCACGTTCAGGTTGCGGAAATGGTGATTGAAAAGGCGAAGCGGTTGGTTGAGCACAAACGCGATGTTGTGATTCTGCTCGACTCGATCACGCGTCTGGCGCGTGCTTACAACACGATTGTTCCGCCCAGCGGCAAGGTACTCTCGGGCGGCGTGGATTCGAACGCCTTGCAGCGGCCGAAACGATTCTTCGGATCAGCAAGAAACATTGAGGAAGGCGGCTCGCTGACCATCATTGCCACCGCGCTGATCGATACCGGATCGCGCATGGACGATGTCATCTTCGAAGAGTTCAAAGGCACCGGCAATTCGGAAATCATTCTCGAGCGCAAACTGGTAGACAAGCGCGTGTTTCCGGCGATTGATATTCAACGCTCTGGAACCCGAAAAGAAGAGCTGCTGATCCCGAAAGAAGACTTGCAGCGAATCTGGGTGCTGCGCAAGGTGCTGAATCCGCTGTCGCCGGTGGAAGCCATGGAACTGCTGATTGACAAGCTGAGCAAGACCAAGTCGAATGGCGAGTTCCTGGCGAATATGAGCTCGTTGTAGAGCTAGTGGTTCGCGAAAAACAATCCCTCCAACATCGGGTAGTGGTGCAGTTTAATTAGGGAAGCGAGGCAAACGCGGGATTCTTGTGTCGCAAACAGCGCGACACTTCGCGCGGCTCGCCCAGATCCCTGGCGGCGCAAAAGAGGCTTGCTCGGGATGACAATGAAACTGCACAATACCGAAACTCGTGGCTAATAACTTGCGGGAACGTTTTGCCGCTTTTTTCCCACACAGTTTAGCGGCTGACGTACGGGTTCTCCGAGCTCCCGGCAGAGTAAATCTCATTGGCGAGCATACCGACTATAACGATGGATTTGTGCTGCCCGCCGCGATTGGATTTGAAACCCGCGTAGCCTGCGCGGCTAATGATTCGCGAGAGCTGATCGTCCACTCTATCCAGGAAAATCGAACTGCAAGCTTTTCAGTTGATGATGTCTCGCCAAAACCGAGGCATGACTGGACGGACTACGTTCGCGGCGTTCAGGTTCAACTTATGCGTGCAGGATACCGTGTCAGTGGGGCCAATCTCCTTATTAATGGGCAGGTGCCGATAGGGGCGGGGTTGAGCTCATCCGCTGCCTTGGAGGTTGCTTCAGCTTTGGCGCTTCTGAACGTGGCGGTATGCAGGCTGGATCCGGTTTCGATTGCACAGTTGTGTCAACGAGCCGAGAACGAGTTCGTCGGGGCGCGCTGCGGCATCATGGACCAATTTGCGTCTCTTAACGGTCGCGCGGGGCATGCAATCTTGCTCGACTGCCGATCGCTGGAATCCAAGTACATTCCGCTTCCAAAGAGTGCGGCACTCGTAATTGCCAACACAATGGTGAAGCATTCTGTTGCGGGCGGAGAGTACCAACGCAGAAGGGAAGAGTGCGAAGAAGCAGTGCTGCAGTTGCAATCGCGTCGGCCTGAGATCACGCGCCTCCGAGATCTGTCCGAAGAAGAATTGCGACAAAGCCAGGCTGCCATTTCAGGGTTTCTCTTTCGACGATGCAGGCACGTTGTCGGCGAGAATCGCCGGGTACTCGCGGCTGCGCAAGCTCTCAAAGATGGTGACCTCGGGACGGCGGGCGATCTGATATATGAATCGCATGCCAGCCTGCGGGATGATTACGAAGTCAGCTGCCCTGAGTTGGACGTGATGGTGGAAATTGCGAAATCATTTCCGGGCATCTACGGATCTCGCATGACCGGCGGCGGTTTCGGTGGGTGCACGGTCACTCTGTTAGAACGGGGCGCAGTCGCGGAATTCAAAACTTACATTGCAACGCAATACGAACGAGCCGCACACACGTGCCCTGAAATCTATGTTGCTGAAATTGTAGACGGGGCGGGTCCGGTGAGCTAAGTTTGGAAATGTCCCACATAGATGAAGACGAGATCTCGCACGATTGAAACGCCGCAACTGAGAAGGACTGCAAAGCCGGACTTCCCCCTGAGCACGGTTTCTCATCGACGTCTAAACCCGCTGACGGGGGAGTGGGTGGTAGTTTCGCCGCAGCGACTCATGCGTCCCTGGCAAGGTCAGGTCGAGGACCCGGGCGCAGAAAGCCTGCCGTCGTACGATCCCGCTTGCTATTTGTGTCCGGGCAACGCGCGGGCAGGGGGCGCCCGCAACCCGCAATACTCATCGACATTTGTTTTCGACAACGATTTCCCCTCTCTGCAAGCTGAAATTTCGAATGGAGGCGAACGTTCCGGACCCGAGGATTTCATTGTTGCAGTCCCGGAGCGGGGCATTTGCCGCGTGGGATGTTTTTCTCCCCGTCACGACCTCATGCTGGCACGGATGCCAGTTTATGAAATTGAAGCGGTCATCGACATGTGGACTGAACAGTGCAAGGATCTGAGGGCTACAGAGTTCGTCAAATACATTCAGATTTTTGAGAACCGCGGCGCGATGATGGGCGCAAGCAATCCTCATCCGCATTGCCAAATTTGGGGCACGGAATCGCTTCCCAATGAAGTCGAAAAGGAACAGAACGCGCTGAACAAATATTTGCAGGCGCACGATTCATGCCTGCTTTGTGACTACGCGGAGTATGAATCCCGGAATGCTGAGCGGTTAGTGTTTCGTGATGAACAGTTCACCGTGGTGGTACCGTTCTGGGCGGTTTGGCCATTTGAAACGCTGGTAATTTCTCAACTTCACATTCCAGATCTCCCCAATTTGCAAGCTGCGGGACGACGCGGATTAGCTCGAACTTTGCAGCGAGTGACGCGTTGCTACGATCAGGTGTTCAATACTCCATTTCCCTACTCAATGGGATTTCACCAGCAGCCAGTCAATGGCGGGAGCCATCCGGAATGGCACTTGCACGCGCATTTTTATCCGCCGCTGCTGCGCTCAGCAAGCATACGCAAGTTTATGGTTGGATTTGAATTGCTCGGGACACCACAGCGCGATATTACTGCGGAGTCAGCGGCGGAGCGTCTGCGAGAGATCTGCAAAGGGATTTGCGAAGACTGAAACAAGCATGAGGTCGGGCGGAAATCCCATCTCATGGTTTCAGTTCATCGAGCATGGCTGTCATTTCGGATTGAGCATGTTGATTACCGGTGCGACGCGCGGCAGCAATTCCGTCCACGAGCATGCGTTTGGCCTCGTCTGTCCTATCTGCCGTCACCAGCGTATGCGCGGCCATGAAATAGCCGGCGGTGTAATCGGGGTGGCTTGTCAGCAAGGAGCGGAATTCCTCAAGCGCTCGATTCGTGTCGCCCAGTTTGGAATACTCCATCGCCAGGCCGTAACGGGCAAAGGCATCGTTAGGATTCTGAGCGAGAACTTCGGTCAGCATCGGAATACGATCCATAAGGTGTTTAGCTTAGCAACTACCTGCGGCAGAGGGCTAGAGGAAGCTGCGGGAATTGTTATCAGCACTGGCGGCGGTTGACCGGGCTAGGTAAAATGGGCGACATCTTCGAAAGCAAGAGATGACGCGATGGCCTGCCCGTACTTCATGCCAACGAACAGATGCGAGGAGGGAATCTGGATTCATGCCGCGAGACTTCCTCTGGGCGCGGGGTGGAAGGGGCGATGCACGGCTCCGGGACATGAGGGTTCGCAGCCCTCGAACGAGGAGATCCGCGAGTTCTGCAATCTGGGGTACGCCTCCAGTTGCTCGCGATTACCAGAAGATCGCAGCGCCGATGCGATTAGATTTGCGGTGACTCGCGCTGGCGGCGATCAACTTACAATCTGCTTTGTACAGGAGCTTGGGCATCGGCCCGCAGGAAATGGCACGCTGGAGTACAACCTGATTTGCGGTGCCTGGAAGAGTGCTCACGCTGACCCGCGCGTTCAGAAAATGGCGGAGTGCTTCTTGCAAGCTTATTTGATGCGTCGAAATCCGTCTGCCAAGGCGGCCAGGACAGGTGCAAGTTCATGAATGATGATCGTATGCCGCGGCCGGTCCGCGATTCCCAATCTGAGATGGCGGAACTGGTGCTTCCGAATGATGCCAATCCGCTAGGGGCTTTACTCGGTGGACGACTGATGCACTGGATCGATCTTGCGGGCGCGCTCGCGGCTCACCGTCATTCCCGAAATTATGTTGTGACCGCATCGATTGATCACCTCGACTTTCTGGTTCCAGTGCACGTAGGCGATCTGGTGATTCTGCGCTCTTCGGTGAATCGCGTCTTTCACACGTCGATGGAAGTTGGGGTGAAAGTCTGGGTGGAGAACTACATCCAGAACGATTGTCAGCATGTAAGTTCAGCCTATCTTACGTTCGTCGCCGTGGATGGCGCGGGACGGCACCTCGAGGTTCCTGCGGTCATCCCGGAAACGGATGAGCAACGGCGACGCTATGAAGATGCCGCCCGGCGACGAGCGATCAGGCGCGAGCATCTGGAGCGGCGGCGCGCGAATGCGCGTTGAGTCTCTCGATAAATCCAACTCTGCTGTGATCTCTATCACATCACATTGGCAGCTGGGTGGCCATAATGAACTTTCTCGTAAAATTGAGACATCATTATGGACAGCGCTTTGCTTGTACACCGGTTGCATTTCGCCTTCACTGTAACTTTTCATTACTTATTTCCACAGCTCACCATGGGGCTAGCGCCGCTGATTGTGGTGCTGAAGTGGCTCGGATTGCGCCGTAACGACCCAACTTACAACCAGGCAGCCAAGTTCTGGGCACGGATTTTCGGAATCAACTTCGTTCTCGGAGTGGTGACGGGGATCCCAATGGAATTTCAGTTCGGCACCAACTGGTCACACTTCTCGCGATTTGCCGGCGGGGTAATCGGGCAGACTTTGGCCATGGAAGGGATGTTCGCGTTCTTTCTCGAGTCGGCATTTCTCGGCCTGTTCTTGTATGGCGAAAAGCGGCTGAGCCCGCGGGCACACTGGTGGTCGGCGGTTGCGGTGTTTGTTGGATCGTGGCTTTCCGGCTACTTCATTGTGGCAACCGATGCCTGGATGCAGAACCCGGTCGGCTACGAGCGGGTGGCTGACGGCTCGGTGCAACTCACCAGCTTTTGGGAATTAGTGCTGAATCCGTGGGCGTGGTGGCAATACGCCCACAACATGAGCGGGGCCGCGATCACCGGGGCGTTCGTGATGGCGTCGGTAGGGGCATTTTATCTGCTCTCGGGCAAACACGTGGAGCATGGGCGAATCTTCGTGCGAACGGGCGTGATTGCGGGCTGCATTTTCAGCATGCTGCAATTATTTCCCACCGGAGATGGGCAAGGCCGCATGATCATGCGTTACCAGCCGGTGACGCTGGCGGCAATGGAATCGCTCTTTGAAAGCCAGCCGGGAGCGCCGCTCGTGATTCTTGGGCAGCCGGATGTGGAGGCGCGCAAAATCGACAACCCGCTGATTGTGCCGAAAGCACTAAGTTTTCTGACTTACCGGCGGTGGTCGGCGCGCGTGCAAGGCCTGGATGAATTCCCGCAGCACCTCTGGCCGGAGAACGTGGCCCTGCTCTACTACAGCTACCACATCATGGTTGGATTGGGCACGATCTTCAT
>Ga0070731_10002479_pt1 | contig 17553 bp, 19 predicted proteins | sample Coa_R1_2_FD_66448 | JGI IMG/M metagenome (GOLD analysis project Ga0070731, IMG submission 66448) | Surface soil microbial communities from Centralia Pennsylvania, which are recovering from an underground coalmine fire - Coalmine... | ecosystem: Environmental > Terrestrial > Soil > Unclassified ...
CCTTAAAGCGGATTTTCATTCTATGCGTCTGAAAGGTTTCAATATTGCTGACTGAGCTCACTTCTAACCATTTTTGTTGGGCAGCGGCATATACCTCAAAATCATATGTAAGTGCAGAAGAAAAACTCATATCACCGCCACATAATTTCAAAATGCGGTATGGCAAATTCAAAGTTTGTAACAATTGCTCAACATGAACTACCATTTCTTCGAGCACGTCATAACTTTTTTCCGGATGCACCAGTTGAACCAGTTCTACTTTATCAAACTGATGCAAACGGTTTAATCCGCGAACATCTTTCCCATAACTTCCAGCTTCACGACGGAAACAAGGCGTGTATGCTGTCATCTTAATGGGCAGACTATTTTCCTTCACAACCTCATCCCTGTAAATATTGGTAAGCGGAACTTCAGCTGTCGGAATGAGATAAAATTTGTCTTCGTTCACATAGTACATTTGTCCTTCCTTATCCGGCAATTGCGTTGTTCCAAACGCAGAATTTTCATTCACCATAATCGGTGGTTGAATTTCAGTGTAGCCTGCAGCCGTATTATAATCCAAAAAATATTGTATCAGCGCACGTTGAAGTTTCGCGCCTTTATGAATGTAAACGGGAAATCCACTGCCGGAAATTTTATTGCCGAGTTCAAAATCAATCAAATTATATCTCTTTGCCAGATCCCAGTGCGGGACTGCATGTGCGTGTAATGATGGTCTATTGCCACCTTCCCGGACAACAACATTGTCTTCCGGCGTGTTGCCTTGAGGAACTTTTGATGACGGAAGATTAGGGAGCAGGAGTATCTTTTCATTCAACTCACTTTCTGTTTTTGCAAGCGCTTCGGCAACAGGTTCTAAAACAGATTTTAATTGGGCAACCTCCAGTTTTTTTTCTGCTGCTTTTTCTTTTTCACCTTTCCCCATCAACTGACCGATTTCTTTGGAAGCCGAATTTAATTTGGATTGGGTCGTATCTGATTCTGTTTGTAATTTTTTTCTGTAACCATCTAATTCAATGAGCTCATCAACCAAATAGGATTCCTTAAAATTCTTGATCGCTAATCTTTCTTTTACCAAATCTTTATTTTCTCTTATAAATCGTATGTCCAGCATCTTATTTCAATTTTGACAAAGATAATTGTTGGTTGGGAGACCATAAGAATTCCGGAGAAATTTTCAGGCTAACAGAGAGAGACACCAAAAGCTGGCAGCGCAACATTTCCGGCATTCGTCCTTGGTAATAGGTTTGGACAACGGCACAATAGTTGCCACCTCACAAACATCATAAACCATTACTGAATAAAAATCTTAATTTCACAATAAATCTCTTTTATGGATCAGGGCATGATTACTACAAGTTTTCAATTAGACGGATATAAAATAACAAAAAACCTGGGATTGGTAAGAGGCATCACAGTTCGCTCAAGAAGTTTGCTCGGCAATATCGCCGGCGGGATTCAATCGCTTTTTGGAGGGCAACTTTCCATTTATGTCGAGTTGTGTGAGACTACCCGGGAAGAAGCCTTTCAGCTAATGGTCCAACATGCGGAGCAGCGCGGCGCCAATGCAGTGATCAATATGCGTTACGACGCCAACGAAGTTTTGAACGGAGTGACAGAAGTACTTGCTTATGGTACAGCTGTTGTTGCTGAGAAGATTTAGCAGGATGTAAATGGCCGGGGGAGAGCAGGGTTCTCAGCCGGCAAATATTGATTTATTCACGTCCCCACTACCCGTTGCCATTCCCGCCCGCTGTCTTGTAAACTTCCGAATTATATATGTGCATGACCCGATTCGGATTTTCCAATGGCTCAAACCCGAATTTTTCGTATAGACCGTGAGCATCTTTTGTTCCCAGCATCCATCTCCTCAAACCTTGTAATTCCGGATAAGCCATGATCACTTCCATCAGCCACATGCTTAACCCTTTTTGGCGATAATGTTCATCAATAAAGACATCAGCCAGATACCCGAAAGTAGCTTTATCGGTAATCACTCTTGCAAAACCAATTTGATTCTTGCCATCATAGATTCCAAAACAAGTGGATCCTTCTATTGATTTCTTAACCGTTTCCAAAGGAATATTTTCTGCCCAATAAGATTTATTTGAAAGATAACGGTGGATGTATTGCACATCCAGTTTTTCTTTTTCATCTGAAATAATATAATTTTCTTTCTGCCAATGCATTGCTATTTATTTACTCAAAAGTAAAAAGGAATAAAATAGGACAATTAAATAATGAAATTTCCATTGGCCGTTCACTATTCACCATTCACCATATATTTGCAGCATTATGCGAACCGAAGATGATCTGCAAGCACGATGGTGGAACTTAGAATCAAAGCTGACGGGGCGTTTTGGAAAAAAACCGGATGTTGAAGCCATTTTATTTCTGATCGGTGTGCAGGAATTTGGCGAGATCAGAAAAAAATTCAGCAAGGAACAAAAGCAGGACCTGATGCATATTGCCATTTGTCATTTGCTGGCGCCGAGCGGTTATTATGAAATGGAAAAAGTTGATGAAGAAGGCTGGCCGCATTTTAAACAATTAAAACAATTGCCCGTAATGAATATGATTGAACAGGAAAATTTTTTGAAAGACCATATTCTATTGTATTTTGAAAAATCGGGAATGTGAAGAATACCAGTTCCTTATGACGACCAAGACCAAACCACTTTTCTAAAAAATACTATCGTGCATATACGCTTATTAGCATTTTTATTTTTTGTAATTATTTTTTCCTGTAACCCTAAATTGTCAAACGGGTTAAGAAAAAATGACCTGAAAAAAGACGTGGAGATTATAACTGAAAAGGGAATTATTGTGGTAAGATTATCCGACAGCACCCCGCTTCATCGAGATAATTTTTTAAAGCTCGTCAAGCAAGAATATTACGACAGTGTTTTATTTCATCGTGTAATAAAAAATTTTATGATTCAATCCGGTGACCCCGACAGCAAGCATGCAAAACCGGGCGCTGAATTGGGAAACGGCGGACCTGCGTACACCATACCTGCAGAATTCAGGATATCATTATTTCATTATAAAGGAGTGATTGCGGCTGCGCGTGAAGGAGACGATGTGAACCCGAAAAAAGCCAGTGCGGGGAGCCAATTTTATATAGTGCAGGGAAAAAAGTTTACCGACTCCGGATTGGATTCTGTTGAAACGCGACGCCTGCACCGAAAAATTCCGTCCAACCAAAGAGAAGTTTATAAAACGATTGGCGGCACTCCCCATCTCGACCAAAACTATACGGTGTTTGGTGAGGTGACCAGAGGACTTAGTGTCGTCGATTCCATCGCAGAAGTTTCTACAGATTCAAACGACAGACCTGTTAAAGATGTCCGCATTATCAAAATGAAATTAATAAGACGCAAGAATTAGTCTTAGCGGGTGACCGTTTGTCAATTAAAACAATCTTCAAGTTTATTATTAAACAGCTTGTTTTTATTCGGGCTGTTTTTGTAATCTTGCGTAATAAAATTGAATAACATGAGTTTTCCCGAGAATCTTCATTATACCAAAGATCATGAATGGATAAAAATAGAAAGTGATGATATAGCTGTGGTCGGCATTACTGATTTTGCACAGCAGGAATTAGGTGACATTGTTTATGTTGAAATTGAAACCGTAGGAAAAACGCTGGAAGCGGACTCAGTATTTGGCACAGTCGAAGCTGTGAAAACCGTTTCCGATCTGTACCTCCCTGTTGCCGGTACCATAACTGAAATAAACCCTGCACTTGCGAATTCTCCGGATTTGGTAAATTCTGATCCTTATGGCGCGGGCTGGATGGTAAAGCTCAAAGTAAACAATCCGGCAGATATAGATAACCTCTTAAATGCAGCCGCTTATGGTTCGGTAGTCGGATAGGAGGATGAGTGTCGACATTGCGCGAAAATTTTAAATTATTTTAAGCTTGGCAGTTCAGGACTTACATAGCGAACGCGAACTTGTTTTACTTCTAAAAGAGAAAAACAACAAAGCATTTGGTTATTTGTATGATAATTACTCTGCTGCTTTATTTGGGATAATCCATCAAATAATTGATGATAATGAACTTGCCAGCGATATTTTGCAGGAAGTTTTTATAAATATCTGGCGTAGAATAGAAACCTACGATCCCTCAAAAGGCAGGTTATTCACCTGGATGCTTAACATTGCAAGAAACGCGTCAATAGATACGTTAAGATCAAAGAATTATCAAAATAGCAAAAAAAACCAAGAATTGCCGGATGACGTAAATAACATTGGCTCAGGAACACCAATTATTCAGGCGAATATTGATAATATTGGACTGAGAAAAATTTTGGAAAGACTCAAACCCGAACACCGGATCCTGATTGAATTAGCCTACTTCAAAGGCTATACTCATGAAGAAATCTCGAAAATTGAAAGCATTCCGCTCGGCACGGTTAAAACCAGAATCAGAAATGCATTGTTACAACTAAAAGAATATTTACAATAAGTGAATATACAGGATTACATATTAAGTGGAATTATCGAAAGCTATGTTTTAGGGATTGCAAGTCCCGAAGACAGGGCTGAATTCGAATCCGTCTGCGCTTCTCATCCTGAAGTCCGAAAAGCAAGAGACGAATTTGAAGCGACCCTGGAAGCCTATTTTATGAACCATCCGGGAACAATCAAACCCGCAAGTGAATTGAGAGATAAAATTTTTGCGGAAATAAACAGGACTGCTGATGATTCACCCAAAAGGGAAACCATTATTGCCCCTATTTATCCGTTGCAACCCGTTAAAAGAGGTTGGTGGCGTTTCGTTGCTGCCGCGGCCATCATTTTATTATTGGGAAGCACTGTATTGAATTATTATTTCTTCACCCAGTATAAAGAATATAGTATAAAATACCAGGAATTGTCTTCTTCACAAATTCAAATGGCGTCTGCTAACCAGGCATTGCAAACCAAATTGCAGGATTATGAATCGGCAATGAATTTGATGAAGAATCCGGCAATGGCAATTATTAAAATGAACAGTGTTCCCTCAAGTCCAAGCCCAAATAGTTTAGCAACGGTTTATTGGGACACGCGTAACAAAGATGTTTACCTCCTCGCTAATAATTTACCGGCAACAGTTACTGACAAACAATATCAGTTATGGGCAATAGTTGACGGCAAACCTGTTGATGCCGGTTTGGTTGAGATAAAAGAAGGATTATCCTTTATTAAGATGAAAAACATTCAACGAGCACAGGCGTTTGCCATTACCCTTGAAAAGAAAGGGGGAAGCGACGCCCCTACTCCCGCTGCCATGTATGTTTTGGGGAAAGTGACCGGTTAATTTTGACCAGGGCAGGAAACGGGTTTTTTATGATGAACAATAATGATCATCAACCTTAAGAAGATCGGCATTTTCATTCTTTACAAAAACCCATTTGGATATCTTTTGTTTTCGTGATCTTTACAAGAATGATCAACTTTTTCAAAAAGCATTTTAATCATATTTTTTATCCCGTTGCCTGGTCCATAATTATATTGATACTGCTCACGCTGCCAGGATCCATGCTTCCGCATGAAAAAGTTTTTTCAATTCCAAACTTCGATAAGCTGGTCCATATGATTTTGTTTGGCGGATTTGTTTTATTGTGGAGTATCTATTTCAATAAAAAAATTATTAACCAAAAGAAACTGCTCGTGGTCTTTTTTCGCATTTTTATTCTTGCCAGTGTTTATGGGGCGTCTACGGAATTTATCCAGAAATATTTTATCCCTTCACGCGATTTTGATGTTGCAGATATTCTTGCCGATGTTGCCGGCGCTGCAATTGCCTATGGCATATCCAACGTTTTTTTGAGCCGCATCGAGTAACGCTAAACAAATTCAGCCATTATATAAAAAAGTAAGCCCCGATAGAAATCGGGGCCGTAACCAAAACTAACTGCTTATGAGAAAATTGACTGCTTTGTGTGAGTCAAATAGAAAAGACATTTTTAAAGTACATCATGTATAACGCAAAACAGATGCCAATATTATATAATCAATCGAACCTTCAAACCATTTAAAGAACACATCTGCTTTTACTATCCAAAGTTACGATAGCAAAAAGCATTTAGATCTGTATCGCTATTTGAATAACATTTATTTAGCAATAGCTAATAAAACGTTAGCGTCATGAAAAAACAAAGAACTGTATATATGACAGAACTTTGGATCAAAAGTTTATCACCCAATGTTAAAAAAAATCGAAAACAAACAAACCGATAAAAAAACCCAATCTGCCGAAGGATTGGGTTTGTCATGGATGAAAAAGTAAGACGCATCATTGGCCGAACATTCCTTTGATCTTGTCAAGGACGCCAGCCCCCATTCCGGCTTCCTGCCCGGAGGCTAGTTGACTGATGATGCCTTGTACATTAAAACTGCTGTCATTTGGATCGTTGGTTTTATGGACAAGACTTTGCAATACATTGGGAATAAGATCGCCGGCAACTCCGCTGGCGGCATTTTGATCAAGCCCGAATTTGTCCATCAGCGCTTGTACAAAATTGCCGGAAATATTCTGGGTCGCGGGATTCGAACTTAGGTTCCCCGAATTGTGGAACAAATTCATCACGTCCTGCATATTGCCTTGCGAAATCATATTTTTTAGCGTTCCTACAATGGAATTACCGGCTTCACTGATTACCGCATTATTTTGTTCGTTGGGAATGGCAGGATTATTTATTATAGCGTTTCCGGCATGCTGCCAGATAAGGTTGATGAGATTGTCCAACATAAGTGTATAATTTTTTACAAGATAGTATTTTGAAGCCACTACATCTTTAATTCTGTTTTGCCAGTTTTTCTGCATTTTCAGCAAATTGCAAAGCGTCAATAAACTGTTGGATGTTTCCATTCATAACATCATCAAGATTGTAAACAGTCAACCCGATGCGGTGGTCCGTGACACGCCCCTGGGGATAATTGTAGGTTCTGATTTTAGCGCTTCTGTCACCGGTACTTACTAAACTTTTTCGGTGCCGGGAAATTTCTTCTTCCTGTTTGCGAACCTGTTCCTCATACAATTTTGTGCGCAGCATTTGCATCGCTTTTTCGCGATTGCCCAGCTGGGAGCGTTCGGTCTGGCACATTACGACTGTTCCGGTAGGTATATGCGTTAGCAGTACTTTTGTTTCAACCTTGTTTACGTTTTGTCCGCCGGCGCCTCCGCTGCGGGCAGTTTCCATTTTCACATCGCTTTCCTTTAATTCAAAATCCACTTCTTCAGCTTCGGGCATCACGGCAACAGTCGCCGCGCTGGTATGGACGCGTCCGCTTTGTTCGGTGTCCGGAACCCGCTGCACGCGATGAACACCACTTTCAAATTTTAATGTTCCGTAAACATCATCGCCCGTAACTTCCAGCTGGGCTTCTTTGTATCCGCCAACAGTTCCTTCACTTTCGCTGAGCAATGCAGTTTTCCATCCTTTTCTCTCACAATATTTTATATACATCCTCAAAAGATTCCCTGCAAATAAGCTCGCTTCATCGCCTCCCGTTCCCGCCCGGATTTCGATGATGGCATTTTTTTCATCCTGGGGATCCTTGGGAATGAGAAGTTGGCGTATTCTTGCCTCCATGGCTTCCTTCTTCTCTTCAAGGGCGGGAGTTTCTGATTTTGCCAGATCGCGCAATTCTGCATCATCGCCGTTGAGCGCTTCTTTATAGAAATCAACATCATCGAGTACCTTTTTGTATTCTTCCTGCGCCTGAACAATTCTTTCCAGGCTGCGGTATTCTTTACTCATGGCGCTGAATTTCCTTGTATCGGCAATCACAGAGGGATTGCTTAATGATACGCCCAGATCTTCAAATCTTGCTTTAATTGCGTCAAGCTTATCTAACATAGTTTTACTTTTATAGTGACCGGGGCTCAAGATGGACCATCAAAAGAGGGCAATAAAATTAATGTTCAATGCGAAATTTCAATATTTTGCCAAGGATGATTCACCAATTCCTGGTTCACAAGTTTGCAAAATTAATTCTTTCACCATTGATATGAAGCATCTGAAGTTTAAAGCGGATTATTTATTTACCGGCGAGCAAATGCTGAATAAAGATTTTGTATTGATTACGAACGAAATGGGTGTTGTTGAAAACATCATTCCTTCTTCTGAGGCTGGTTCGGGAGTGCAAGTCCTTGAAGGAATTCTTTCACCGGGATTCATAAATTGTCATTGTCATTTGGAATTAAGCCACCTGAAAAATCTAATTCCGGAAAAAACCGGGTTGGTGGATTTTGTTTACAAAGTTGTTACCCATCGCCAGGCTGACGAAGAAATAATTCTGGATGCAATTGCCAGAGCGGAGGATGAAATGATTGAAAATGGAATTGTGGCTGTTGGAGATATTTGCAACAACACAGATTCGTTTCTTCAAAAACAAAAACAGAGAATCGCCTATTATAACTTTATTGAAGTGAGTGGTTGGTTGCCTGGAATTGCCGAAGCTAGATTTGAAAAGAGTAAATCTTACTTTGATATGTTCTCCCAAATATCCTCCTCAAAAAATCAACTTTCCATGGTGCCACACGCGCCTTACTCCGTTTCAGATGAGTTATGGCAATTGATTCAACCCTTCTTCTCACAAAAAACGGCGACCATTCACAACCAGGAAACAGCTTTTGAGGACGAGTTTTTCTTTTCCGGCACGGGAGATTTTTTAAGGATGTTTGCTGCAATGAATATTGACAACCGTTTTTTTAAACCAACAGGCAAAAGCAGCCTGCAATCTTATCTTTATAAATTGGGTAATGCTAAGAATGTCTTATTCGTGCATAATACTTTTACTAAAAGACAAGATATTCAATTTGTAAAAAAACAGTGGAACAACAACCCCGCAGCATTTTACTGCATTTGCGCGAATGCAAATATTTATATTGAAAATTCATTGGCACCCATTGAACTATTGATATCTGAAAACCTGAATATTGTTTTGGGAACAGACAGTTTGGCGAGTAACCATAGCTTGAGTATTTTGGATGAAATGAAGACCATAATCAGGCATTTTCCAAAAATTTCGCACGTGCAATTGCTGCAATGGGCAACGATCAATGGAGCAAAAGCCCTGCAGGTGAGCAGTACCCTCGGAAGTTTTGAAGCAGGAAAAACCCCTGGGGTCATTTTAATAAAAAATAACGATGACCAAAGATTGACTCAGCAATCTTCAATAACCACAATTGTGTAATGATTCCGCGAATTGGATCATGCGGGGTGATCGCGTGAGCGTTCGAAGACAACCTAAAATTGGTTTAGATCCGGAACTGAAAGCATGCATCTTTTGCTTTTTTGTATCTGCAATTCAATAACCGGGCGTTTTTTGAGCTTTGATTCAAGTCATAACGGTCTTTTGACTACAAGATTTTTTAAACAGGCCGGACGAAGGCATAAATCGGAATCGGAAACCATTAGTGACCCGAGGTTGCCGCCTCGAAAATCCGGCAAAAATTACCGCCTCCGATTTTTCTGATATCTTCTTCATTGAAACCGGTCTGTAACATGGCCCGGACAACCGCAAAATAAAAACCATCTTGCTGATTTTGCCAGGCTTCATTGGTTCGCTCACCAACCCGTACAGGATTTTTGCCATCGCCCATGTTATGGTTAGCATTATTGCCATCATGTGATTGATCATCGGTGCGATTGCTTGCATTATTTTGTCCTGTCTGGGAATTGGAATGACCGGGAGATCTGTAAGAAGGGGTCATTTTGGTGTCGGTACCTATGCAAACATGGTCGACCCCTATAACATCCGCCATAGCACGAATATTTTGGGCATACGCTAAAGGTGTGTCGGAAAGATGAGTCCAAACACCAATAATACCTCCTGCATTTGCTACAATTTTTGCTTGTTCTTTACTGATGAGCCTGGGTCTCATCATCTTGGCCATATTCTGGTTTCCTCCCAATTGAGTATCCAGACCAGTATGCGAAATAATCACAGGATGGGTTGTCACTTTCAGGGCTGCGTTAATGGTTTCATTACTGCAATGGGTGAGGTCAGCGAGGATTCCCATTTTATTACATTCTCTGATGACGTCTGCTCCGAAAGCGGTTAGTCCGCCCCACCGTGCAGGGTTTGTGTACACATCACCCAAAGGGACTGAAGCGTCGCTATCATGCAATAGTCCAAGTTGTCTGAGACCCCTGCCATAAGCTACTCCGAGTCTGTCCAATTTTCCTTCCAGGAAATGGCCACCTTCGACCGATTGAATGACGGTTGCAAGGTGGTTTTTATGAGCGGCCTGCAGGTCTGTGAGAGTAAGCGCGCGTTTCATATTGTTGCTGCGGAGGACCTCATCCATTGCGTTCAACGCGTTCAGGAATCGTTCATAGGCTTCTCCCTCCTTAGTCAGCCTTTGATAATCAACAGCAAAAGTCATGCAGATTGCAGACAATCCGGATTTCTTCATTTCGCCGACCATGTCAACTTTTGGCCCGGGGAACTCCTCAACATTGAGCGGAACATCTATATGATTGTGGGTATCAATTCCTATTGTTCTGGCTACAATTTCGGCCACCCTCGGGTCGTCTTGGTTGCTTGCCGGGTAGGCCAGGGGTTTCAACATCATTGCGGTTCCTGCCCCTGTAACGTTGACGATAAATCTTCTTCTCGACCATTCCTTTTGGCTACTGTTATCCATAAACTTGATTATTTTATCATTCCATTTTCGCGAAAAATTGTTATCAGACAAAAATCAATATCAAGGTCAAAATGATTCCCCCAAAAGTAAAGTAAAGACCTTTTTTGAAAATTTGGGTTTTAGGCAAAAACATCCAAAAAGCAGAAATGACAAAAAACAACAGCGATAAACCAAAGAAAACATTTAGAAAAAACAAGGGGTCTTTGGTTGATGCTTTGTGGATTTGGGTCAATCTTTCCAAAATTCTGGGCAATTCTTTTGAAGTCACAAGGGCAACACCGGTTGTTCTGTTGAAGGTCCCTTCCTTAAAATAGATGATTCCATTTTGTTCTTTTTCAATTTTGAAATCACGTATCCTTAATGCCCTTCCCAGGTCCGCAGTCTTGAAATCAGGGGGGAAAGTTTTTTCCACCTGTTTTTCAGATTTTAAAAAATCCGTATCCTTAAAAATTAAAACTATGCCGCTGATCCCATATATTGTCATTATACCAGCCAGGAAAAAACCCAAATAACGGTGATAAATCCGCATTGTCTTATTAGATGTTGAACCGCTCATTGTTGATAAATTTTTATGATGAAAATTGTTTTAAAATAGTCTTACAGCTTTATTTTCAAAACTTTGCATACCGCCGACCTTGTCATTTTTCGACCCCGAGCCTGGACTGCCTAATCTCATTGAACTTAGTTACCCCGTCAATAATATATTTCTTGGTTCGGGGAATTATTGGTTACGGTTCACCAATTTTCCTACAGCTTCCCGGTAAGTTTCTCCAACGGGCAATTCTTTGTCTTTGATAAAAACACTGTTTTTTCGAACGGCAATGATGCTGTCAATAGAAATCAAATAGGATTTATGTATCCGGACGAACCGATGAGGAGGAAGTTGTTCTTCTATCGATTTCAAACTTCCTCTTATCACTAGTGGCTTATTGTTGCTGTTTAAATAAATTTTTACATAATCGCGCAATCCTTCCATCCAAATGATATGATCAAACATTACTTTTACCTGGCTATAATCTGCGTTCACAAAGAAATATTCCTTATGTTGAGGGACCTCTATGTTGACATCCTTGCTTTGTAACTCATGCAGCTGTTTTGCCCTGTTGCATGCTTTTATAAATCTTTCAAGCAAAACCGGCTTTACCAAATAATCCACTACAGCGAGGTCATAACTTTCAAGTGCATATTGTTTATAGGCGGTAATGAAAATGACTAATGGCTTTTTTTCTAATGCGGCAACAAATTGAAGCCCGGATAAACCCGGCATTTGAATATCAATAAAAATGAGATCAATATGGTTTTCCTGCAGCATCTTCATGGCTTCAAAAGCATTGCTGCAAGCGGCTATCAAATTCAGGTATGGAACTTTGCTGATGTTGTCAGCAATCAGCTGCAGCGCCAAAGGTTCATCATCCACCGCAATGCAATTCATGTTCATTTTAAAAATATTTTTAGGTGTACCGTATACCATTCCCCTGAATCCTCAATATGTAGTTGATGTGTTTTTGGATATAGCAGATCCAATCGCCTTTTTACATTCGTCAGACCAATACCCGAAGTCTTATCTTTTACAGTTTCCTTGTTTGCATATCTATTTTTCACTGCGAAATCAAGTTCACTATTTGCTGCTTTCAGATCGATAAAGATTTCAGGATCCTCTGGTAAGGCGTTCCCGTGTTTGAATGCATTTTCTATAAAAGGAATCAGCAACATCGGTTCAATCGCGTGCCATTCTTCTACGATGTCGAAATGTACCTGTAAATTCAGTTTTGAAGTAAAACGCAACTTTTGCAAATCAATATAATCTTGCAGAGACTCTATTTCATTTTTCAACAACACTTTTTCATCATCGCTCTCATACAGCATGTATTGTAAAAGAGATGACAATTTAATCACGGTAGGTTCAAGTTCCTCACTTTTTAACCTTACCATGGCAACAATATTATTGAGCACATTGAATAAAAAATGCGGACTTATCTGGGACCGAAGAAAGGCCAGTTCTGTTTTCAGGTTTTCACGCTGCAGGGCAGCTGCTTCTGATTCACTCCTTATCCTGTCATAAATTATTTTGTAAACCATGCTTACCATCAATGTGAACAGGAATGGAACGGAGTTATGCCGGGACGATATAAAAAAATTAAAATGGTGTTTTGGAACGAATAAAAAAAACAGCGCACCGTGAAGAACCATAATGGCCAAAAAAGAAATAAGTATGAAACCGACGTACAATAAATATTTTCTTTTGAAAAAAAAGACCGGCATCAGGACGCCAGCATTCAGATAAAACATACCCATCCACAAAAAACTGGTTGTGTGATCCAGGTTCCTGAAAGCAATAAAATCTCGGTCATGCGCTCCTTCATTTTCGCTTGTAAAAATAAAGGGCAGCATTAAAATGGCAGTCCATACAATAATGTGTATGGTCACTACTATGCCTTTATTCAATTGCCACTTTATTTTCATAATTAATTTTATTGGGTTAGTCCCATTTTTGTTTTTTCAGGATCAAACTGTCAGCCCGGTATTTTGCTTTTATTGTATCAACGATTTGTTGGCACCACGCATTAAAGATTTGCCTATCTGCTCCGCTCAGTTCGGCATCCTTAAGAACGATAGAATATGCGTTCAGTGGCATATCATCATTTTCAATCTGCTCCATTAACTTTTCCATTTTCCTTTTTTGTACGGGTGCTCTTAAAGCAGTAAAGTTATTGAGATTAAAATGCCTATTGCCCTCTGCAACATGATTGTTCAGCCATCATCCCACAGGCTGAATTTCTGCGTACCATGGATATACCGTTTTGTAAGCGTGGCAATCCGCGCACGATCCGCAAGGATCGCTTTAACCCCATCGGGTTCTGAGTAAGTCGCACCAATATCTTTTGACACTTCCCCCCATAAATTTTTTGAAGGACGGATCAATTGGATCATCAACATGATAATGATAAAACCCAATGGTATTTTTTTGATCATGCTCATATGTCCTATTGAAGTCTTCAACACGAAACTATTGTTACATGGGGATATAATCCTAAGAAATGATGCAAACCCGGAAAACTCTGCTGTCAAACAATAAACTTGGATTATTTCTTTGGGGATTCTGTTTAGAAGAAGGAAATAAAATCATCGCGGTTTTAGGTTTTCCTGCAGGTTTTATGTCTTCCCGATAAAGTATTTTTCCGAGCTGCATACCATGCGGATTGAGCTGCCGAAAATCCCTCATTTCATTTTGCGATCGTACTTGGTGTCTTACAATGCCATATGACTAAACAGCAGAACGGGTAAAAATAATAATTCAGTTTTTAGAATCCTTTTGGACATCGCATACCATCGATATAAGCAGGGTTTTACCGGAAAATCGCCAACCGCCTAAATGTCGAGACGAAATCTATTTTTTCTTACATGAAAAGATTTCTTTTTTCGCGTCTTCGCCGACAATCAATATCTGCTTGTTTTCAGCAAATCCCCAATATACTTTTGCGTCGTTACAGTATTTTCAAAATATCAAACATTAAAAAATAAGATCATGAAAAAGCCTTTTTTATCAATCGCGTTAATGCTGATTCTGGGGACCGGTTGTGCATTAGCAAAGGACAATGGTGGAATAAGCAAATCTGTCGAAACCGCATTTTATCAGAATTTTAAAACTGCTTCAAATGTTCAATGGCAACAAAAGAAAAATTTCTGCAAAGTAACCTTTACGCTGAATGATCAGGTAATGTTTGCTTATTATGATCCATCGGGAAGATTACTCGCGGTATCAAAAAATATCTCTTCAGAAAATTTGCCAATCAATCTTCAGGCTGATCTTAAAAACAGCTACAGCAATTATTGGATCACTGATTTGTTTGAAAACGACGCTCATGATGAAACGAGCTATTTTGTTACTCTGGAAAACACGGATCACCAATTAATTCTGCAATCAAATAACGCAAGGGATTGGCGTATTTATCAAAAAATAAGAAAAGACGCCGAATAATTTTATTGCCCCCTCATATGAGGCACTGACGCAACGGGTTAATTGGCAGAAGGTATTTAATTCCTTCAGCATTATTAAAGAAGCATTGGACAAGGGGAAAATGAAAATTCCCTTAACGGTATCCCATCGCCTGCAGACGAAATAACTCAGCGTAATGACCATTTTGTCTCAACAATTCTTCATGACTTCCCATTTCAATTAATTCACCTTTTTCAAGGACCAGTATCCGGTCAGCCATGCGAACCGTGGAGAAGCGGTGTGAGATTAATACTGCAGATTTGTTTTTGGTTAATTCAGCGAATCTTTGAAACACTTCGTACTCAGCTCTTGCATCCAGCGCAGCAGTTGGCTCATCCAAGATCAGGAGTTGTGCGTCCCGCATATAAGCCCTGGCAAGCGCGATCTTTTGCCACTCTCCTCCGGAGAGATCAATGCCCTGATTAAAGCGCCGGCCTAATGCCTGATCATATTTGTCCGGTAATTTTTCAGCTAAGAAATTAGCCAGACTTTGTTTGGCTGAAGAGATTATCAGTTCCCTATTTTCTTTTTCTTTGATATTTCCAACAGCAATGTTTTGAGCAAAACTCATTTGATATCGGAGATAATCCTGAAAAATCACGCCGATCTGCATCCTGAGTTCCGCAAGATCATATTCCCTGAGATCATAGCCATCTAATAAAATTCGGCCTTCAGTCGGATCATAGAGACGCGCAAGGAGTTTAACAAGCGTTGTTTTCCCCGCTCCATTTTCTCCCACCAAAGCTAGCTTTTCACCGGGAAAAAGCGTAAAGTTCAAATGTCGATTGGCCCAGTTTTCAGAATTCCTGTAACGGAAACCAACATCATCGAATGTGAACCCCCGGTGAATGGGTCTGGGAAATGGCCTGGGATTAGCGGAAGGAATAATCTTTGACCTGATTTCGAAAAATTCAAAAAAGTCACGAAGGTAAATCGCGCCTTGGGAGACACTGGTGAATCTCATTAAAATGGCTTCCAGTAAACTCCTGAGTTGCCGGAAAGAGCCGGCAAGAAAAGTCAGATCTCCCAGTGACAATGTTCCAGAAACTGTTTTGACAATGATGACGATATATGCTGCGTAATAACCTGCGCTGCCAAGTAATGCAAAGAAAGTTCCCCAGGATGACCTTCGTACCGCCAGTTTTTTGTTATCTGTATAAAACTGGTTAGATAGTTTGCGAAACCTGTCAATCAAAAAATCAGAAAGCCCAAATATTTTAACTTCTTTCGCTGATTCATCACTCGCTCCCAGATAACGCAAATAATCGAGTTCGCGGCGCTCTGGGGTCTGGCTACGGGTGAGTGCATAGTTCTTATCATTAAAATAAGACTCCCCTAAAAAAGCCGGGATAATGGCAACAAATAAAAGAAGTATTAACCAGGGATTAAAAGCGATTAATCCTGCGGCTAGAAAGCCCATGGTTATTAAGTCCTGCACCTGGCTGAGCACCTGCGAAAGTAGTATGGTACGCCCAACTGTCTGTTGTCTTGCACGCTCGAGTTTATCATAAAAAACGGAATCTTCAAACTGATCCAGGTCGAGTGTTGCTGCATGCGCCATTATTCTAACCGATGTATGATTAGAAAAAAGATCACCTAACAAGCCATCCAGTAAATTGATCGAGCGGCTTAAAGTATCCGATAAAACTGCAAGACCAAATTCAATTGCCACAAGTCCCCACAAATGCTGATGTGGCAGATTTCCATGTCCGCGGGCAAGCGTTACAACCTGATCGATAATTAGTTTCCCCGTATACAAAATTGCCAGTGGTATTGCGGCACGTACAATGCGCAAAACAGCATTGATGATCGTCATGCGGGGACTTGCTTCCCAAACGAGTTTGAAAAATGCGGGCAAGTTGCGCAGGGCGGTAAGCCGCTCGGTAAATGTCAACGGTTCATGTCCCGGCGCACCACCAGGTTTTTGTTGAAAAATCCTGCTGAAAAAATTCATTGCCGTAAATTAAGAAAAATCCGAATACTGCAAGATCCAATTTCCCCATATGATAAATTAATATGCGTAGATCTCCTATACTAACGTTTATGAATATCTCAAAACAATTCATAACCTTCAAGCCCGGTTCTTCTGTCACTCACAAATAAAATCAGGAAATGCAAATATTATTGCAGCAGATACCGTTAATTTTGAAATTGCTAATTAATGTTGTGCCGTATAAGAAAACTGAGTTGTTGCAGCTTCTTTGAATATATCAATTGAAACAGATTGCCGGCTTTATGGTCAAATTCCTACATGCAGCAATATAAACATTTTGCGTGTTTACTAAATAGGCAAAACACACTGATATAGTCAATAAGTAAAATCCCGATCTCATATTCAAAAGTCGTATCGTTACTTAATTGGAACAGTACTGGTAATTAGCAATCCGGACATCAAATCTGCCATCCGTCACTGATATAGAATCCTCTACATTGCTTGGTGTTAAAAAGGACAACATGGTTAATTGAAAAATGCCCGAAACGATACCTTTAACCGTGTCTATCTTGGTGATCCGGAAATAATTGGCGGATGAACGCCCTTGTCCATAATCAAGGACGTGGTTATCCGCATCAATAGTTGCATTAAATGTAATAAGAAGTGATTCTTTAATATCACCCGGAGCAGTAATGCCTCCTGCAGAAGCTTGAATAAAATTAAAAAAAGATGGACCAAATTTGTATTGATTGTAATTGCCTACAGCCATCGAAAATTTAAGGGGAAGAATGCTGTTCGAATCTAAAGGAGCAATATTATATTCCAATTGAACTCCCCCCATACTAATGTCTGCACAAGGGTAATAAGGAACCCAAACCTGACCATTTATTTTGCAACCAAAAGTATTAGCTCCGGTTTCAGTAATAGGGGGCAAAGAAGGGGGCATCGATTTTTTGCAAGTGATCACAAAAAATG
>Ga0070731_10002480_pt1 | contig 17553 bp, 15 predicted proteins | sample Coa_R1_2_FD_66448 | JGI IMG/M metagenome (GOLD analysis project Ga0070731, IMG submission 66448) | Surface soil microbial communities from Centralia Pennsylvania, which are recovering from an underground coalmine fire - Coalmine... | ecosystem: Environmental > Terrestrial > Soil > Unclassified ...
CGGCTTTCGGCCAAAAGGCCGCGCGCGCGTCCGCTTCCGAGCAACGCCTGGACTACGGCAGCGTGAGCGAGTTGCGGGCGCTGCTCGACGCACGCATGATTTCGGCGACCGAATTGTTCGAGCACTCGGTTGGCCGGATTGAAGCGCTCGATTTCCGTATCAATGCCGTGGTCGTACGCGACTTCGAACGCGCCCGGGCGGCAGCGGGTGCGGCCGACGCGGCGCTCGCACGCGGCGAACGCCGGCCATTGCTCGGAATACCGATGACGGTCAAGGAATCCTTCAATGTCGCAGGCTTGCCGACCACCTGGGGTTTGCCAGTGGGCCGGGACTGGCGGGTTGCGGAAGACGCAGTCGCGGTCGCCCGCCTCAAGACGGCAGGGGCAGTAATCCTTGGCAAGACCAATCTCGCTGCGGCGATCGCCGACTGGCAAAGCTTCAATCCGATCTACGGAACGACCAACAATCCGTGGGACCTCGGGCGCACGCCCGGCGGCTCCTCCGGCGGGTCGGCGGCCGCGCTGGCCGCAGGATATGTGCCCCTCGAGCTCGGTTCCGATATCAGCGGTTCGCTCCGGGTACCGGCGCATTTGTGTGGCGTCTTCGCCCACAAGCCGACGTCCAGCCTAGTCCCGCAGCGCGGTCACGCGCCGCCTCGTTCACTTGCACTGGCAACCGATCTCACCAGCGGATTAGGCGTTTGCGGACCGATGGCCCGAACCGCTGCCGATCTCTCACTTGCGCTCGACGTGATCGCCGGGCCTGATGAATACGAAGCGCTGGCCTACCGCCTCGCACTTCCTGCATCACGGCATGGTGCGCTGAAAGACTTCCGCGTCCTCGTGCTGGATAGTCATCCTCTGCTGCCGGTGGCCAGCGAGATACGTGCCGTCCTCGATCAGCTTGCGAAACGTCTCGCGACCGCAGGAGCAAAAGTGGCGCGATCCAGTTCGCTGTTGCCTGATCTCGCCGAGTCGGCACGCCTGCATACCCGCATGGTGCGCAACTTTACCGCGTTCGGCCGGCCTCCGGAATTCTTCAAGAAGATTCAGGAGAGCGTCGCAGCGCTGAAGCCGGATGACGACAGTCTCAAGGCATGGCGAACGCGCGCGCCACTGCTTAGCCACCACGAGTGGATGACTGCGGAAATCGCGCGGGCCCGTCTGCGCCGGCAATGGGCCGGTCTGTTCAGGGAATTCGACGTGGTTCTCTGTCCGCCGTTCTCAGTCGTCGCATTCCCTCACGACCAAAAGCCCGATCAAGAGGACCGCACGATCGATATCGATGGCGAGGCGCTGCCGTATCTTTCACTGATCGTTTGGGCGACGGTTGCGACGCCGCCGGGCCTACCCGCCACGGTGATACCGGCGGGCCGATCGAAGACCGGCCTGCCTATCGGCGTGCAGATCATCGGTCCACAGTTCGAGGACCGCACCCCGCTTGCCTTCGCTCAACTGCTCGAAAGGGAGTACGGGGGATTTGCAAGGCCACCCGATATCCCGCTTTGATTTGCTTCACGAGAGCGGCCAGGCTTGCCACAGTGGAGCCATGGCGTCCTCGCGCCTGCGCGACGCAGATCACGGCGCCCGGTCCTCAACTCCCCGCTCAGGCTGCAGCGCGCGCTTCGCCAAGTTGCCGCTCACCATCGACGGTTCGGTCACGAAAACCGCGTTGTCCACGCCAATACCGAGAAGCCGCAGCAACGCCGCTGCCAGCGGTGACGTTGATTCCCGCGTCGAGCATGGCCATCTCGGCGCCTGCGATCGCGCCCATCAGCATCAATTCGTTCAAGTCGCCCAGGTGACCGATGCGGAACACCTTGCCCGCGACCTTGGAGAGTCCTGCGCCGAGCGCGAGGTTGTAGCGTTTGAAGGCGATGTCGATGACGCGCGAGGCGTCGATGCCTCGCGGCACCACGATTGCGCTCACGGTATCCGAATACCAATGCGGAGCCTTCGCACACAAGGGAAGCTTCCAGCCTTCGGTAACGGCGGCGCGGACGCCGCCGGCAAGATGGCGGTGACGCGCGAAGACGGCGTCGAGACCTTCCTCGAACAACATGTCGAGCGACTCGCGCAGCCCGTACAGCAGCGACAGCGGAGGCGTGTACGGGAAATATCCGGTCGCGTTGTTTTTCATCATGTCCGCGAGATCGAAATAGCAGCGCCGCGACGTCGCGCTCGACATTGCTTCGACCGCACGCTTGCTAGCACCGACGATGCCAAGCCCGGGCGGAAGCATCAGGCCCTTTTGCGATCCGCACACGGCGAGGTCGACGCCCCATTCGTCCATACGGAAGTCGATGCAGCCGATCGAACTGACGCCATCGACGAAGAGGAGCGCGCGATGACGGGCGTCATCGATTGCCCGCCGCAGGCCCGCGATGTCGCTGGTGACGCCGGTTGCCGTTTCGTTGTGGCAGGCGAGAATCGCCTTGATCCGGTTCGCCGAATCTTTCTCGAGCACCTGCGCGACGCGCTCGATCGGGACGCCTTCACCCCATTCGCACTCGAGCACCTGCACGTCGAAGCCTAGGCGTTGCGCCATGTCGATCCAGAGATGGCTGAATTGGCCAAATCTGGCGGCGAGAACGGCATCCCCCGGCGACAGTGTGTTCGTGAGCGCCGCCTCCCAGGCTCCTGTTCCCGACGAAGGAAAGATCGCGATCTGGCCGGATTCGGTCTTGAACAGCTTTCGCAGGCCCGCAAGCACGCGCGCCGTCAACTCGGGAAACTTCGACGAGCGATGGTCTTCCATCGCAACCATCATCGCGCGCTGCACGCGATCGGGTATGTTGGTGGGCCCGGGAACGAACAGGAAATTGCGCCCGGTCATCCGGGGCATGGCGGCCTCGTGCATGATGCATCTCTCCTTTGCTTGAACCATTGCAGGCAATCGAATGTAGTTGCCACACGGGTCCGACGTAAAGTCAGGATTCGTGATGGTCCCGGTAAGGAGCCCTGATGTGTCCGCCGATCGGACACGCGAGTTGCGGGAGACGCACCGCCGGCGCCGGCGGCTCGGTACTCAGGCGACGACGTTCACCGGCCTACCAGACGCGAACGCTTCGATGTTGTCGATGAGCTGATCCGCGAGTCGCTGCATCGCGTTCTGCGACGCCCACGCGATATGGGGCGTGAGGATGAAATTCGGCATTCGCAATTTCAGCAGCGCGCTATCTTCGCCCGGTGGCTCCTTGACCAGGACATCGAACCCCGCGCCGGCGATCGCGCCCTCGTGCAACGCCTGTACGAGCGCCGCCTCGTCGACGAGACCGCCACGGGCCGTATTGATCAGGATCGCGCTGCGTTTCATGCGGTGCAACTCGTCGATTCCGATGAGATTGCGCGTGTTCTCGGTCAATGGGCAGTGCAGCGTGAGGACGTCTGCTTCCTTCAGCACCACGTTAAACGGCGTGAACTCGACGCCGGGCGCCTTGGGCGGCGGATGATCGGCGAACAGCACGCGCATGCCGAAGGCCGTCCCTATGGCGCCTGTCGCGCGTCCGATCGAGCCCTCGCCGACGATGCCCAGAGTGGCGCCGGCGAGATCGCGAATCGGGTGATCGAAGAAGCAGAATTGACTCGCATCCTGCCAGCGCCCGCGTTCTATGTCATGCCGGTAATTCAGCAGGTTTCGGCGCAGCGCGAGAATCAGGGCGAACGTGTGCTCTGGCACCGTATCGACGGCGTACTCGCGAATGTTGACGACCCTGATGCCGGCGGACTTGCAGTACGCGACATCGACAACGTCGTAGCCGGTCGCGGCCATCGCCACCAACTGGAGCTTCGTGAGCTTCTCGAGCGTCTCCCGCCGCAATGGCACCTTGTTGGTGATTGCAATAGTGGCCTCTTTGAGGCGTGCTCCCGCCGAGGCGGCATCGGTGGCCCCATGCTCTTCCCACGTGTGCGCGAAGCAAGGTGCCCGCAATTCCGCGCCAAGGGTGGCGCGGTCGAGGAAGACGATGTGGTGCGACATCAGCCGGAGCAGGTTCAGTTGATCGTAAGCAGGCGACGGCGCGTTTTCTTCGACGAAAACCCGCCGGCGCTGGCGACCGCCACTGTATCGCATTGGCGTCTCGCTCGCGCGCCCATGCGCCGACCGGCGTTGCATTTCCCGACAAACGCGCTCCATGCAGCCGATGCCGGTTGCCGCTGGCCGAGATAAGGCCGCCTTACCTGCCGGCCAAGGATTTCTGACTTTACGCGGCGCCTCGTTTGCTTTGAAATCGCAGTACGACCGCGCGAGGTCCGACTTTCAAGGAGAAGCGATGGCGACGTACAACGTTCTGGTGTTCGGTGCCTCGTATGGCTCGCTGCTTGCAGCCAAGCTTCTCGGCGCCGGCCACGGAGTCACGCTCGTTTGTCGAGCTTCGACCGCGCAACTGATCAACGCTGAAGGCATCCGCGTTCGCATGCCGCCTTCGAGCGTCGGTGATCTCGTGGAAATCGATTCGCGCCGACTGCCGGGTCGCTTGCGTGCGGTCACCCCAGATGAGATCGACGCTGCCGATCATCATCTGATCGTATTGGCGATGCAGGAGCCACAGTATCGCGCGCCCGAGTTGCGGGACGCGCTACGCGATGTGGCGCGAAAGAGGATTCCCTGCATGTCGATCATGAACATGCCGCCGCTTCCTTATCTCGCGCGCGTTCCCGAGCTGCCGATGGGACCGTTGCGAGCGGCTTATACAGACTGCACGGTATGGGAGGACTTCGAGCCGGGCCATATGACGCTTTGCAGTCCGGACCCGCAGGCATTTCGTCCGGCAAACGAGAAGCCGAACGTGCTCGAAGTTCGGCTCGCGACGAACTTCAAGACCGCTCGGTTCGCTTCGGACAAGCACAATGCGATGCTGGCCTGTCTGGAAAGCGACATCGAGGCGGCGCGCTTCCCGATTGGCGACGTCGAAATGGCGCTTCCCGTGAAGCTTAAAGTGCACGACTCGTTGTTCGTGCCCTTCGCGAAGTGGAGCATGCTGCTCGCCGGCAACTATCGGTGCGTCCACGAATGCGGAACGCGTTCGATCGCCGCGGCTATCCATGACGATCCCGCCACTGCGCGAACGGTCTATGAATGGGTGGGTGAAGTGTGCCGGGCGCTGGGCGCCAACGCGGCAGACCTCGTGCCGTTCGACAAATACGCGGCGGCCGCATCGGCGCTTACGACACCCTCGTCCGCGGCGCGTGCGCTTTCCTCCGGGGCGATCGACATCGAACGCGTCGATCGGCTCGTCCAGATCGTGGCTGCAACGCAGGGAATGCGGCTCGGCGAGCTAGATCGAACGGTGGGCTTGATCGATGCATGGCTTGCATCGAATCGGGAAAAGCAGCCTACATCGACGGATCGCGCCGACCGTGGGTTCATACAGCGTCAATCCACGGTGCGCGCCCTCGCATCGCTATAGCTGAGCGCTCTCCCTTTTGGCACCGGCTGCGGGCTCCGTGCCCGCGTCGATGGCGTTCACGTCTAGGGACGTGTGACCTATGGGTGCCCGCTCCGCTTGAGCTCCAACGCATTGCGGTTTCGGGTGACGCGAAAGAATCTCGCGTCCTCTCTCGAGCACGAAATAGCGAAGGGCTTCGGCAGCCGGTGACAGAACCTTCGTTTGCATGTTGACGATATGCCAGAGGCGCACGAGCGGAAGGCCTTCGACTTCCAGCAGCTTGATGAGTCCTGCGTCGAGCTCGAGCCGCATCGTATGTAGCGACAGGAAGCTGATGCCCATGTTTGCAATGACGGCCTGCTTGATCGTTTCGTTGCTCGGCATCTCCATGGCGAACGCGGGACGAATCCGCTTCTCCCTGAAAAAGATGTCCATCGACGCGCGCGTGCCGGAGCCCTTCTCGCGCACCAGGAACAAGTCGTTGGCAAGCAGCGTGGGCGGGACGTTGGGAAGTTGCGCGAGCGGATGCTCGGCCGAAGCGATCATGACAAGCGGATTCGGAGCGAAAGGCTCGGCGCGCGTATCGAGCTCGCGCGGCGGTCGTCCCATGATCGCCAGGTCGACCTGGTTTCGCTGTAGCAGGTCGACAAGGGCCTCACGATTGCCGACCTCCAGGCGAAATTCGACCGCGGGGTGCTCGCGCCTGAATTCTGCAAGGAGTCTCGGCACGAAATATTTGGCGGTGCTCGCCATGCCCAACGTGAGCTTGCCGCTTTGCACCCCCTTGAGACGGGCGACGGTGTTCTCGGCGTCCTTCAGCGCACCGAGCATGCGGCGTGCGTGCAGCAGGAAATACTCACCGGGCGTGCTGAGCGCGATCGCCCGTCCCGATCGATCGAAGAGCGACAGACCGACGATATTCTCGAGCTCCTTGATCTGCATTGATACCGCCGGTGCAGTCAAGTGCAGCTCCTCCGCGGCGCGCGCAAAGCTCAAATGGCGGGCGGCCGCGGCAAACACCTGCAACTGGCGCAGCGTGACGTTCAGCATGGAAACACCCGAGTCGTGCGGTCAGCCTAGCACGGCGGCCCGGTGCATCGAGGAACGGCCGGAGTTGCACCCTTTCACCGCAAGAGACGAAGGATGTCGCGCTCGCCGCGTAACGATCAGCCTACTGCGCCGCTTCGATCACGCCGCGACGAAGCTGATCGCGCTCGAGCGACTCGAAGAGTGCCTTGAAGTTGCCTTCGCCGAAACCTTCGTCGCCCTTGCGCTCGATGAATTCGAAGAAAACCGGGCCCAACAATGCCTCCGAGAAAATCTGCAGCAGCAGGCGCGCCTGACCGTCCTCCGTCGTTCCGTCGAGCAGGACGCCCCGCGCCTTCAACCCCTCCACCTCTTCGCCATGTCCGGGGAGGCGCTCTTCGAGCATTTCGTAGTACGTCTCGGGTGGCGCCTTCATCAGCGGCACGCCACTCGCGCGAAGTCCGTCGAGCGTCGCAAGCAGGTTGTCGCTCAATAGCGCGATGTGCTGGATGCCCTCGCCGTTGAACTTCATCAGGAACTCTTCGATCTGGCCGGTCGTGCGCGAGGCCTCCTCGTTCAGAGGAATGCGTATCCTGCCGTCCGGCGCCGTCATCGCGCGCGACGTGAGTCCCGTGTACTCGCCCTTGATGTCGAAGTAGCGGATCTCCCGGAAGTTGAAGATTCGCTGGTAGAAGTCCGCCCAGTACGTCATGCGGCCGCGATATACGTTGTGCGTCAGGTGATCGATGATCCGCAGGCCGTGGCCCTTCGGATGCCGCTCGACCCCGTCGATGAATTCGAAGTCGATGTCGTAGATCGACCGGCCGTCCTCGAAGCGGTCGATGAGGTAGAGCGGCGCACCGCCGATGCCACGGATCGCGGGAAGGCGCAACTCCATCGGCCCCGTCGGAATGTCGATCGGCTGCGCACCGAGCTCGAGAGCGCGCGCGTACGCTTTGTGAGAATCCTTGACGCGAAACGCCATTCCGCACGCGGAGGGGCCGTGCTCGGCGGCAAAGTAGTGCGCGCTGCTCTTCGGTGAGCGATCGACGATGAAGTTGATGTCGCCCTGGCGGTATAGCACGACGTCCTTCGAGCGATGGTTGGCGACATGCGTGAAGCCCATTCGCTCGAAGGTTGACTCCAGCACGCCGGGCGCCGGCGAAGCGAATTCGACGAACTCGAATCCCATCAGGCCCATTGGATTGTCGAAGAGGTCGGTCATCTCAGAAGTCAGAAGTCAGAGGACAGGATCAGACGCGGCGGCGTTTTCGCTGCCGCGACGCGTGTCGCGTTTCAGGGTCAGCGAGGATCAGTCCCAGGCATCTTGGTACGCAGCGCGTGTGGCGGCTCTGTAATCGAATCAATGGACAGCGGGCGCAACCTATAATGCCGCTGCCCGGGCCCGCGTAGGATAACGCCTACAGCGTCTTTCGCCCCCCGCTGATGGCGTTGCGCGCTCGCAGAACCAAAACTCCCGCCGGGGACGACCTTTGGAGACATCGATGACCATCAGGACAACACTTTGCTCGTTGGCAGTCGCACTCGGAGTGGCGGCCGCTCCGCTCGCGTTCGCTCAGGCGCCTGCCGGCGCGCCGGCGGGTTCGACGGGGCAATGCAAGGACAACACCTACACGAGCGCGCCGAGCAAGCGCGGTGCGTGCCGGGGCCACAAAGGCGTGAAGGAGTGGTACGCGAGCGAGAAGGCCGAGGGGGCGAAGGGCACCGAGTCCAAGGGCGGCGAATCGATGTCGAAGTCGAACGAATCGATGTCGAAGTCGAACGAATCGATGTCGCAGATGCCGGCCATGAAGTCGTCGAACAAAATGACGACCGCCGCGCGTACCGAACCCGCGCCCGGCGGCGGCGCCGGCAAGGTGTGGGTCAACACCGCGACGCACGTCTACCACTGCGCGGGCACCACCTGGTACGGCAAGACAAAGCAGGGGGAGTACATGACCGAGGCCGAGGCCAAGGCGCAAGGCGCGCACGCCGATCACGGAAAGGCGTGCAGCTAGGCAGCGTTGGAATGGATCCCGCGCGGGCGTGGGAACACTGCCCGTGCGGGATTCGCAGGATGCGGCGTTATCGCCGCGCGACTATCGCGCCTGTTGCGATCTTCCTCCGCAACTCGTCGGATCGCCTCGCCGGCGCGAGATAGCGCTGCTCGATCCTTCGCCGAAGCTCTTCCGCGTAGCGGATCTCCTCGGCGGACGCCGTCACGAACGGCGGATCGTCGCTCGCACCAGGGTTCGTGGTGTGTGTTGCTTTCACGCCGCCAGTGTCGGCCCGTCGCACGGTGCAGGCCATCGGCGCGCATCGCCACGTCGCGTCGGTTCGATTCGCGCACGCCGTTGCGAAACGCATCACCACGCGAGTAGGAATGTCCCGACGCCAACGGCGCCAGAAGCGCCTATGAAGGTTCGTCAGCGCTTCGACAAGCGACGATACGCGGCGAGATGGCGAATGGCTTCCTGCGCCTGACCCGCGGCTTCGCAAAGCAGCGCGAGATTGTAGTGCGCTTGCGCGAGCTCGGGATTGGATGCGAGCGCCGCGCGATACATTTCCGCGGCCTCGTTGGGTCGCGCCACGTCTTCGAGCAGCAACGCCAGATTGAAGAGCAGCGTCTCGTCGGCGCCCACCTGGGCGAGTCCGGCGCGATACGCCGCCTCGGCTTCGGCAGGGCGCTTACGCTCGTGCAGCAGGCGTCCAAGGTTCGTGTGCGCGGCGGCCAGCGACGGATCGATCGCGATCGCCTGGCGATAGAGCGCGCAAGCGTGGTCGGGGTGCGACGGTTCGAGCGTGAGCGCACGCTGGAACAATGCCTGCGCGGATGCCGCGGGTTCACCAGGCGCGTCGAGAAACGCGACGCGGCCCGCCGAGCCTTCGACCTGAAACCGAAGCAGGTACTGGCCGTCGTCGGGCTGCCACTGCATCGCGCCGTCGCGAACGACGACTGCCGCGCCGACGGCCTCGACGCGCAAGCCGGACATCGGCACTTCGGGCGGCAATTGAGCGCGCAGACGCCGCAGCGAACGCAGGATGCGCGTCGTGGGCAGCTTCGCGCGAACGAGCGCCTGCGCCGTGCGTAATACGACGAGGTCCTGGAACGAGAAACGGTATTCGCGTCGCGGCCCGCGAAGCGGCGAGACGTAGCCGGCGTCGATAAGCGCACGGATCATCGAGCGCGAAAGGCCGAGAAGCCTGGAGACGTCCTGCAGCGAATAGCCTTCGCGACTGCGCGTTATGCGTCCGTTGCCAGGCGATGTGCGAAACTGGACGTCGTCGCCCAAGGCGCAACTCCATGATCCTCGATGCGCTCATTGTAGGGGGCGGACCGGCCGGTCTCGTAGCGGCCGTCTATCTCACGCGCTTTCGACGTAACGTCCTCCTCGTCGATGCGAATGCGAGTCGCGCATCGCTCATTCCCTGCTCGCACAACTGCCCGGGATTTCCCGACGGCATCTCCGGCGCCGAGTTGCTCGCCCGACTGCGCGATCAGGCACGCCGCTATGGCGCGGCGCTCGTCGACGATCGCGTGGAAACGCTTCAGCGCGAAAGCGGCGATCGCTTCGTCGCGCAATGCCGGACGCAAACCTTCGAGGCGCGCACGATCGTGCTGGCGACGGGCGTCATCGACATCGAGCCCGAGCTGCCCGATCTTCGCGATGCCATTCGCCAGGGATTGATCAGACATTGTCCGATCTGCGACGGCTACGAGGTGATTGGCCAGCGTGTCGCGGTGATCGGCCACGGCTCGAAGGGTGTGCGCGAAGCGTGCTTCATTCGCCACTTCGCGGGCACGTTGACGCTCTTCACGATGGGCGCGGCGGGTGTCGGTGACGAGGAGCGCGCCAAGCTTCGTGCGCTTGGCATCGAGCTCGTCGAAGACGCCATCATCGACGTGCATCGCGATGCATCGGCCATCGTCGGGCTTACGACAGACAACGGGCGCGTGCACCGCTTCGACACGCTGTATTCATCGCTCGGTGCGATAGCGCACGCGTCGCTTGCCCGCGATCTCGGCGTTCGCTGTACCGACGATGGAACCATTTCGACCGACCGCCACCAGCGTACGTCGATCGACGGCGTCTATGCGTGCGGCGACATTGTCTCCGACACGCTGCATCAGATCGCCGTCGCGGCGGCGCACGCGGCGATCGCGGCCACGGCCATTCACAACGCGTTGTAGCGCGCGCTGCGGCGCGTCGCCGTGCGGCTTTCCTCTATCGCACGCTCGAAACGCTGCTCGGGGCCGCGGTGTCGCGCCCATGCGCGTGCATCAGGTGCTGCACCTGGCTTCCGATCGAGCCGAGGCCGAGTTTCGCGAGCGCGCCTTCGGCAGGCGCGTCGACGACGACCTGCCGGCAGCCGTGCTCCTCGGCGAAGCGCACGATCGTCTCGGCGGGATGGCCAACGAGCACGTGGTCCTCGTGCGGGACGCCGGCCTCGTCGAGCAGCCGCTTCGCGGGCTCGAGAACGCGCATGCCGGCCTCGTCGTGGAATTCGCGCAGATCGCGGCGATCGACGAACTGCGCGACGTGCTTCGGCAGCGGCCGCTGCACGTTCAGAAGGTGCACCGGCGACGGCGCGCTTCGATAGAGCGCGATCGCCTGCGTCGCCGCCCAGGTGGCGTCGCGTTCGTCGCAGATCGGGACCAGGATGTCGTTCATCGCGGCCTCCTTGCGTTCATTGGGCGCTCAAAGGGGCGCGTGCTCGGGTTGCGAAGCGTGCGCGCTCTCGTCGGAATCGGGCGCTTTTGCGTTCCTGCGCCGCGCGAGCAGCTTGCCGGCGACGATTACGAAGAACGCGCCGACGACAGGCGCCAGCATCTTCGCGTAGTGCGCGTGCGTGTCGATGTAGCTCTTCACCGCAAGATCGCCGACCGCCATGTCGCCCGCGACGTAGCCGAGGACACCGGCGCCGATCGTGATGAACGCAGGGAAGCGCTCCATCAATTTCAAAAGCATCGCGCTGCCGAAGAGGATCAGCGGCATCGTGATCAGAAGGCCGAGAAACAGCATGCCGAGATGGCCTTGCGCCGAGCCCGCCATCCCGAGCACGTTATCGAGGCTCATCACGATGTCGGCGACGATGATCGTCTTGACGGCGCCCCAGAAGTTGGAGCTCTCCCTAACGTCGCCGCCCTCGTCGTCGGGAAGGAGGAGCTTGACGCCGATCCAGAGCAATAGTGGGCAGCCGGCGAGCTGGATGTATGGCAGCGTCATCAGCAGTGCCGCGCACGAGGTGAAAAGCGTCATCAGGATGACGATGCCCGCGGCGCCCACGATGAACGCGCGCTTCTGGTCGCGCGGCGCGAGCGAGCGGCAGGCAAGGGCGATGACGAGCGCGTTGTCGCCCGACAGGACGATGTTGATCACCGCGATCTTGAGCAACGCGACCCACGTCGTGGGATCGGTGAGGATGGCGAGCATCGCCCGACACTCTTGTCGAGTAGTGACTCACTACCGACACTACGCGGGCGCGATTACGCCGGCCTGTCGCGCGGATTACGCGCGGCTTTCGCGAAGATTACGGCAACATTACAAGCCGACCCAAGGCTACTCCGGGAACGTCACCGTGAACATGTTGCCGAGGCCATCCACGTCCTCGACAAGCCCGATCGTCGCGCCGTGCAGCTTCGCGATCTCGGCGACGATCGCGAGGCCGAGCCCGCTGCCGTCGATATGCGTTCCGAGCAGGCGATGGAAGCGCTCGAAGATCCGTTCGCGCTCGTCGATCGGGATCAGCGGCCCATCGTCGCTCACGCAAAGCCGCGACGGGTGCGACATCACGCGCACCGTGACGCGACCGCCTTCGCGGCTGTAGCGGATCGCGTTGTCGATCAGGTTGTTGATGAGCTCGGCCAAGCGCGTTGCCTCACCGCGCACGCTCACGTGAGGCTCGACGCCCTCGAAGCCGAGGTCGACATTTTTGCGATAGGCCTCGGGAACCCATTCCGTCGTCACGTCGAACGCGAGCTTCGACAAATCGAGCGGAACGAGATCGACGCGCCGCACCGTCGTGGGCTCGTTTCGCGCGAGCGACAGAAGCTGCGCGGCGAGCCGCGACATCCGCTCGACGCCCGTGTAAAGATGCGCGAGGGATTGTTTCGCCTGCACCGGATCGTCCTCGCGCAACGCGACTTCGATGTGCGCCTTGAGTCCGGCCACAGGCGTTCGAAGTTGATGCGCCGCGTCGGCGATGAAGCGGCTTTGATGCGAAAGCACGTCGTCGAGGCGCGACATCAGATCGTTGATCGCCCGCACGAGCGGCTGAACCTCGCCGGGAACGCCTAACGCATCGACCGCGCTCAAATCGAGGTGCGAGCGTTGTGCGACCGCGTGCGAGAGATTGGAAAGCGGCGAAAGCCCGCGCGCGACGCCGGCCCATAACACGATGCCGGCGATCACGATCAGCAGAAGCTGCGGCAGGATGACGCCCACCATGATCGCGTCGACCAGGTCGCGCCTCTTCGTGCGCGTCTCCGCGACGCTGACGCTCGTGTTCCCGGACGCCGCAAGTCGAACCACGCGTACCGGCTCGCCGGCGATCTCGCCGTCGTAGAACGCCGGAGCGCGATGGGCGTCGTTTGTTGAAGAACCCGCGATGCCGATTGGAACGTCAGCATCGCCGGCGATTGTCGCGCGGTTGCCGCTTCGCACTGCGTAGTACACACGGTCGTACTGATCGAGCAGGAGCGAGCGCTCGGCGTCCTTCTCGAGATCGAACGTCGGTGTTGCGCCGTTCGCCTTCACGTGCAGGACGAGCTCGCGCGCAATTTCCAGCAGTTCGCCGTCGTAGACGCGATCGGCGAGCCGGCGTGCGATCGCGTAGCTGCCGAGCGCGTCGACGACGAAGAGCAGCGAAAGCGGGATCAGCAGCCAGCGCAGCAGTTGACCGCGCAAAGAGGGTGTGTGGTCACCCCACGCTCGCGCAGGGGTGAACATACCCCGCGCTACGCGCTCGGGGCGGCCCTTCGCACTCATTTGGCCCGATCGAGCAGATAGCCCATCCCACGCACCGTGCGGATCTCCACGCCGAACGGCTCGAGCTTGCGGCGCACGCGGTGCACGTACACCTCGATCGCGTTGCTTCCGACGTCGTCTCCGAAGCCGAACAGGTGATCGATCATCTGTTCCTTGCTGACCACACGGCCCTGGCGCGCGAGGAAGAGCTCGGTCAGCGCAAGCTCGCGCGCCGACATCTCGATCGGCTCGTCGTCGTGAAAAAGCCGCCGCGCGGCGACGTCGAGGCGCAGCCGTCCGTGCACGAGGCTCGTCCCCGTCGCGCTGTGGCCGCGACGGATCAGCGCGCGCACACGCGCCTCGAATTCGGGCAAATCGAACGGCTTCGTCATGTAGTCGTCGGCGCCGGAATCGAGGCCGCCGACGCGGTCTTCGAGCGTGTCGCGCGCGGTGAGGATCAAGACCGGCGTCTGCACGCGCCGATCGCGAAGCCGCCGCAACACCGAGAGCCCGTCGAGCTTCGGCAGCGCGATATCGAGCACAACGAGGTCGTAGCTCGTCGTCGCGAGCGCCTCGTTCGCGGTGTCGCCGTCGCCGACGAGGTCGACCGCGTACGCCGATTGATGCAGCGCCCGCGTGAGTGCCGCCGCGAGCACGGAATCGTCTTCGACGACGAGGATGCGCATGGTGGGATGGAGAATAGAGGATGGAGGATGGAGGCCGATCCTAAATCCTCTCTCCCGAATCCCCGTCGCTCTGCTACATTCCCGTCCCGATGACCGCCGCCGTTTCGCATCGGGCGCTCTCCGCCGCCGATCTCGAGGCGATCCTCGACGTCACGAAGGCGCTCGCCGCGCCGTTCGACCTGACGACGATGCTAGGGGAAGTGGTCGCGGCTGCGAAGCAGGTACTGCGCGCAGAGCGCGGTTCGGTATGGCTCTACGATGAGCCGCACGGCGAGCTCGTGCTCGAAGTCGCGACGGGCATCGCGCCGGTTCGCGTGGCGTGGCAATCGGGACTCGTCGGTGCATGCGCGACGACGCGACGGATCATCAACGTGCCGGATTGCTATGCCGATCCGCGCTTCGATCGCAGCGTCGACAAGAGCACCGGCTATCGGACGCGCTGCATGCTGACCCTTCCCCTTGTCGACCACAAGGACGTGCTCGTCGGCGTAATGCAGGTGCTGAACAAGGTCAATGGCGTCTTCGATCCCGACGACGAGGCGCTCGCCACGGCGCTCGCCGCGCAATGCGCGGTCGCGCTTTCGCGCGTGCGAATGACGAGCGCGGTGATCGAAGGCGAGCGGATGCGCAAGGCGCTCGAGATGGCGCGCGAGGTGCAGATGAGCACGCTGCCCGCGTCGATGCCGGCCGTTCCCGGCTACGGCGTTTGCGCGAGCTTCCGTCCGGCCGAGCTGACCGGCGGGGACATCTACGACGTCGCGCTGGTCGATCAGGGACTGTTGCTCGTGCTCGGCGATGCGACCGGCCATGGCATCGCGCCGGCGTTGTCCGTGACGCAAATGCAGGCGATGCTACGGATGGCGTTTCGCCTTGGCGCCGACCTGGACACGGCGTTCCTGAACGTCAACAACCGCCTGACCGACACGCTGGCCGAGGATCGCTTCATTACGGCGTTCATCGGCGTTCTCGATCCGGGCACCCACGAGCTGCGGTTCCATAGCGGCGGGCAGGGGCCGATCCTGCGCTATCGCGCGGCAGAACGAAGCTTCGAGCGCCACCGGCCGACGAGCTTTCCGCTGGGTGCGATGCCCGTATCGTCGCTTCGTGCAGCGACGTCGCTTCGGCTGGCTCGAGGCGACGTCCTCGCGCTCGTCTCGGATGGCGTGTACGAGCAGGAGAATCGCGCGGGCGAAGCATTCGGAGAGGCCCGCGTTTGCAGGATCATCGATGAAGGACGCGACGCGCCCGTCGCGGAACTCGTCGATCGGCTGGTCGCCGCCGTCGACGCCTTCGCCGGAGGCGCGCCGCAGAGTGACGACATGACGATCGTGCTTCTCCGGCGTCACGAGGGCGCGAGCGTCGATGGCCGCTTCGCGCGGCGGACGGACGCCTTGGCCGGCCTCGTCGCGTTTTCGGCCGATGCGTTCGAGCGCCTGGCGATCGATTCGCGCTTGCTGCCGCGCGTCGATCTGGCTGTAGAAGAGTTGTTCACGAACATGGTGAAATACGGCCGGGGAGGTGGCGGAGCGGTCGAGGTTCGGCTGGCCGCGATCGAGGGCGGCATCGAAGTAGTGCTCGTGGATCGCGATGTCGAGCCGTTCGACGTGACACGCGCACCCGACGTGGACATCGGGCGGCCGATCGAGCAACGCGAGCCCGGCGGCCTTGGCTTGCATCTCGTACGGCGGATGGCGGACTTCGTCGGTTACGAATACGAGCCGGCGTCGCGCGAGAGCAGGATCACCGTTCGCTTCACGATCGCGCAGGGCGATCCTGTGTAAGGGAGAGACGATGCTGTCGATTGAGCAGGCCGAGCCGGGAATCGTCGTGATCGCCGGGCGCCTCGACGCCGCCGAGGCGGCGTCGGCGCAAGCTTTCCTCGACCAGGTTTCGGGCACCGTGACACTCGACTGCACGGGACTCGACTACATTTCCAGCGCAGGTCTCGGCGTGCTGTTGAAGACGCAGAAGCGGCTCCTCGGCGCGAACGGAGGTTTGCGCCTTCGTGGCCTCAAGCCGCACATCGTCGACGTTTTTACCTACTCGGGCTTCGATCGGATTTTCGAGATCGAGGCCGGGCACTAGCGCGGCCGGCGCACAACGAATCGGCAGCCGATGGCCACCGAACCGGCGAGCAGCCAACTTTTCGCCGCCTCGCGTGTAATTGTCGACAACGAGGTCGATCGCGCGCTGGTCGAGCGGTTTAGGAAGGGCGACCGCGATGCGTTCACCGAGTTGATGGTTCGCTACCAGCGGCCGATCTACAATGCCGCGTTTTGGATACTGCGAAGCGCCGACGATGCCCGGGATGTCGCGCAATCGGTGTTCCTGAAGGTAGCCGAGCATCTGGACGAGTTCGACGGGCAGCGCAGGTTCTTCAGTTGGATCTATCGGATTGCCGTCAATGAATCGCTCAATCTGCTGCGCCGCAACGACCACGAGGAGGCGCTCGACGACGAGATCGATCTCCCCGGCGGGTTGGGCGATCCCGAATCGCACGCGAGCGACGCGCAGCGGACACGGGACGTCGAGCGGGCGCTTCTGACGATGTCGCCGATGGATCGGACCGTGATCGTGCTGCGCCACTTTTCTGAATGCAGTTACCAGGAGATCGCACGCATCCTCGACGTCGATGAAAAGACCGTCAAGTCGCGGCTTTTCGAGGCACGGCAAAGGCTGCGCGAGCTCCTGAAAGCCTATCGCCCATGAACCGACCCCGCACCGACGAACTGATGCATCTCGTCCTCGACGGCGAAGCCACGCCGGCCGAAGCGGGCGAGCTCGAGGAGCGCCTGGCGGCCGACGCTTCGGCGCGGGCGCGTTACGACGAGCTGCGGAGCCTTTTCGCGGCGCTCTCACGGGTGCCGAAGGGTTATCCGCCGGAAGGGTTGATCGCGTCGGTCTTGGCGAATATTCCGCAAAATCCCGACGAGCGGTCGGCGGACAACCAACTATTCATGCCGCCCGGTGTATTTGGGGCAAGTTCAAGCAAAGCCCGGGGCCGAACCCCGGGAAGAAGTTCGAGGTTGCGTCAGGTTCTTCAACCGTGGGCGTTTTCTAGGGGTCATGACATGAACGAGCAAAAGCGTCGCTTCTCTCCCAATCGCAAGGTCGTGATCGCCGGCGGCGTTGCCGTTGCAGCTGCCATCGTGATCGCGGCGACGGGTCTCTTCCCGCCGAATTCGGGTCAGACGGCCGGGACGATCGCGCCGGCCGCGCGGTACATCGCTCCGCAGAACACCGGTGGCGATGTTCCGGGAGGCGGATTGGCAGGCGGCGGATCGGGCAACGGGGCGGTGGATGCTGCCGCGAACAAGGCGGTCAACGCCGCGACCGACCAAGGCGTGAACAACGCCACGGACAAGGCGACCGACAAGGCCACGGACAAGGCGACCGACAAGGCCACGGACAAGGCGACCGACAAGGCCACGGACAAGGCGACCGACAAGGCGACCGACAAGGCCACGGACAAGGCGACCGACAAGGC
>Ga0070731_10002481_pt1 | contig 17552 bp, 15 predicted proteins | sample Coa_R1_2_FD_66448 | JGI IMG/M metagenome (GOLD analysis project Ga0070731, IMG submission 66448) | Surface soil microbial communities from Centralia Pennsylvania, which are recovering from an underground coalmine fire - Coalmine... | ecosystem: Environmental > Terrestrial > Soil > Unclassified ...
AAAATGGAGTAAGCCTATTCAAGATTATCAAACAATAGAATGGATCAAGGAAATGGTCAAAAGCTCTCTCGCCTGGAAACGCGGGGGAGCTTTTTGCTGGCAGCGGTGTCGAATTCCAACCGTTTAATAGCTAGGTTTACATGCCGGATTGCGACAACAAAGACAAAGCACCATGAGAAAAGTAAAATTGCAAATGCAAATGACCATCAACGGATACGTCGGTGGACCGAACGGAGAAAATGACTGGATGACATGGAATCCTGACGCCGAATTTATAGCGTTTCTTGAGACTCTGCTCGATGCCTCGGACACCCTTTTGGTTGGCAGAAAACTGGCGGGCGCTGGCTTTATAGAATATTGGGAAAATGCAGCAAACAAGAATCCCGCTCCCCCCTTTGCAAAAAAAATAGCTGCTATGACCAAACTTGTTTTTTCCAAAACACTCGACAAATCAAACTGGAACAAGACCACGTTGGCAACGGGCGACCTGGCGGAAGAAATCGCTCGCTTAAAAAATCTGGACGGTAAAGACATTCTTGTTTTTGGCGGTGCAAATTTTGTATCATCATTAATAAAAGAAAAGCTTGTTGACGAGTATCACCTTATTATAAATCCAGCAGCTATCGCCGGCGGAATGACGATTTTTCACGCGCTTGACTCCATACAAGAATTTACGCCCATACAATCCAGGCTGTACCCAGGTGGTAAAACCATTTTGAGCTTTAAACCAAAGACTGATTGATACGACACAAATGCCTGTGATTCCTTCGCAAGTTGCATCAGACGATCGACCACAGTCGCTCATTTGACGGATGCCGCAACCGCTTCTTTGACGTACGACTTGATGGTCGATTTCATTTTGCGGATTTCTGCGGCGTCGTCGAAGCGTATTTGCCTGCCGATTTTTGTATTTGGTCCCGTCTTTTGCAGCACTTTCTTGGGATCCGACAGCAAATGTCCATTGTAAAATAATAAGGCAAAATATTTTTTAAAGTCCTGTATCACCACGATGACCTTGCCATTTTTCGTGAAGGCTGGTTTACCCCATTTAATTTCCTCGGTGAGACCTGCCTCGAGCAGAATGTTTTGTAACTCCTGCGTTTCTTCGTGACGCAGGTCTGAGTGCTTGATGATGTCGTCCATTGTCTTGTTCATGATGCAGTATTTAAAATATAACCACCATTTGCATGCCAACCCGGAGCTTGGCGATTATAAGTTACTGCATATTTATTGATCCTGGATCTTGAAAAGGATTGGCTGCCTCTTGAACGACTTGACATGCCGGCCATTTTGAATAGCAGCGGCCCACATCCCACTGCTTTTTTTGATAACGCGAATGGCTTCATCTCTGAGGCCACCCCCTGTCGGTCCGCTCTCAGCCTGAACATCGCTGACATTACCATCCTTGTCGACTATGAATTTGACGATTACCGTTCCTTCTATGTCGTTACTGATCGCTTCTTCGGGGAACTTGAAGTTCTTGTAAAGAAATCTCCGCCAGGCCTCATTACCTCCTTTGAAGTCGGATTCGATCTCAACCACTTCAAAAGGTAAATCTTCGTCATTATTCTTGGGGGATTCGACAACTCCCCTCCCCGGGTCAACCGGGGGAACGTTAATCCCGTCATCCTTTTGGCCAGCCTGGCTTATCGTGCTGATTTTTGTGTCCTCCAGTTTGTCCTGTTCTGGTGGTTTGTCTTCGTTTCTCACTTCTTCGTTCCTGACAATCCTGGGTGGCGTAAACTGTACCGTTGCCATTTTCGGAGGTTTCGGTTTTGGGAGCGGAATCTCTTCATGCCTTGGCTCCTTCACGTTCACCAAATCAATATCCTGTATTTTGAACACTTGTTTCTTTGGGCCGCCGCCGATGGCATGAGAAAGAAGGTAGCCTCCCAGCAACAAACCGCAAAACGAAACAGTCGAAATGATGGCCGCTTTCAACCTGTGGTTGTATGATTTTCTCAACTCATATGCTCCGTAGTCCTTATTCCTTTCATCAAATATGATGTCCAGGATATCCGCGTTTAAGATTTTATTTGCGTCCATAGCATTGGTTTATTTTGGTTAATGAAATTTGGTTAGTTCTATCTTTTGGACAAGTGTGTACTCAAATGGTGAAATATCTACCTCGGCGAAGCGCGTAACGCCATCTATTTTCATTTCATCTACGATATTGACAACGTTTTCATAAGATGCGTCCTGGTCAGGTTTTAGGATCACGAAAAAGTCTCCGCCGTCGGTCAGTCTCTTCTTATCCAAAATGACGTCGCGAATTCCCTTAAAGGTGGTGCGTTGGATCTTCAAGCAATCCACTCCTTCATAATAATAGAGTTGGTCATTTTTGCCTGGTATGATGGTCAAGACGGCGGATCTTTTCACTTTGGTCAGGTCTTCAGGTTTGTCAACGTCCTTTGGCAAATTCAATGGCAAAGCTGTCGATTGGCTCATGGTCGTCGTGAATGTAAAAAAAGTGATGAGCAGGAAACCCAGGTCAACCATGGGCGTCAGGTCGACTCGGGCGGAAAGCTTTTTATTTTTTTTTATTCGGGATCGATTATTGCAACGATCATCTTTCGCAGCTTCCATCTCGGCCATAAAAATTTATTTTAGTTGTTTCGCTCCAGGTATCAATTTGCAAAAGAAATCCTGTTTGATCAACCCGATCAATTCAATCGAAAAATCCGCCGCCCGACTAAATGATTATTCCGTTAAGATGCTTTTTTCCAAAGTTTCCATAAGGGACATCAGGTCTGCTTGTCCTCTATTCCCTTCAACGTGCAAACTCTCCACCCGGTTCATTCATATTATCAATTCTGACAAGTCAGGGGGAGACGTAGATAATGAAAACGGCCACTACACGTAGCTCTGGCGAAACTCAAGCTTCAAACTGCTGTAGAAGTTTTGTGCGCAAAAAATAAGGTGAGGATGCCTAAACTTCCTCACCCTATGCGTCATTATGAAAATCATCACGCCTTAATCATTCGACCGCAATCGTCGAATTTCAGGTGCCTGGATTCGAATAATCCATTCTTGACTTTCACGAAGTATGCCGGTTTTTCACCTGGTGAATAGGATTCGTAAGATGACCTGATCTTCCATTGGCGATATTTACTATTATCGAGCGTATACTTAACGCTCACCGGCAGCATGTCTTTGCGCAGGGTTTTTTCGGATTTCAACCACTTACCCTTTGCATCGAACCATGCGTCCATCCGGTATTTGCCCAGGTCAAAATTGGCCTCATATTTCGTTGCCGCGACCATATGCTTCCATTCCACATTGGTAGCGTGGCCGTATCTTGCTGCAAGTGCGTCCGTGACCCTGGCAGGAATTGCCGCAAAAGTCGGTGCTGCTAACGCAGCAGCCACCAAGAAAAAAACTAACCTTTTCATAATACCTGTTTTTGGTTTGCGAATTAGTTGCCACCCAATTTGCCGAAAAAACCAAGCCATGGGAGGGAAATAAAGGCAAAAAAGCGTTAAAATAGGGAAGCAGGTTTTTACAACTTATTGTCTTGCAACTGGCTATTTTTTAAGCGCTATCGATGAGATTGCAGAAGGTTAATTCTCGAGCCAAGCATCTTTAATGATCTAAGCCTGAACAGCTTTTGATTTCCCGAATTTTCTTTTTCTGACAAAGATCACGAGGCCAATCACAGCGACAAATAGGGGCCATAAAGAAACGAGGACCAATATTAGTTCACCTATCCATTTCAATCCTCCGGAGAACGCCTCCCTGATTTGGTATAAATAGGGCGGTTCCTTTTCATTGATGGCCGTAGCATCCGTGATCTGATAGAAAGTGAGATTGATGGTACTGAATGCCGATAAATGACCGAGGTATGCCATTCTCCCTGCTGCGGACTCTAATTGCTCCTGGATATTATTGATCTCACTTTGGACAGCCAGTATATCCTGCATATTCCTGGCCTGTTTCAAGAGTTCAAGATATCGAAGCCGCACCTCCTTTTTGGCTTCGATTCTAGATTTTGTGTCGACCACTTCCGAGGTCACATCTTCAGATGTAATTTTTCTCTCAACGATTTTATTACTACCAGAAGACAGATTGCTTACTGCGTCATCAAACTGATCCACCGGCACCTTAATAGATACTTTATTTTCGATCTGATACGCGGATTGTTCCTGTTCCTCCTGTGAAACATAGCCGCCAAATTGTCTTACTGCGGCATGTACACGAGCATTGAAATCATTGTAATCCTTTACTTCCAGGCTTAGTTCGGCGGTCTTAATAATTTTCTTATCCCAATCCATTCCCGCTTCATGATTATTTTTCTGTGGCGGTCCTTTTTTCCCTTGATCACCCTCCTCCCGTTGCGGCGGCACATTTTCTGAAATTAATGCCGTATCGGCTACTGAGGAACTTTTTGCTTGTTCTTCCCCTTTTGGGGCGCTGACATTTTCCTGATTCGTATGACAGGCAATAAAAAGCAGTACCGGTAACGCAGCAAGCGTCACGAATTTCAAAAATTTCATGGCTATAATTATTAGGTGATTATTGTTAAGATGCGGGGAGTTCCATTTTACACAACGCGCTTCTTAATTTTTAGTTGATACTTTTTGTAGGTATGAAGTAACCTGAGACAAAAGTTAAGGCAAACTTAAAAGAGTGTCGATTCAACGAAGCCGCCAATCGAGTTTTGTCCGCGGCTGCCTATTTCAGGCAGGAAGTTTGAGGTGAACACGGTGTAGGATTTTATTCACCAAAAATTATCGCCATGATCCGCAAATTGAAATCCGGCGAATTTCGCCTTTACTCACGCAAGAAGATTCCAAAAACCAACAAGCGGAGAAACCTCGGCACATTTAATTCTCTTGATGCAGCCAAAAAGCATGAGCAGGAGGTGCAATATTTTAAAAAGCATTAATCGCGGCTAAATTGAAGAACCTGCCAATCAACCCAGTGGAATCGGCTGATATCTTCACCAGGTCATCGAGTGTATGCAGCTATGACGAAATGACTTCGCCGGGTCCCAATTTCTATCTCGTCCCGGGATATTGTTGATCTCCTTTTGCATCGAACCAGAGGATCATGTTCATCAGTTTATCATCGCCGCCGTCAACATCTTTAAATGCTTTTTCTGCAGAAAGTCTGGCATAATATCTTGACTTCCCCTGCAATTGAGAAAGCGGTCGATTCATATCATTCAATGGAATCTTATTTGGGATTTGCTGATAGTGGTAATCCTTCTTTTTATTTTCAAAACAATCAAACATCGGAAGTGCAGTGGCGTCGATTACATTCATTGGAGGGATTCCCAATATTTGTTCGATCGTTCGTACCATCGAAGTTTGGTTATAGTTCGTATGGATCGTTTTGCCAAGATTTGAATAGGAGCTTATTACCTGGCAAACCGTCCGGTATGGGGACAAATGATCCCAGCCGGATTGCGAATCATCTTCCGTTACAAAAACTACAGTGGAATCCCAAAACCGGCTATGCGAGATCGCCTCAATAATCCTGCCCAATGCCAAATCGTTATCTGCTACCATTGCCTTCGGTGTCGGAAAATTTGGGGACATACCAGCTGTGTGATCATTAGGCAGTGAAAGGATCATCAGATCGGGAAGAGTTCCTCCGTGTTCCTCTATTTTTTTCCATTCCCTTATAAATACATCAGCTCTCATCTGGTCGTTTAGGATAATATTAGCGCAGTCAGGATAATCGCGGACAATATATGGTCTTATTCTTTTTATAGTCGTCGTGTTTAGCATATTAAGCGGCTCGTGGTTCACATATTTATTGTAAATGTCCAGCCATTGCAAAGTGTTATCATAGTGCGTCAAGCATGCTTCCCCGAAAATGCGGACCGTTTTGCCATGATCGAGTACATTATTCCAAATGAACCCGGCCTTATTATAAACCATTGCATCTTCCTGCCGGTGCGGATAGCTGCGAAACCAGGCGCGTACACTTCTCTCAATATAATCGGAAACCAAGGCAGCATCCGCCCATTGATGGCCCTCTGCCGAAGATTTGCCCGAAACAAAAAAATTGTCCAGTAAACAAAAATCAGCAGCCAGCTGATGTTGATTGGGAGTAACCTTTTCGGGATAAATGCACAGGTCTTCCTCACCCTGTCCCTTTTTAATATCGCCAAAGACCTGATCGTAGGTTTTATTCTCTTTGATTATATACACAACATGTTTGAACAGGGACGGTTCACCGATTCTTTCAGGTATGGGAACTGGCAGAATATTTGGACGCGGAGGGCTGGTGGAAATAGCAGCACGATTGAATAAATTCAATTCTTTAACCTCTTCCGTCAGGCTGTCCAACTGATGATCACCAGGGACCGGGATGATACTAACTGACGTTAACTCCTTATGAATCGTATAGGCAGTCGGTGCATCTTTTAGACCCGAGAGTTCATTGGCACGCGATAAAACCTTCGCTCCGCGCGATTCGAGATTCGTGATATACAAATAGCCATTAGCTTGTACGATCCCCGACGGATAGGCTTCTGTGGGAATATATCCCAGGAATCCTGCCGCACTTTTGGTTGTTGCAGAATTTTGTCCTCCCAGTTTGTAAACTGCAATGGCATTGTCCATGCCATTCGCCACATATAAGGAGTTCGCGGATGAGTCGATGAGCAAAGCATCCGGACTGCTTCCATAATAGCCGTACTGTTTTGAGAAAAGACCGGTTTCTATCGAATCGACAACCACCCCTTGGTCTACATTTACGACGCTTACGTTGTCGCTGTTGCCGTTAGTGATATATAATAAATGGTTGTCTGGGCTTTTGATAATGGTTGTTGGATGAATGCCCAGCATTAATTCGTTGAGAGACTTTCCACTCGCAATATCGATCACTGACAGACTACCTGGCATCGTTCCGCCCGTAGCCGGATTAGTATACGCGAGGTCGTCGGGTGTCCCTGCCATTTCTCTTGAGGTATCGGTCGCCATCGGCCCTCCCCAATTGGTAACATAGGCTTTTTTGTTGATGATGCATATTCCATAAGGTGCGACTCCCGTTGAAGCGCTCCAAACCTCGGAACGGTCATCAAATTTTATTTTGATCAGCTGATTGTCTCCATTTAACACCGCGTATAAATAAAGTTGTCCGTCCTCCGTATTAGCAACGATTTGGTTCGGTATGGATTTGTGCAAAGGACCATCCGAACTGATGTTTATTTCGGTTACGGCGTCGATCTTTTCGCCATTCCATTCTGCAATTACGATAGCACCATGCTCACCGGCTGATGAAGCGCCCCACGCGATAAAGGTTTTCTGGTGAAAAACAAAAGACGTGATACCCGAATAAGAACTTACTAAATCCCGAAGTTGGGCTTCACTGCTAAATTTCCACCGCTCAACGAGTGATTTTGATTTTGTATCTAATATGGCGATCCCGTACCGATCTTCGACAACGATGTTTCTTTTATCAGGCAAGAGGCAAAGATCCAATGCATGGTTTTCAAGCGAAGAATCACCGTAGGTAATAACCTGACCTGCCGAGTGGATCAAACGGTTGTAGGGCATTTGGAAAGTGTCCCTACTGTTAGAGACGTATGAACTACCTGGCTGCTTCTTTTCTTTCACAGCCTCCTGAGAAAAAACTGAGCCGGGAATTAATAGAAAAAAGATAAAAATTCTAGAATGTATTTTCATGAATCAGATCCTTCAAAATAAAATTTCAAGATAGTCAAGTGTAGGGATATTGCCGGAATTTCCATAGACTTTATGTAAAATTAATGTTTGGAGAGTTTTTGGAATAAGGTTGCGAAATTAGTACAAATAGCCCCAATGGTGCAAGGCATCCAAAATTCCCGGAGTAATATACCGGCCATTATTTGTCAACCAAATTATTGTCAATTCCTCTTCAGGAATCATGATCAGGTGCGCCATAAATCCTCCCTGGTCACCTGAGTGCTCAATCATGGTGTATGGCTCCTGATCTTTTTTAAGTGGGGAATTTTTGCGTATGAACCAGACCAGCGATCGGGAAACTGTGTCCTTGGCGTTCAGTGCCGGGCCACTCCATAGAACCTGCTTTGAGCTGTCTACCTGTTTCCGGTTAAGAAATTTGTATTCTTTGATCGCGGCAACGTATTTTTTGAGATCTTCGATAGAACTCCAGACCCCACCGTTTCCCGCTGCGTCAAACGTCGGATATTCGCCATAATCGTATTCTCTCCATTTGCCATTTTCCAATATATAGCCATGCGCCACTCCTTTGTCAGGATAGCTTCCATCCGTAATCTTACTATGCGTCATGCCAGAGGGCTGGAATATATTTCTAATGACAAAGTTCTGCCACTTGTTTTTGGTTATTTTTTCAATAATCAGCGCTAAGCCATTATAAGCAGGATTTGAATAATTCCATTTGGTCCCCGGCTCAAACTCCAAGGTGTCGGTCAGTGTTAATGGCTTAAAATTTTCCGCATCGTTTGCCGTTAAATAGAACACGCTGTCTTTGTCGACTTCGCGGCTGTCGGGCAACCCTGAAGTGTGCATCAGCAGGTTCTTTATCTTTATTCTAGAAGCGATTTTTTTGTTCTTAAACTCGGGAAAATATTTTAGAATGCTGTCTTCCACAGAAAGATTTCCTTGCGATTGAAGTAAAAGGATCGCGTAGGCCACGAAGGTTTTGGAAATGGAGCCCAAATTTGACACCGTTTGATTGGTAAATTTCTCTTTGGTGGTCATGTCTGCCAGTCCAAATGACTTATCATACAGGATTGTGTTGCCTTGCCTGATAAAAATGGCCCCACCCGGTTCGTTTGATTTGAAAACGGCGGTAAATGCGGAATCTAACTGACGTTCCAGTTTCTTGTCCGGCTGGCATTGGCAAGCGCCGTTCACAAGAGCACTTAAGGTCAATAGTATCGGAGCTGGCCATCTCATGATAAAAGTGAGTTTAGGAGTGTATGCTGTGGAAAAATTGGGACATCATTGAATTTTGCATTTACAACTCGGGGTTAAAGATACAGATCAATCCGGACCCCTGGTCCTCAACCCCGCGCCGCCTGGAGATTCGACCCGGGGAAGCGTTGAAAAAAAATACGTTTGAGACAATGATCATGAAGTGATGGATGGACTTAAAATCTTATTTTCGATTTCCGATGTACGAATTTTCTGATCCACATATTACGATGGCCACAAAGCAAGACATGCCGGAATTGCTTGCGCTTCTTAACGGTTCTTATCGGGGTGAATACTCGAAAAAAGGATGGACGACGGAAGCCGACCTCATCGAAGGCAATACGCGCATCGACGAAAACGGACTTAGCCTCGTCCTGGAAAAGCCTGGCAGCGTACTGCTGAAATACACTGACGAAGATGATGGCATCATCGCTTGCGTCAATCTCCAAAAACATAACGGCCGCATCTATCTCGGCTTACTGGGTGTTTCACCGAATCACCAGGATCATGGAATTGGAAAACACTTGCTGCAAGCCTCCGAAGAATATGCACGACAGGAAAATTGCCGCTCGATTTATATGTCGGTCATCACGCTCCGTTCCGAGCTTATCTATTGGTATTTTCGCCATGGATACCAGGACACCGGCGAACGAAAACCGTTTCACGAAGACAGCGTATCAGGCAAGCATGCCCGCCCCCTTGAGTTCATGATACTACAGAAGCAGCTTTGAAAAACTGTCGATTGATTACCCGAGGTTTTCCCCAGGATCGGACGAACTATTTATGATACTCCATCGACAACGGAATCTCGAGCGGCAGGTGATATGTTATGTCTATGCGCTCAGGGGAGATATATTTCAAGCTCAAAACTTTGGCGCCCCCTTTTTGGAAATACTCAACCCTGATTGGATAAAAGCCTTTTTTCAATGGAAGCAAAACTGATTTTACGGTCGTCTCATCGTGTATGCCATCATTGTCCAGCTGCAGTTCATGATTAAAATAAAACCTGGCGCCATCGTCCGACTGGAGGGCAAATACATAGTAACCCGGTTCGGTAATGTTGAGTTGACCTTCCAATACAAGACCAAAATTCGTTTCAGGCAAGCTGTCGAAGCGAAAGCTGGAATCAGCGATGCCAGAGCGAACCGGATTCAGCTTTGCAAAATCGGGGAGCTTGTCCCATCTTCCTTCGTAATAAGCATAATTCAAACCTCCGGGCTTCAGTCCTTTTTCCTCTTTTGGTGGAGTCAACGGCGCCCCTGATTTAAATTCACTTGAAACAATCACATCGTAACGGGAGCGGTTGGTGAATCTCCTCGCATGGAGGCTGCCGGGACCAGGCATGGTTATGCTCCGTGAAATTGGGGAAGAGGCCCTTGTTGGCAGCGTACCGTCGATCGTGTAGCGAACCCCGCTCGTGTCCCAGTCAACAAACCAAATATAAAATGGCTGCCCTGGCACGACAATCCCCTTCGTTGGCAAAACATTCGCAGTTTTCATGTTATACCCCTTGTAGGTAAATTTTAATCCATCGTCGATAGCTTTCAGTCTCATGGTGCCATGTGTTTCCTCCGGATAACTCGTCAACTTCCAAAGGAGATTGGCCGGTGCATGGTTTTTAAATAGCGTGTCAATAACATCGATACCCATTTGACCCAGCGCATCAGTTCTCCCGGAAATTGAAAGCGTCTTCTGACCGCCGGGTAAAGCGGCAAGTTCCCTGGCGAGCTTGTGATTCTCATAACGCCCGTCCCACCAAAGACTGGGATCGGCAGCTATATAAGAAAGGAAGGCATCGGGCTTCGTCAATAAAGCATCGATAACAAACAAGCCGCCATACGAATGGCCAAATAGCGCGTTGTCCCCGTTAGTCGGATAATGCGCATTGATATATGGGACCAGTTCATCGGTAATAAAGCGCAGGAAGTCATGAGCTCCTCCCGAAGAAGCCGGCCGGCTGACGTGTGTTGTCGTCAGGTCCTTGTCGCGATCAATATTCATGATCCCGACAACGATTGTCTCAGGGGCATAACCCTCGGAATGAAGGAAATAGTCGACGTCGCTCACGGGTCTCGCGTTCGATCCGCCGTCGGTCACATAGATAACGTCATACCGGGTAGTATCGCCAGGTTTATAGTCATCAGGCATGATGATTTGGACCTGTCGTTCCTGGTTAAGTACTTTGGAGTAGATGGAGTCCCTGGCTCCGAAGGAATGCGTGGGCTGGGCCGTTACATGTTCGACAAAGCCCAGCATTAAAAAGGCGAGGGCCATTTTATCAATCGATTTCCGCATATGATGCAATGTAATCTATTGACTCGAATCGATGACTTACTTTGAAATCCTCAAGTCTGAAAAATATCCCTCCGTCCAGTTGCCAACCCATAATCCAACCGAGCCTGCCATGTTTGCACCATGCTTGAGATCCGTCACAATCAAACTGGGTTCCTTGCTATTATTAATGAATAATTGCGCATGATCGTCTTTAACGACAATTTTCATTTTAATCCATTCGACCATTCCCATATCCGCGTAAGATTCATATTTTCCCGGATCGCTTTTTCTAAAATCATCATATCGATGATCAGGATAGGAGAAATACTGTGTCGCATGATTACGTCTCACCTGATCATTAGCCCTTCCGTTGTCGGGCCGAATATAAAAACACTCAAACTTTGAATTGTCGCTATTTATTCTAAATGCTATTCCGATAAAACCACGCGCCCAATCAGGTGCACCCGTTATGAATTTGCTATAAACATTTACCTCGATTGTGCCGTTATGGAAGTCGACGTTATTCAGCCTGGCGAAGGTCGGTTCATCAAATCCCTTGATACTGGTGTCTACTACAACTTTGGTGGCATTTCGACCATCCAACCTTGTTTCAGACATTGATACTTTGGAAGCAGTCAAATTCGATGGAGCGATGCTTTGTGCAGCCAGCGTAGAAGTCAGTAACGACAATGAAAGAATAAAGAAATAGATTTTCATGGTTAGTCTTTTCAAATTCAAAATATTTGGCAAATTTAGGAAAACAAAGAGCTGTTTTAGAGAGCGAGTGAATTAACTTCGTTAGCGTTACCTTAAAATTGGCTAATGGGAAAAATCAGTAATCTAGTTTCTCAGAGGCGAATTTGAAACAGTGTTTGGTGAGCCCTTTCGATTGCCGGACTTTTTGGCGTATTTGGCCGCGAGCGGCTTTTCCCGCTCTCGATCGAGGCATCGAATCGTCAAGTGTTAATGCGATTATTTTTTGACGCAAAGAATACTTAAATTTATAGGTAAACTTGAAGGTATGCGATACGTGATGATCTTGCTCATATTAGTTTTTTCGATTTTTTCCAATGCTCAAAGCTCCTCAGAATCTCTCGAAGGCAATTCACAAACCAGCTTTTCTCGCGACAGTATTTCCGGTGAGCGGCATTTGTTAAGTAGCAAATGGTCAACGTCATTTTATTGGGGAATGTCCACAGGCTTCAGTTTTTTTAACGGTGGCAATGCGATGGTATTTTCGGCACCCGTAGGTTGGCAGCTCAATCGCAGGCTGACAAATAATGTTTTCGCGTTCGCGGGCATTTCCATCGCGCCGTCATACATCAACTTCAACCATTCTTTTCTTTATAGCGACGTCGGCAAGGTCTCACCTGCTTACGGCATCCGTTCCAACAACTTCGGCGTTTATTCACGAGCAGAAATGGGCTTGATGTATGTGAACGATGCGAGAACCTTTTCCATTTCCGGAAGTGTCGACGTCCAGCGAAGCACCAACCCGCTGTTTCTTTACCAGCCCATTAATGGCGCAAGAGCGAACCAGGTGTTCATGCAGAGATGATTGGAGCGCCGGGGTTTCCTACGGGCGCATATTTCGCTTGCTCTTTTTTTTCAGATGCGTCCAAGTTGTTAATTATTCTCCTCGCCGCTCCTAACCGGATGGCCTTGTTCTCGGAATCATATTTTTCCCTGAAGGTATTTTTCTAAAGGCGAACCAGGAAATTATTCCGGCGACCACGGCGGGTATAAGGATTATTGGGAATATTTTGCCTTTTTTTACAAACCCGATCCACTTCGCTGTAAAACATTTACATGCCTGGAAGATTGGAATACCCGCATAATTTATGCTGTTGCCAAGCACCTGCTCACCCAAAAAAATGTGTGGAAAAATTAAATTGGGCGTGGCGCGATCAGAATGAATATTTAAATTCAGGAAATCTTTCTTAATCTATTGAACCGTGAAAAATAAACGACGAGAATTTATCAAACTTGCAGGCCTAACGGGAATCGGCGTCGCCGGTAATTTTTACCGAGGCTTTGCAAACGATTTGGCGCAGATCCCATCTTTTAAAAAATCAGATATCGTGAGCGATCAATTAATGTATATAGGCGATACCAATCTTATTGGAGCCTATGGCCCGTGGGCAGCCGGGTTAACCGCGAATAAACTTCCTTCTTTGTCCTGGCGCCGTCAAGAATATACCGAGCTGGATTCCTGGCGAAAAATGGCGAGGCAGCGATTGACTGACCGGCTGGCCATTCCTGAAATGGGCGCCGCACCTAATGTGACCGTTAAAAAACAATATATATTCGACGGATTACATGTTGAAGAATTGAGCTGGCAATTGTCCTATGGGCCTCCTACCGATGCCGTGGTGTTGAAACCCGAAGGCGCAAGTGGGAGACTACCCGCCATACTCGCGTTCCATGATCATGGCGGCAATAAGTATTTCGGGACGCGAAAGATTATCAAGACAAGTGGGGCCATTCACCCGATGATGGTGGATCATCAACGCACCTATTACGAAGGGCGAGCCTGGGCCAATGAAATCGCCAAGCGAGGTTATCTGGTTCTTGTGCCCGATGCGTTCCCGTTTGCCAGCCGGCGGGTGCTGTTGCAAGACGTGCCCGAACATCTTCGAAATGGATTAAACGATAATGACCCTGAAAATGCCGCCAACATCGAAGCCTATAATAAGTGGGCCGGCGATCATGAGAACATTATGGCCAAATCGCTTTTCTGTGCAGGCACGACGTGGCCTGGCGTTTTCTTCGGAGAAGACCGTGTAGCACTGGATATTCTTTGCGCACGACCGGATGTGGATCCCGCGAGAATCGGGTGTGGGGGTCTTTCAGGCGGTGGCATGCGCACCGTTTTCATGGCCGGCCAGGATGACCGGATAAAATGTGCCGTTCCGGTTGGATTTATGACAACGTGGAAGGATTTTCTTTTGAATAAGGCTTTCATGCATACCTGGATGGTATATGTTCCCTTGTCACCCAACGAGATGGATTTTCCCGAAATACTCGGCATGCGGGCTCCACTGCCTACATTGGTTTTGAATGATGAAGGAGACGAATTATACACTCTTGCGGAAATGAAGAATGCTGACAGAATACTGCGCGATGTTTATGATAAGGCGGGTGCCGGCGAACAATACCATTGCTCCTATTACCCGGGTCCGCATAAATTTGACAAGGCCATGCAGACAGAAGCCTTTGCCTGGTTTGACAGGTGGCTGAAGGCATCATGATTTTTTCAGTTTGCCCTGGCGCATCATTTGCCACGGGCCGAATTATCAAAGGCAGCCCGGAAAGATATTTGAGCTCCTTCTGGTATTTCCTTCTCTCTTTGCTCGCCGTATTGCGAAAAGCGAATACAGAGTTGCAGTTGCAAAAGGAAGAGACTGATAACAAAGCAAAGGAACTTGCCCTTCAAAAAGACAATCTCCAACAATCCTACACATTGCCAGAGAAAAGAATTTCAACGCGAGGGTAGAAACCCATTTTGATCAGGGGCTGGCCACGCTTCGGCTTGTCCGACAGGACATTGGAAGAGCGCTCCTGAATTTGTATAATAACGCCTTTTATGCCGTGATTGAAAGGAAAAAGCAATTGAGAGACGGATTTGAACCCGTTATATCCGTGACGGTGAAAGGTACTGACCGCGGGGTAAGCGTGGCGGTAAGGGACAACGGCACCGGCATTCCACAAAAAATCATTGACAAGATTTTCCAACCTTTTTTACGAAAAACCCAACCGGGCAGGGCACCGGTCTCGGCTTAAGCCTGACCTACGATATCGTGAGGGCCCATGGAGGGGACATGCGCGTTGAATCCCGGGAAGGAGAATTTTCTGAATTCTGGATGGAATTGCCTGCATAGATGGAAGGAAGTGGAGGAACAAACGCTCTACTGTTTTTTAATCTCGACCTTACGGCAAATAATTTCTCCAGTAGCACTCATGCCGTTGATGGTTACAGAATAAACGGATGGTTCGTCAGCAGTGAAAAAATCAATGCTGGCTTTCCCGTTATTATCAGTCAGGACGCCGGGATTCCAATACAGTGTTGACCTCATATCGGGAAAAGACGATTGCTTGACCTCTTTTTTGGTATAATCGGGAGCCGCAAAATCCGAATGCCTGAAATAACCTTTTGGGTAAATGGTCGAAAGTCCCTGGTCGTTAAACTGGGAAATATCTTTTTTGGTATTTGTCGTGTTGATTAAAATAACGCCGCCGGCTCCGTACAGACCATAGGCTGCAGCCTGGGGTCCTTTAAGTACTTCTACAAAATCGATGTTGGTGGGATCATAATTTTGAAGGAAGGTCTTCACGTCCGTCGATAAACTTTGCTGCACGCCGTCAACGATGACCAGCGGTTGGATGCCTATACTCCCAGTTCCAAGACTCATCGAGCTAATACCCGAATGGGTAAAGCCAGCCAGGTTTTCGACTGAATTTAGCAGTGCATTGCGGTCGCCATTGTTCAATCGGTCTGAAGTAATGATGTCTGAAAACTGGCTTACTCTCTTGCTCGCGTCATAATTCGGGGCCTGATTTTTTGGGCCGGTGACGGTTACAGCCTTTAGTAATCCACTTTGCCTCGCATAAAACGAACTGTCCTGGAGCCGGTGGATTTTATAGTTGTGGATCGCGGTAATTTCCGCCTGATCAAATCTCTTTTTTAAAAACAATGGCGTCTTGAAACCAGGGTAGTCTATTTTGTCCAGGATCACCTTCCCTTGCCGTCCATTTCCTTTGAGATCAGTGATTTTGAGCGTAAACGACGCTCCGTCTTCATAATCGCCCATTGGAATATGAAAATGTCCGTTTTTGTCTGTGGTGTCAATCTTAAAAATGGTCTTGTCCGCTGAAAAAAGATTGACGATATACTTTTGCATGGGCTGATCCTTCTTGTCAACCACCATTCCCTGAATATCGAGCAGGTTGAGATTCTCGGGGGCCGCTTGGGGATTGATTTCCTGGCCGAATTTCCACGAAGTATAAAGATTCTTTTGCGTCATCATCAACAAATCGATCTCCGCGGGAGAATACTGTTGTTCCAAATGGTCTTCTACCGCTGATAAGCCGTTGTTCTCCGAATTCCCTATCATCCTGTTATCTGTAATGGAAGTGGAAAGCAAGGCCTTGATAGGATGATTGTCCGAAGATGAAAGGTTGAGGGTCACTTTTACTTTGTCCCTGGCTTCATAATTCGATTTGTCTTCAACGGCTGTAAGCCGGCATGAATCATTACTCGCCATATTGTAAAAAAACCGCTGGCTGACCAGCTGATCCTGTTCGTTAAAGAGGAGCAACTCCGCTCTTCCGTGCGGAAAACTGTTTTTGGGGATGTTCACCTCGAACATGCCTGTGCCGGTCGCAGCAAAGCACAGGCTATCGCGACTTATCCCCAACAGGTAAAAGTTCGGATTTTTCTTGTAGATGGAATCACCCAGCGCGACACGAACATGGAGCATCTGGTCGGTTTGATCGACGATAGACAACTGGCTTCCAAATTGATCGATGGTCGGCAGCGGATAAGCCTGGTCACCGGCTTTTGATTTTACATGGGCAACATATTTTCTGGGGTTAAAAGCGTCGAAACTGAACTTTCCCATGCCCGTCGTGCTACTAAACCTGGCAACCGTATCTTTGCGGGTATCTGTCACATAACCGGAAAGATCCTTGGGACCACCTGTACTGCGAAAAGCATATACGGCAGTGGTTCCCGATATTACTGAACCGCCTTCAGGGAAAAATTGTACCCCCGGAGCGACGGCAGCTGCTTCTGTAGTATTTGTTTTTTCGGCAGCAAGCGCGTGGGCATCGGGCTTGCTTGCATTCAACACATATACAGGTTTTACAAAAATCCGGCCCGTGTCATCTTTCAGCATTTGGCTCGTGTATGCCCTTAACCAGTAGTATCCTTCCTTTAGTGATTCAGGAAGCAACATCTTACCGTCCGGTTTCTTTTCATCCAAATTAATAAGCAGTTGCGCGACGGCGCTGTCCTTATCATCCACCAGGTCGACAAATAGATTCTTGCCTTTGTAGACCAGGTGGTTTGACAACGAATCAAGGCACCAGGCTTTAAACCAGATGGTCTCACCGGAAGCGTAAAATGCTTTATCGGTGACAACCACTATCCTTTCCCGTGAGCCTGATCGGAGATATTTAATAAACTGGCCCGCGAGGGCATCAATGCCGCCACTCTGGGCCGATGATCGCGAAACCTTAAGACTGAGTACGCTAAAGATTAGCAATCCAAGGAATATTCGAGACTTGATCATAGTTAGTCAAAGCTATTAAGTTTCTCCAATTTTGCCAGCCAATATTTGACGATTGGGATTTGCAACTGGGTGGCTGGTCAAGGTAGGCGATCCT
>Ga0070731_10002482_pt1 | contig 17544 bp, 14 predicted proteins | sample Coa_R1_2_FD_66448 | JGI IMG/M metagenome (GOLD analysis project Ga0070731, IMG submission 66448) | Surface soil microbial communities from Centralia Pennsylvania, which are recovering from an underground coalmine fire - Coalmine... | ecosystem: Environmental > Terrestrial > Soil > Unclassified ...
ATATTCTTGGCCAACACAATCTCCTACGCAACGCGGGACCTGGCGCTCTTCATGGTGAGCCGATTCTTCAGCGGCCTTGGCGAAGGCGCCATGCTCGCCGTATCGGCCGAGGTCGCGGGGCGCGAGGACGATCCTATCCGCGTGTTCTCATGGATCGGGTTCTTCGTGGCGGTCTCGGCCGGCCTCGCGCTCTATTCGACACCGCTGGTCGTCGCCTGGCTCGGGCCGTCGGGGATCTTCTGCGTCATTGCGCTCTTCGCGGCGGTGTCGGCGGTCACGATCCCCTGGTTCCCGTCGGGCCAAGGAAGCGCGACGCGGCCAGCCTTCTCGGTTATTCGTCAGCCGCCCAACCTGGCGGTGCTGACGAGCCTCGCACTCTCGTGGGGCGGGGCCAGCTCGCTCTGGGTCTACGCCTCGCAGATCGGCAAGGCGGACGGGTTCTCGCTGGAGCGGATCGGCCTCCTGCTCTCGATCGGTCAGATCGTCGGGATCGCCGGCCCTCCGGTCATGGGCTGGGTGGCGGCGCGCCGGGGGCTCGCGACCGTGCTGTTCGGAGGGCTTGTTCTGGACCTCGTTGGGGCCGGCCTCTTCTGCCTATTGCCTGACGCCCTCGGCTTCGCCGGCGGCGCGGCCATCCTCTCCTTCGTCGCAATGTACATCGTGCCGTCCTATCGCAGCCAGATGGCCGCGTTCGACGGGTCTGGAGCAGTCGTCGCCGCGTCCGTCGCCTTCTTCACGGTCGGATACGGCGCCGGTCCGTTTGTTCTTGGGCTGGTGCTGGCGCTGAAGGACGGCGTCCCGTCGGTGCTCGGGCTCGCCTCAGCCTTCTATCTGGCTGCCGGCGGCGCTCTCGCGGCGGCCCTCATCCTCCATCGCCGGATCCAGGCCGAGCAGCGCACGCGCGGCAAGCCCACCCCCGCCTAGCCGGCGGCAGATGGTTCCGGGATGCCACTGCAGAAATTTCCACAATTGGGGAATTTTCTGTTGACTCGAATTTATCTACTCATGTGAAATCAGTCTGCCAAAACGGAAGCCGACCGTCGAGCTCGGCGTCGAAATTGGGGGACAGAGGAATGATTCCGCAGAGGTCGCTCCGTATTCTTCCGCTCGCCGTCGCAGGCGTCGCGCTGTCGATCCCTCAAACAGGCCGGGCCGACGAGCTCGAGACGGTCGTGGTCACGGCCCAGAAACGGTCAGAATCCCTCCAGTCCGTCCCGGTCGCGGTGACCGACTTCAAGGATGCCGATCTCCAGAACAAGCAGATCGTCTCAGTGGTCGATCTCGGTGATGAGGTTCCCAATCTTGAGGCGACGAAGACCGACCAAGGCGGCTCGAACGTAAATTTCTACATCCGCGGCATCGGCCAGAACGACTTCATCTCGACCGACGATCCGGGCGTCGGCGTCTATCTCGACGGCGTCTATATCGCGAGAACCGCGGGCGGGCTGCTCGATCTCGGCGACATCTCGGACGTCGAGATTCTGCGGGGTCCGCAGGGGACTCTTTTCGGGAAGAACACGATCGGTGGCGCGGTGCTGGTCACCACGCACGAACCGACCTTCGATCTGACGGGCGATGTCGAGGGGCGCTTCGGCGAGCGCTCCCGCATGGATTTCTCTGGAGTCCTCAACGTACCGCTGGTCGACAACGTGGCCGCGCTCCGGATCAGCTTCACCGACCGGAACCAGGACGGCTACGCGCACAGCCTTTATGACAACCAGGACGAAGGGTCCGAGCATCACGGCACGCTCCGGGCTTCGTTCCTGTGGCTGCCGGCCGACAGCTGGAAGGTGTTGGCGTCCGCCGACTGGACGCATACCGACCAGGAGGAGATACCGGCCTACGTCACTGATTTCGCGCCCAATACGTTCGTCACGGGACCGCAGAACGCCTGGGCGATCGCCAACGGCGTGGCGCCATGGGATCAGCGCTGGGCGACCGGCAACCCGTTCCAGAACTATTCCGGCTTCCACCCCGGCAACAAGGGCGACGTCTGGGGTACCAGCCTGACCGTGACCAAAAGCTTCTCCGGCGAAGCACAGCTCAAGTCGATCTTCGCCTACCGCCAGCTCGACGACCGCACTGGCCTCGACTACGGCGGTTCGCCGACCGGCCTCGGCAACCAGAACGTCGATGTAAGCCAGAACCAAGTCAGCGAGGAGCTGATCTTCACGGACAGCTTCCTCGACGGGCGGCTGAACCTCGTCTCGGGCCTGTTCTTCATGCACGAGGACGGCCGCGACGACATCCTGCTCGATCTGGTGATCACCGGGAATACCAGCGGGATCGAGACGGACACGCTGAATCTCTTCGAGGGCACGACCTATGCCGGATACGGCCAGCTCTCCTACAAGCTGACAGACGCGCTCGATTTCGATCTCGGCGCCAGGTACTCATACGAAGACAAGGACGACACGATCTCGGTCTTCAGCCTGCAGCCGCCGCCGGGATTCGACGTCATCACGCCAATGTCGCAGACCCACGGCTGGTACTCGCTGACCTACCGGGCCGCCGCGAATTACAAGATCACCGAAGACGCGATGGTCTACGCGTCGATCGCGACCGGCTTCAAGAGCGGCGGCTTCAACGGCCGGCCGAACGCCGGCGGCGACTTCAATGCCTACGGCCCCGAGAAGGCGACGACTTATGAGGTCGGCACCAAGGCGGATTTCTTCGACAAGTCGCTGCGCGTCGACCTCGCCGGCTTCTACACCGAGTACGACGACATACAGGAAGTCGTGAATGCGACCGACCCGTTCACCGGCGCACCGCTGAACCTAGTCGAGAACGCCGCCAAGGCAACGATGAAGGGGATTGAGCTGGAGGCGACCTGGGCGCCGGTGCCGCGTATGAAACTCAATCTGGGCACCGGCTACCTTTATTCCGCCTTCGACGAGATCGCGCCGGGCGCCGCGATCACACTGTCCAACAAGCTGCCGTCGACGCCTCGCTGGACGCTGAACGCCGGCGCCCAATACACTGTGCCGCTTGGGACGTTCGGCGACCTGCTCGCCCGCGCCGACGTTTCCTGGGTCGACCGGTTCTATTGGCAGGTCCAGAGCACTCCGCTCGATCAAGGTGGTAACTACGCTCTGGTTAACGCCATCCTGACTTACACGCCGCCTAAGGGTAATTATCAAGTCTCGTTCTACGGTAAGAATCTCTTCGACCGGACCTACTTCACCTACGCCGACGACCTCAGTCCGTTCGCGATGGCGCTGGCCATTCCCGGCGAGCCTCGAGAGCTCGGGGTGTTGCTCCGGTATGAGTGGTGACGGGCGGATCGCCGGCCCCCGTCCGTGTCAGGCGAAGGACAGCAGGCGCCTCGGGTTCTCGACCATCAGGATCTCGAATGCCGCGTCGTTGATGCCCGCCGCCCGGAATCGCGGCTTGAGAGTGTCCAGAATATGCGCGAATCCCCAGCCACCCCAGCTTCGCCGGCCGGTCATGTAGCAGACGTCCTGCGATACCAGCAGCTGCCCGATGTAGCCGGCGTCGATCAGCCGCTTCAGCTCCTTAATGCGCTGGGTGTCGGTCGGCAGTTGGATGTAGTCGTCGCCGAACGCGAACACGCCCTCCGCGCCAAACGTGTCATACTCGAACCAGACGCCCCTCCTCAGGCACGCCTCCTGATAGGCAAAATCGTCACCCGATCCGTCCTGGTGACAGAACACCAGCTGCTCGAGCGCGCCGCCCTCTTCGGTATAGGCGGCGACAATGCCGTCGAGGGTGGGACGTGTGCTCGGCATGATCCCGGTCATGAGGTGCAGGAAGACCGGCGCGCCGGTCCGGCGCTGGGCGCGGCCGGCCGCCCGGACGCATTTCATCTCCGTCGGCGTGGGTCCTTCGATTCCGATCTCGCCTATCGCGCCGCGCCGCACGCCCTCGGCGCCGCCGGTCTCGATGTCGTCGATCAGCCGCTGCGCGAGCTCTTCGATCGAGGCGGCGTGAACCCAGGCGGGCAAGGACGCGTCGATATAATAGCCGGTCGCCGCGATAACGTTGAGGTCGGTCCGGCAGGCGATCTCGTGCAGATCCTTGGCGAACTCCGGCAGGCCGGTCAGGTCGACGATCGTCCGCCCCCCGGCGTCGATCAGCCATTTGCATTCATCGACCGCCAGCTGCACGTCACGGGCCACCAGATTGGCCTTGTAGCCGGCGGGCTCGCGCAGCAGGCGCCAGCGGTCGGACAGGCGCGGCTGCAGTGCCAGCGTCGGCTCGTCGTCGGCCGGCCGATAGCGTACGCTCATGTCGATGAGCAGATGCTCGTGCGGCAGCGTGATGCCCAGCTTCTCGCCAGGCACGAGACCGCGGACACTGATCGCCGATTTGCACATCTTCGCCTCCCGCCGACGCTGCGCCTTCCGGCGCGGACGAGGCAACGCTATCGCTCGCGGGGTCCGGAGTCATGTGGAAAATTCTCTGTATGTAGAATTTCGTCATTGCGACAGGGGGTCGACCCAACTATCAATGACGAGCGACCGGGAAGAGCCGCGCGGCGGTGGCAAACTCGCCGATGATCAGGAGGGCGCTATCGTGAAGACCGTGGAGGGGATGCGATCCGGCGCCGGTGGCGCCCTCCCGTCCGCGGACACGCTTGACCGCGACGATCCGCTACGCGCCCAGCGCGACCAATTCTCGATCCCGCAGGGTCTTCTCTACTTCGCCGGCCATTCGTTAGGGGCACCTCGCCTCTCAGTGTCCGACCGGCTGGCAGAGGTCGAGCGGGAATGGCGTCGACATCTCGTCCGCGCTTGGGGCGATTGCGGCTGGATCGACCTGCCGCGGCAGGTCGGGGCGAAGCTCGCTTCGCTGATCGGTGCCGCGCCGGACGAGGTAGTGTGCGCGGATTCGACCTCGGTGAACCTTTACAAGACGGTCTTCGCCGCGCTGCCGCTGGCCAAGGGCAGACGAGTCATCCTGACCGAGCGGGACAACTTCCCCACCGATCTCTATATCCTCGAAGGCCTTGCGCGACAGGCGCGGACCGAGCTGCGCGTCGTCGAATCCGACCAGATTCAGACGGCCATCGATGGCGACGTCGCGGTGGTCGCGCTCTCGCACGTGAACTACAAGAGCGCCGCCATCCACGACATGGCCGGCATCACCGCCGCGGCCCATAAGGCCGGCGCGCTTACGGTCTGGGACCTCAGCCACGCCGCCGGCTGCGTCGAGGTAAAGCTCGACGAGGCCGAGGCCGATTTCGCCGTCGGCTGCGGCTACAAGTATCTCAACGGCGGCCCCGGCGCGCCCGGCTATCTGTTCGCCGCGCAGCGCCACCAGGCCGTCGTGACGTCGCCTCTCCAGGGTTGGCTCGGCCACGCGGCGCCCTTCGCCTTCGAGGAGGACTTCCGGCCGCAGGAGGGGATCGAGCGCTTCCTGTGCGGCTCGCCGCCGATCATCAGCATGGCGGCCCTCGACGCCAGCCTCGATCTTCACCGCAGCGTCGGCGTCGCGGCGTTGCAGGCGAAGACGCGCAAGCTCACCGACTACTTCATCGCGCAGATGGACGAGGCCGCCGCCGGCATGGGGTTCGAGCTGGTGAGCCCCCGCGACTCTCGGATCAGGGGCGGCCATGTCGCCTACCGGCATCCTGAGGGGTATCCGATCATGGCGGCGCTGATTGAGCGCGGCGTGGTCGGCGACTTCCGCGCGCCCGACAACATCCGCTTCGGCTGCTCGCCGCTTTACCTCCGCTTCCGGGACGTTGCGGATGCCGTCGCCCGGCTGGTCGACGTGATGGAGACCGGCGCATGGAAGGACCCGAAATACCAGACGAGGGCCAAGGTCACATGAGGCCCTTCAATGCCTGATCCCGCGTCGCGACGGCGTTTCGAGGGCCGCACCGCGGTCATCACCGGCGGATATTCCGGCATCGGCGCCGCGACGGCCGCCTGCTTGGCCGCGGAGGGCGCTGAGGTCTGGGTTCTCGACGTCGCCGCTCCCCGTGTAGCGATCGAGGATCGCCAGATTGCCGTCGATGTCGGCGATTTCGCCGCGGTATCCGCCGCCGCGACGGCGATCCTGGAACGGACCGGCCGGATCGACGTCCTCGTGACCTGCGCCGCCATCGTCCGTTCCGGGACTGCCTACGATCAGGACGCGGCCGACTGGCGTGACGTCCTGCGCATCAATCTCGACGGCGCCTTCAACGCCATGCGGGCGATGCTGCCGGCGATGATCGCGCGCCGGTCGGGCGCCGTCGTCCATGTCGCGTCCGACGCCGGGCTGATCGGGCAGCGCGACCAGATCGCCTACGCGACGAGCAAGGGCGGCGTGGTGGAGATGACCCGCTCGGCAGCGCTCGATGCGGCCCCGTTCGGGGTGCGCGTCAATGCGGTCTGCCCCTGCTTCGTGGACACGCCGATGATGCGGCGCTGGATCGACGCCCAGCCGGACCCGGGCGCGGCGCTCGCGGAAGCGGCGGCGGAGCAGCTCCTTGGGCGGATCGGTCGGCCTGCCGAAATCGCCGCCGCGATCGCCTTCCTGGCGTCCGATGATGCCGCCTTCATCACCGGCGTGAACCTGCCGGTCGACGGCGGCTCGACGGCGGGCTGAAGGGAGAGCGGCGGCATGGGCCTGGACGAGCGCTTTACCGGACGGACGGTCATCGTGACCGGCGCCGCGACGGGCATCGGCGCGGCCATCGCCCGCGGCTTCGCGGCAGCGGGCGCCTGGGTCTGCGGCATCGATGTCGATGGGCCGCGCCTCGACGGGTTGGTCGCCTCGCTTCCGCATCCCGGGCACGCCTTCACCGGCGACATCACGGACGAGACGGCGATGCGGACCGTCGCCGGACGCGTTCTCGATCTGCGCGGCGGCATCGATGTCGTGGTCAACAATGCCGGGATCGCCGGGCCGCAATCGCCGGTCGACCAGACGTCGCTCGAAGACTGGAATCGCACGCTCGCGGTCAACCTCACCGGCACGTTCCTCTTGTGCAAGCACACCCTGCCGGCGCTCCGCCGCAGCCGCGGCGCGATCGTCAACATCGCCTCGGCGCTGGCGCTGATCGGCTGGCCCAACGAGTGCGCCTACGGGCCCACCAAGGCCGCGATCGTCCAGCTCACCAAGGGAATGGCCGTCGACTACGCGCCGGACGTTCGCGTGAACTGCGTCTGCCCGGGCGCGGTGCGGACCGAGATGATCGAATCGGTCGTTTCGAAGGACATCGATCTGGAAACGGCACTCGCTGAATATGGGCAGGTCCATCCGCTGCATCGTCGCCTCGCCTGGCCGCGCGAGATCGCGGCGGCCGTGATGTTCCTCGCCTCGGACGATGCTAGCCTGATCACCGGCGCCGCGCTGCCGGTGGACGGCGGCTTCTCGATCGCGGGGCGGGGCCGAGGGAGAGTCGAGTGAGCGCATCCCATTACTTTACGTTGCGCGACGGAGCCCGGCTCCATTACCTTGACGAAGGAGCCGGTCGGCCGATCGTGCTGCTGCACGGGGTTTGGGGCAGCACGCGGTTCTTCCACAAGCAGATCGCGCCTCTGGCCGCCGCGCATCGCGTCCTGGCGCTGGATTTCCGCGGCCATGGGCGCTCCGCCATGACGCTCGACCGCCAGACGGTCGAGGCTTACGCGGAGGACCTTTACGAGTTCATCGAAGGCCTGGGCCTCGTCGATCCTGTGCTGGTCGGCTGGTCGATGGGCGCCTTCGTCATCTGGACCTACGGGCAGCGCTTTGGCACCGAGGGGATCGCCGGCACGGTCCTGGTTGATCAGGCACCGACCGACATGAAGTCCGAGGCGAATCCTGGCGGCATTGTCACCGTTGATGATCTCGCGGCCTGGCACCGCGCGGTGCTCATGGATCAGAAGGCGTTCACGCGGAACGTGGTGCCAATGATGTTCCACCGCCCGCTCGCGCCCGAGGATTTCGACTGGGCGTTGGCCGAGATGACCGCCGCGCCGCCGGCGGTGGCCGCGGCGATTTTCGTCGACCAGTGCTTTCAGGACTTCCACGAGACTGCGCGCGGCTGGAAGGTGCCGACGCTCGTCTGCGCGGGCGAGCGCAGCCTGCAGCCGCTCGAAAAGATGCGGTGGATCGCGGAGGTGGCGCGGTCCGGCGAGTTCCGGGTCTTCCCGGATTGCGGCCACTGCGTCTTTCTTGAGGAGCCGGATCTCTTCAATCGCACGATCATCGAGTTCGTGGCGCGGCTGCCGGGAGGAGCAAGGTGAGCGGCGTGGCCGAGGCGGCACCGGCCCGCGGGGAGGCGCTGGCCCCGGCCGCGATCTTCGTAGCCGCGGTTGTCAGCGAATACAGCCTGCTGATCATGCCGTTCATCGTCGGCGCCGCGGTCGATGGGTACGGGATTTCCGAAAGCTTCGTCAGCGAGATCGTGGCGCTCCACTTGCTGGGCATGACCGCCGGGTCGCTCGTGGTGTCGCTTACCATCGACCGGCTCAACGCACGGGCGGCGGTGGTCCTGGCCGGACTCGCGATCGCCGTCGCCAATGCGCTCTGCGCAGCGCATGTGCCGCTTGCGGGTTTCATCGCGGCGCGGGCTGGGACGGGGATCGGCGAGGGCATGATGATGGCGTTGTCCGGCGCCGCGGCGGGCCGCAGCCGCTCGCCGGAGACGCTCTTCACGGCCATCGGCTTCGGGGTCGCGGCCGTCGCCGCCATCGTGCTTTACGCCGTGCCCTATCTCTCCGACGCATTCGGGCGCGGCAGCGTCTTCGGCGTGTCGAGCGGCCTCGGCTGCCTTGCCGCCGCTGCGGCGCTGCCGTGGTTCCCGTCGCTGCCGCTGCCGCGCGAGCTCGCCGACTGGCGGCACTGGCTCACCCGCCGGAACGTGCTGATCCTGCTGGGATTCGCGGCGCTCTGGTCGAGCGCCAGCAGCCTCTGGGTCTATGCCGAGGCGATCTCGACCGGGAACGGGCTGACGCTGGAGCAGGTCGGCACCGACCTGTCCATCGCCCAGATCTTCGGTCTTGCCGGTCCGCCGCTGGTACTGGCGCTGCGGGCGCGGTCGGCGCTCGGCATGGTCCAGCTGATCTTCCTCGGTCTGGCGATGTGCCTCGTCGGCGCGGTCGTCTTCGTGGAAGTGCGGGGGACGCCCGGTTGCCTCGGCGGCGCCATCCTGATGTCGATCGCGACCATGTTCCTTAACCCCTGCTTCCGGTCGCTCATGGCCGCCGTGGATGCGCAGGGCCGCGTCGTCGCCGCCTCGGTCGCCTTCTACACGATCGGCTATGGCTTCGCGCCGTTCCTCATCGGCTGGGCGCTGCTCTTCTTCGCGCAGACGCCGGTGATTCTGAGCGCCAGCATCGGTTTTCTCGCGATCGCCGCCCTCTCCGTGTGGGGCGGGCGAGTCGAGGAGCGCCGCGCCGCACCATGACGAAGCGTTCTCAAAGCCACGCCGCGCCGGCCCCAACCAAGCCCGAGAGGTCGCCGCTCGGCCTCGTCATGAAGCCGGTCGTCGCCGACGCGATCCCCGATATCGGCGCGCGGATCACCGCCATTCGCAAGGAAAAGGGCATCACGCTGCGCGTGCTGAACGAGCGGACGGGCATTCCGATCTCGACTCTGTCCAAGATCCAGCTGCGCCAGGATTTCCTCAGCTACGTGCAGCTCGTGAAGATCTCGCGCGCGCTCGGGGTCGAGCTGACCGAGCTGTTCACCAGCGTCGCCATCGACGTCAAGACCGGCCGCCGCTCGATCACCAGATCGGGCGATGGGCTGGCCGAGGCGACGGACGAGTACAAATTCGAGATCCTGAATGCGGATCTCAAGAACAAGCGGATGGCGCCTGCCCTCATCTATGTGAAGGCGCGGACGCTCGAAGAAGCCGGCGGGCTGAAAGTGCATGACGGCGAGGAATTCATCTATGTTCTGTCGGGCTCGATCTACGCGCACACCGAGCATTTTCAACCTTCTCTGCTGGAGAAGGGCGATTCGATCTATCTCGACAGCACGACAGGGCACGCCTACGTCGCGGCCGGGTCGCGGCCGGCGTTGATCCTCGCGGTCATGTCGGTACCTTATTCGCTGGGCTGAGGGGTCGCCGCTCGCGGCGACCGGCAATTTGACGTCGGGAGGTCCGGGTTCCATGGCGCTGTGGCACAGGTTTCGGGCGCTCGGCGTTGCGGCGATCTCGGCATGCCTCGTTTCCGCCCACGCCGAAGGGGAGCCGGTCAACGTAGCGCCGGACTGGCAGAATATTGCGCTCATCTCCAAGGCGACCGCCTCGATCGAGGTATGCGTGGAGCCGCCGCTGCGGCGCGGCCATCCGATCCACGATCAGCTGTTCGCGGCCTTGCGCGATGCGCGTGCGGACTACGCGCATTACCAGCCCTACAGCGTCTATCCGCGGCTGGCGGTGGCCGAGCTCGAACCGCCTTCAGGCGGCCGGACGCATTGGGACTTCTCGCTGATGGACCCGATCACCGAGGATTTCGTCAACGCGACCGCCGGCCACCCGATCGTGTTCAACATCGGCACGCTGCCCGCCTGGGTGTTTGCCACCAAGACGCCGGCCGTCGTCGCGGCCGATCCCGACGCGCTCAACTGGGGCTACAGCGAGTTCAATCAGGCGACGCTCAGCGATGCCGCCGTCAAGCTGGCCGCGGATTACCAGGCGCGCCTTGTTGCCTGGTACACGCAGGGCGGCTTCACCGACGAAGCCGGCAAGCGGCACGAGCCAGGCCACCACTACGACGTTGCGTACTGGGAGGTGCTAAACGACCCGGACTTCGAGGATAGCCTGCGTCCGGCCGACTATACGCGGCTCTACGACGCCATCGTCACCGCCGTTCGCCAGGTGGCGCCAAAGATGAAGTTCATGGGGCCGGTGGTCGGCGACATCACCCACGCCGAATACTTCGATTACTTCCTCGATCCGGCGCACCACCAGCCAGGCGTGCCGATCGACATGCTGTCCTACCACATGTTCATGATCCCGGACGCCGACGAGGCGCCGGAGACTATGAGCTATACTTTCTATCAGCAGGCGGATCGGATGCTGCTGGCGTCGCAGTACATCGAGACGCTGCGGCGGCGCTTCCAGCCGAAGGCGCTGACCGACGTCGTCGACATTGCGACGATGCTTCCCGACCCCCTCGCCCCCAAGCTCGCCAAGCCCATTCCGCGCAGCTACTGGAGCCTGTCGGGCGGCATTTTCGCCTATCTCTACGGCAAGCTCGCGCTGATGGGCATCGACGTTGTCGGGGCCTCCGAGCTCATCGATTCGCCTGGCATTGTTGCTGCTTCGACTCTCGTGGATTGGGAGACCGGCCGGCCGACCGCGCGCTACTGGGTCCTGCGGCTGCTGCGCGAGAGTTTCGGGCCCGGCGACAAGCTCGTCCTCCCGCCTGACTACACCGTACTGCAGCCCGATCCCGCGCCGCAGCTTTATGCCCAGGCCTTCGTCACAAGCGGCGGTCGCCGCGTCCTGCTGGTCAACAAGCGTGACAAGGCGGTCGCGGTGCGGATCCCCGGGGCTGCCGGCGGCACCATCCGGCAGGTCGATCAGACGACCGAGGCGGCACCGGCCGGCTGGAAGCTGTCCGACGATCTCGTGCAGCTTCCGGGGCTCGCCGTTGGCGTCGTCACGCTGCCTTGAGGACGTGAGTGCCATGTTCATCCGTAACGCCTGGTACGTCGCCGCGTGGGATTTCGAGCTCGCCGGCGGACCGATCGGCCGCCGGATCTGCGGCGATCCGGTGGTGTTCTATCGCGATGCGGAGGGCCGCGCCGCCGCGTTGGCCGACCGCTGCTGCCATCGCGGCGCACCACTGCATCTCGGCGAGGTGGTCGAGCGCGGGCTGCAATGCGGCTATCACGGGCTCGTCTTCGCCCGCGACGGCCGCTGCGTCGCCATTCCCGGCCAGGACGCGATTCCGTCGACGGCCGCCGTGCGCGCCTACCCCGTCGTCGAGCGGAACGAGATCGTCTGGATCTGGATGGGTGAACCCGAGCGGGCCGACAGCACGGCAATCGTCGAATATCCGTTCAACGACGACTACGCAAACTGGCCGCACAAGCGGGAGGTCTATGCACTCGAGGCGAATTATCTTCTCGTGCTCGACAATCTGATGGATCTGACGCATCTCGCCTACGTCCATCGGCGAACGGTCGGCGGGAACCCATCCGCTCACGTCAATGCGCGCATGACCTCGACGCCGACCGAACGCGGCGTGCAGTTCAGCCGCTGGCTGCTCGATTGCGCTCCCCCGGCGACCTACGCCAAGGCGGTGCGTTTCTCCGGCAATGTCGATCGTTGGCAGGAATTCGAGTTCGTGGCTCCTGGCACCGTGCTGCAATGGACCGGCGCGACGGATGCCGGCACCGGCGCGGACGAGGGGCGCCGCGAGGGCGGGTTCTCGCTACGGATATTCCACGGCGTCACCCCGGAGACGGAAGGAAGCTGCCATTACTTCTGGTCGGCTGCGAACGGCTACAGCCAGGACGACCCGGGCGCGACCGACCGCCTGTTCGAGGAGATCGCCGCCACCTTCATGGAGGACAAGGCGCTCCTGGCCGAGCAGCAGGCCAGCCTCGCCGAAAGCGGCGAGACGGGGCTCGTCGATATCAAGGCCGACGTTGCCCGCATCCAGATGCGGCGCGTCATCCGCCGCCTGATCGAGGCGGAAGCGTCCCGCCCTGGTCCTGAAACCTGTTAGGGAGAAGGTCCCGTGCCCCAGCTTGCGGCGTTCAACCTCCGGGCCTGGATCGAGGCGCATCGCCATCTGCTGCGGCCGCCCGTCGGGAACCAACAGATCTGGTCCGATGCCGGGCTGATGGTGACGATCGTCGGCGGACCCAACCAGCGGACGGACTTCCATGACGATCCGGCGGAGGAATTCTTCTATCAGCTCGAAGGCGACATGGTCCTGAAGGTCGTCGACCGCGGCCGGCATTACGACGTGCCGATCCGCCAGGGCGATGTCTTCCTGCTGCCGCCGCATGTCCGGCATTCGCCCCAGCGGCCGGTACCCGGCTCTGTGGGCCTGGTGGTCGAGCCGCAGCGGGCGGAAGGCGAGCGGGACGGATTCGAGTGGTACTGCTTCGGCTGTGGCAACCGCGTGCATCGCGTCGAAGTTCAGCTGACCAGCATCGTGCGCGATCTGCCGCCGCTCTTCGAGGCCTTCTACGGCGACCGCGACGCTCGTACCTGTACCGGCTGTGGCACCGTCCATCCGGGCAAGGCGCCGCCCGAAGGCTGGGTCGTGCTGCCTTGATCATCGACATCCACAGTCATTTCTTCCCCAAGACTTGGCCGGACCTTGCCGAAAGGTTCGGCACGCCGGATTGGCCCTGGATCAGGCATGTCGACCGCGACCGGGCGATGGTCATGCTGGGCGCACGGGAGTTCCGGCCGATCTATTCCGCGTGCTGGGATCCGGGGAGGCGGATCGAGGAGCTGGATCAAGACGGTATCGATCTCCAGGTCATCTGCGCGACCCCGGTCCTCTTCGCCTACAGCCGCCCGGCCGATCAGGCGGCATATTGCGCACAGCTCCTCAACGACGCCGCGCTCGAGCTCTGCGCGCGATCGGGCGGGCGGCTGCGGGCGCTCGCCCAGGTGCCCCTGCAAGACATCGATCTCGCCTGCCGCGAGCTGTCGCGCGCCATGCGTAGCGGCCATCTCGGTGTGCAGATCGGCAACCATGTCGGGGAGAAAGGCCTGGAGGACCCCGGCATCCTCGCCTTTCTCCATCACTGCGCCGATGAGGGCGCCGCTGTGCTCGTCCATCCCTGGGACATGATGGGCGATGCGCGGATGAAGAAGTACATGCTGCCTTGGCTCGTGGCGATGCCGGCAGAGACACAGCTCTCGATCCTCGCGCTGATTCTGTCGGGCGCCTTCGAAACCTTGCCGCATCATCTGCGCATCTGCTTCGCCCATGGCGGCGGCAGTTTTCCGTACCTGCTAGGCCGAGCCGAGAATGCCTGGCACAACCGCAACATCGTTCGCGAGGACTGCCCGCGGCCGCCATCGGCCTATGTCGATCGCTTCTCAGTCGATTCCGCCGTTTTCGACCCGGCTGCGTTGGAGCTGCTAATCGGCGTGATGGGGACCGACCGGGTTATGCTGGGGACCGACTACCCGTTTCCCTTGGGCGAAAGGCCGATGGGTGGGCTCGTTCGATCCGCTTCGTTCCTGGAGCCGTCTGATCGCGCGCTCATCCTGGGCGACAACGCGGCAAGATTCCTCGGGATCGCCCCCGGGTTAGCAACAAATCAAGATGGTTGCGGGGGCCTGCAACCATCTTGATTTGTTGCTGAGAGCGGAAGCGAACGTCGGTCTTTCCTCTCTGCGGCGAGAGCGCCCCTCAGTATGAAACACTACTTTTACGCTGAGACCGAAATCTGAGGTTTGCGCAGGTTCAAATCCCGGGCACGCATCCGTGCCACGATGTGATCGTTCGAATGCAATACCGGCAGGGCTCAGCGGCCGATCCCGATACGATCGCGACGGTTCCCGGGTTCCCCTGGGTGATTCGGGCTAGCCCGATCGTGCAGGCGTACCCAATGTCGGACAGCCACCACGAACGAATGCCAGCACCGGCCAATGCGGGCTCCGCGGCCACAGTCCGGTATCGGCGCCGAGGGCCGAGGCGTCACAGCAACTGCCGTAAGGTAGCCTTGGTCACGGGCGATAGGTCGGAGGAGCCGGATTTCTCTCTGCAGCGTAGATGCTGCGCTGATGCCACAGCGGGTACGGCATCCTTGTCCGGCTTACCTCGTCCAGTCGCGCCACCTCGGCGCCGCTGAGCACCCATTGCCCCGCGGCCAGATTGTCACGGAGCTGCTGCTCATTGCGGGCACCCAGGATCACGCTAGTGATGCCGGGCTTCCGCAGCAGCCAGTTGATCGCGACCTGCGCGAGCGACACACGACGGGACTCGGCGATCTCCCGCACGGCTCCGACGATCGCCGGCGCGGTCGCCGGGTCGTAGAGATCGGACGGCCCGAGGACGGACAGGCGCGTCCCTTCCGTCGTTTTGCCTTCGTCGAGGAACTTGCCGGAGAGAAATCCGCTGGCCAACGGCCCCCAGATCAGCACGCCGACATCCTGGTCGCGGGCAGCGGGCAGGAGATCGTGCTCAGCATCGCGTCCCAGCAGCGAGTAGTAGATCTGGTGCGACGTGAAGCGCTTGATCCCCATCCGCTCGGACAGGCTCAAGGCCTTCATGAACTGCCACCCGCAGAAGTTGGAGCATCCGACATGCCGGACCTTGCCCGCGTTCACGAGCCGATCCAGAGCTTCGAGCGTCTCCTCGAGCGGAACAAGCGCATCGAATTCGTGAAGCTGGTAAAGATCGATCCAGTCGGTGCCAAGGCGCCGCAGGCTCGCCTCGCACGCTTCGATCAGACGACGCCGCGACAAGCCGACCGCGCCGGGCTCCGGTCCGGTACGGCCGAAGGCCTTGGTGGCGATGAGCACGTCTTTGCGGCTGCTGCCGAGCGCCCTGCCAAGCATCTCCTCGGCGACGCCGTCGGAATAGATGTCGGCCGTGTCGAACAGGCCGACGCCGTTATCGCGGCAGATATCGACGAGGCGTGCAGCCTCCCGCTGGTCAAGGCCGCCCAAGAAGCAAGGGCCGCCGAATGTGACAGTCCCGAAGGCGAGAATGCTCGTCTGCAGTTTCGACCAGCCGAGCGTGGCGCTCTTCATGAAGATCCTTCCGACCCGACGACGCCGCCAGTCATCCCCGCTTGGCCAAAATTAGTACCGAACGTTACTACGATCAAGCCAGACCGTGAGCGGGAAACGGTTGAACCGGGCGCAGGCGAATTGCTATCCTTTCGCAGCCGCGCATGAAGAGGTGTGAATGCAGAAAGTGCTGAAGACCAGGGCAAACGGCGTGGCGCGCGAGGACATCGTCGCCGCCGCCACGAAGCTTTTTGCGGACCGGGGATTTTCCGGCGTGACGCTGCGCGAGATCGCGGCAAAGGCGAAGGTCCACGTCCCCGCGATCTACCACCACTTCGACGATAAGCGCGCGCTCTACGTAACCTGCGCTATCAATGCCTTTTCGACTCCCTCGCTGAGGCTCGCACAGATCCTGAACGACGAGATGGGAGACGAGGAGCATCTTTTCGTCTTCATGACCGGCATGTGCCGGCTGAATTTTACCGAGCCGGTGCTCGTCAAGCTGGTCCAGCGTCAGGTGCTCGACGATGACAGGATGCTGCTCGACCTGCTGAACTCGTATGCGATCGGGTCCTACATCGAGCCGCTCGTCAAGATCCTGTCGCGCGTCACGACCGGCAGGGACGTTCGCCAGATCGCGTTTTCCATGCTCGCCTTGTCCTACGGCGCTGCCCAGCTCAAGGGCTTCAGATCCGCGACGGGATGGTCGACGACGGCCTTCAGCAGCCCGGAGGAGCTGGCGCGGTTCGTGCTTGGCGTGATCCTGCCCGAGATCGACTGGACGCCGTTCGCGGCCGCGCCGCGCCGCAAGGCCGGCCGCCCCAAGGGCAAGGCAGCGGACGGCTCGGCCGGAATTCCGGCCGAGCCGCCGGCCCGGTCCCGGGCGGCGGCGCGGCGCGCGGCCCTTTAACACCCCGCCGCCGGCTTCCTGAAATTGGCGAGCCAATCGGGATCGGTCGCGGCGAAGCGCGAATTGCCGCGCTCCATGTGACCCCAGCCCTCTTCGCCGTCCCAGCGCCACTCGACCTTCTGCTCGTTGACCCAGGTGAGCGTCTTCGTCCGGCTTTGCGCCGGCACGCTCCAGTAGTGATCCGCCGGAAAGAGCAGCATCAGCGGCACCGAATTGATCAGCTTCGTCGCCGAAATCTCCAGCCGGCCCAGAGTCGGGCTCTCGAAACTCAAGGTCACTGGAGCAAACAGCCGGTCGGCCTGATTGAGCCATCCCCCGCTGTCGGTCGTGAGCTCGATGTCGTGCAGCACGCCGTCGACGATCGCGGCCGAGCGGCCCGTGGCGATGCCGTCGAAACCGTGCGCCTTCAACGTGAAGATGTTGAAGCTTCGCCCGCTGGGAAACATGCCGTTCGCCCAGATATGCGACTTGTACCGCGTCAGATTGCGCACGCCGCGCGAATGGTCGCGGGTTGCGACCGCATCGATGGAATAGACCTCGCCGTCGCCGCACTGGATCGTGCCCGTCAGCCGGCCGTTCTGCTCGATATGGCCTTCGGGCGAGTTGTAGTTGGCTTCGGCGTTCCACACGGTATGGTCCTGCTGGCGATCGGCATGCATGTCCCAGATCGGCTGCTCCGACCGGAATTCCAGGTCGAACTGCACGAGCCCGGTCGCGCCTACCTGCAGCCCCACCGTGTTGAGATCCGTCATCGTGCGCTCTTCCATCGGACCGTCGAAGACATAGCGCAGCCGGCGGCCCGGCTCGGGGATCTCGAGCCGGAACACACCGGAATCCGGGACCTTGGGATCGGTTCCGGGCCCCATGTTGCGGCTGACGAAGACGCGGTCGTTCGGCAGGGCGATATAGGACATGTTCCGCCACAACCGGTTGCGGATGACCCAGCGCCCCATCGACAGCATGCCGCCGATCCCGGTGACGGGGTCGTAGAAGGCGACGACGTAGTTCTCTCCCCAGTTCTCGGTCG
>Ga0070731_10002483_pt1 | contig 17539 bp, 6 predicted proteins | sample Coa_R1_2_FD_66448 | JGI IMG/M metagenome (GOLD analysis project Ga0070731, IMG submission 66448) | Surface soil microbial communities from Centralia Pennsylvania, which are recovering from an underground coalmine fire - Coalmine... | ecosystem: Environmental > Terrestrial > Soil > Unclassified ...
ACATCTTCAAAAAGGTGTTTTTGGCATTTTTTTTCTATGTCCAAAAATGCATAATTGAAACCATTTCCTTGTGGAAGCGATCTTTTTTAATCACAAAATTGGCTTTTTAAGGGCCGACTAAATAGCACAAATTCAATTTTAGGAAGACAGAATACACTCCGAAAAAGATACGCTAATTAAAGCCCCAAAGCAATTGGCGAAAGTTGGTTTCCTCGTTGATTTGCAAATATGAATGTAAGGAGCTAAGTATTGTTATCGATTCCTTAGTCATTTTAAAGCATAATGCTGGTGCGACCCCGAGCATCATAAGGAAGAAAAACAAGAATTGAATGCCAATCAAGCAAAGATCGCTGCACATACTGCAACCAAAAACAGCGCCCCTAGATTCGATTTCATTTCAAAAGGTTATTATTTGCAAATTCCTGAATTTACGCGCCAAACTCCAACTAAAAAAAACCAACATTTTCTTTAGAAGATAAGACATTTCTAAATATCTTCCGCGATTTAACATTTTAAAAAATTAGCTAGTAACGTTACCTAATTAATATCACGGTTCCTTTTCTCTCGATCAGATCACCATTGTAGTTTGAAGCAGCTGCCGCCCATACATAAGTTCCCGCGGAAAGGCGGCTACCCGCGCTTGTGCCGTCCCAACCCTGACCCTCCTGGGTAGTGTAAAAAATGCGTTGACCCCAACGATTATATATTGAAAAATATTTCAACCCTTTCATGCCAAACAGGATTGGTTTGAGAATATCATTTATGCCATCGCCGTTGGGCGTAAAAGCATTGGGAACTAAGATATCAGAGATCGAATAAACCTTTATTGAAATGCTGTCGAAACCCTGGCACCCATCGGCGGTAGACGCTGCTACGAAAAAAGTGATATCGGAGGTTATTTGCGCAATCGGATCTTGAATATTCGGATTGTTGAGCCCTGTCGGCGGGCTCCATGAATAACTATTAAATCCGACATTGTTAACGTCAATTGCGATAAGTTGCAAAGCCTGATTTGCTAAAACAGATGTATCGTTGCCTGCAAAAACTTTGGCGGGCGGGTCCACTGTAATTGTTGTACTGGCCTGGTTAAGTGACGCGCATCCGTCTGCGTCTTTTACGGTAAGGTTGTATGTGGTTGTCTGGGTTGGGGTATTTACAATAGGGTTGGCTTCTTGTGAATTGCTCAGAAATAGATTAGGCGCCCAAGAAAAACTAACCCCGCCACCCCCAATTAGCTGCGCTGATTTTCCATAACAAATCGAGGTGTCGAAACCAACAATCGCAACGGGGGCGGGACTAACAACTATATTAACCGAATCAACTGTATTGCAAAGGCCCAAGGTAGCATTGATGTAGTATAACGTGCTTTGTTGCGGCGTGGTGATCGGATTTAAAGTCGCAGCATTGTTCAGCCCATTGTCTGGAGACCACGCAATCTGATTGGCATTCGATGAAGCGCTGATAGTGGCGCTTTGTCCCTGGCAGATAGGTGACGGCTGGGCAATAGAAAGTGTAAGGTTGTCGATCAGTAAAACAGTCGACTGGCTTGTCGCAATACACCCGTTGAAATCTTTCACTGAAACAGTTTTTATCCCAGTGTCAAGGTTAGCAAATGTATTAGTGGTTTGAAAAGAGGTTGATCCGATAGAGTATTCAAAAGGTGAAGTTCCGGTAGCAACGGAAACTGTAATTTTTCCATCGTCGTTTAAACATGAGGCAGCGGTGGCAACTGCTGAAAATTCTACAGCTGGAAAATTCTTAACAATCACCGTCGTAGAATTTGTCAAGCCGTAGGCGTCTTTCACGGTAATCGTGTAAGTTCCATCTGGGACATTAGCGAATGTCTGCGCAGTTTGGAAATTCGTCCCGTCAATCGAGTATTGATAAGGAGGCATTCCGTTCGCTCCTGTTACTGTGACACTAGCGGCCGCGGGACCGCAGGCGCCGATTGCAACCAATCCTGTTACACTCGGACAGACATTCAGGACGGTGTCGCTAATTTGATTTTCATATCCGTCAGCGTCTTCTACCGTCACTGTATAAATACCTGAATCAAGGCCTGAAAATGAATTGCCAGTCTGAAAATTTATTCCATAGATGGAATATTGATAGGGACCAACGCCGTTTGATCCGTTTAAAGTTAGGGAGCCGTTCTTTGAAGCGCAAGTTTCATTTTTTGATGTAACATTTAAGATCGGGCAATCCTGGGTCATCGTTGCGCCCTCTGTTGCGATGCATCCGTTCGAGTCTTTTATTTGAGTATTCAACGTCGCTCCCGCTGCTATACCTGAAAAAACATTTGATCCGAGGAAGTTGATTCCGTCGATGCTGTATAAGTATGGCGCGGTGCCGCCGGAGCCTGTTATTGTGACTGTCCCGTCATTACTCAAGCACGACGCTGCCTGGAGCGTAAGTGATATCAATGGTCCGATGCTGCCTGCCAATGCAATTGTTGTACTGCCGGTCGCTCCTGTCGCATCCATGACCGTTATAGTGTAATTGCCGGGCGCCAAGTTTTGAAATATATTGCTTGCCTGAAAATTCACACCGTCGATTGAATATTCATAGGGCGTGAGGCCGTTGGAGGCCGATGCCTGAATGGTGCCATTGGCGTTACCACAGGTAGAAGCAACGGTAGTCGCAGTAACTTGGAGGCAACTGTTTCCAACAGTGATGGATGTTTTGCTTGTATTTCCATCGGCATCTTTGATCGTTACCGTATATGTTCCTGACGCAAGACCTGAAAAAACATTGCTGGCAAAGAAATTTACTCCATCGATGGAGAATTGATAGGGCGTCGTTCCTTTGTTACCCATGGCCGAAATACTTCCATTCTTTTGCCCACAAGTTGCATTCGTTGCTATTGCTGTCACTGTGGGGCAACTGTCAGTAACCGTCGCAATCGCGGAAACAAGAATCCCATGCGCATCCCTCGCCGCAATTGCATATACTCCCGCTGACAAACCGGTAAACAGACTATCCGCCTGAAAATTAATCCCGTCCATAGTAAATGAGTAAGGGAGCGTTCCATTAGTCGCGTGAATCGTTAGTTGTCCATTGCTGCCCTTGCACGACGCGTCCACTTCGACCCAGGAAATTCCAAGCGAGCAGAACTCAATTAATGGATAGTCTGCCATCACTATGATGCCATTCGCGTCCTTCATGTACAGCGTATAATTTCTGGCAATAAGATTGCTGAATTGTTGTGAAACACCTGCATATGCCTGGAGAAAATAATTTATACCGTCGATCGAAAATGTATATGGTGGCGTTCCCCCATATCCTGTAATGTCCAGAAAGCCGTCATTTTTGCATGCGCTCAGTCCACCATAACCGTTAATATGCATATTGCAACAGCTGGTGCATTGGAATTCGTTGAGGAATCCAAAATATTTTTCCGCTACGCAGCCGTTGGCATCCCTGACAAAGAAAATATATTCGCCTTCAAGGAGATTTTTGAAGGTGTCATTCGAACTGAAGGCGAGATTGTTGTTACCATACTGGTAAGGTGGGACTCCCCCACTTGCGGATAAGACAACTTCCCCGTCAAAACTGGTACAGGTCGATGGCAGTTTTAAGACGTTTACACCAAGCGAAGGAGCAGGAAGGGTATTGGCGAGAGTTACTTGTTGACTCGTTGATTGACCGGCGGCGTCAGTGACTACTAACGTGTAGGTGTAGGCGGTCTGTTCAGGAAAAAAACCATTGTTTTGTGTAAATCCGTTCAACGTGTATTTGTACGGAAGTGTGCCGCCGGATGCGCTCACCATGATGATGCCGTTTGCGTAACCGCAGGAGGGTTGGGAGACTTGGACGTTGAGGGTGATGCTGCCAAGGGTTCTTTGATTGGTTTTTTTTTGCTGCGATCTTGATTCAATTGCAACTATCGAAAATAAGACGGCAATGAAAATCCATTTTGGCGTAAAAACGTGAGGGGATAAGGGTTTTCTACTAGTCATTTCGCCATATATTAGCTAGACCAAAAACTTACGAAAAATATACAACTTATTTATGATTAAGAAAAGCTGATTCTTTCAAAATGGACATTTTGGTCACGATATTTTCTGACCAAAAAGGCTCACTGGAGGAGGTGTTTTTCGAAGACCATAATATGAAAAACAAACCATGCATGTAGTTACAATACAAAAAGCAATGATCAATGATGAGAATGGATTTGCATTTGGAAAAAGAAAAAAATCTTCGTAGCCTTTTAGATATTTGAGAGTGATTGTATCGCCCAATTTCACTGTGGCATAGTTTATTTCACCGTCTGTCGACTTACTATAAACTTTACCATCAAAATTAAATTTAATATCATCAGATGATTTTCTTGGCAGCTCAGCAATAGTCACCTTGACAATGCTGCCAAATCGATAAACTTCATAATCGTTATAGGCGTCATACAGTATAGGTACTAGTAGTAACACTGCTAAAAATGCCGACGATAACCAGATCACTCTTCTCTTCATCACGTTGATTTATTGATCTTTGAATTTCGGCATGGTTAAATATTTCTTTTGATACGAAGCATCTTGCTGTTTCGCTGGATTAAGGTCTGAAAGACTCATGTTAAATTTGGCCGGAACCTTTTTTGATTTCAAATCAGATGCTAGGTCGACAGCTTCTGTAGAAACATCGCCCAACGCGCCTTTCACAGCATCAGTTAATCCCGCTGCAGGCTTGTGGTGAACCTTTAACATAGGGATTTTGTCAGATAATCCATCCGCCACACCGTCAGTGGCAATGTCCGTCACAAATTTTGTTGGCGAAAAATTTAGGATTGGTTTTTTTTCATCGATATTGTCCGCTATTTGACCTGTTGTTGCAATCGCGGTGCTGGCAGTTAGTGCTGCTGCCTCCCTTGAAAGCAAGAAAGTTGTTCCAGTCGCGGCACCGGCGGAATAAATCGTTGACAAACCTTGGGTTGCAAACCCGGCTGCAAATGCCACGGTGGCGCGTCCCCACTTGATCTCTGCTAATGATTGCTTAAAGGACTTACCTTCCATATGACTTTTGACCAGCTGGGCTCCTATATCTATTGCCATTCCAAGCAGGCCTCCAAGAAGACAAGTTGGACAATCCCCCTTCGGGTCGTTATACCTCGCTGGATCGTTATGCATCGAAGCATAAGGTGACAAATATTCCTGATTGGCCTCAATTTTCGGATCAACCTGCCACCACCGCCCTATCTGAGGGTCTAGGTCACGCAATTGGGTTTCCTACATTTCAAGCCCCGAACCATCTCTAAATTCCTTGTTTTGTAATTCTGAGCCTTTATTGTAACGGTATTTATTTTCTACGTACCCGGAACCAAATGTTATATCGCTGAGCCCTGCCATTGTCAGACCAAACGGATAATAGCTTGATGCTTCCACCAATGGCCCATGATTCTGCACCACTTGCAGGTTATCAAAATATACATCCATACTACTCTCGTTACTGCAGTAGACATAAAGATAGCCACTCTTAGTAACATTTACGGCTGCAGAGTGATTAGTTACAGTACCGGCACTGCCAACCTGTTCAACATTTGAGCTTTGCGGATCTTGAACGGGCTGAAAATTGTCGTCAAAAAGAACCCAATTAAGATACGCTTTCGGGTTTGATGAATTGAAATTCCTATTATTCAGCCAATTTTCCACTCCGTTAAAAGTCACGGAAGAATTTGTGAGCGAAGTGGCCGTTGCGCCTTCCCCGGACGAAATAACAGGGCCCGTATTCGCGAATAAGCCGAGTAAGGAACTGGTGGCAATATCGAGAAGGCCACCGTTGTTATAACCTCCGGTATTTTGCCAAAAGCTTTTTGCATAAATAGCTACGTTGTCTCCGGCTATAACCCGCAATGTCACGCCAAGACCCATTTTATCTCCTGATTGTGCGTTGAGGCGGTACATTTGTTGACTCTTATCAGTGGCTATGACTCCAGGATCCGGGTTACTTATTCCATTATTGTTGTAATAGGTAAGATCAGTCGGGCTGGTGAGTCCCGCCGGGTTGGCAACAATATCCGCCGTATTAATATTGTAAATAGCACTCTCTGTTGAAATTCCACCGGATTCTAAAGTTGCTGCAGGGTATATATCCAGCTGTAATTCATCTGTTAACACGGCTCTGGTATTTCCCAAATGGTCTTTGAGAAAATAGTCATATGCAAAATTCTGCTGGTTGTTGCCTGAATTCGGCGTTATTGGCCTCACCCTGCCTTCCTCATCAATAAAGTATTGCAATAAATTGTTTTGGTAAACAAAACCGCCAATGTACGATGTAGTCGTGACTACATTCGGAGTCGTTGTTGTTTCAGTTGTTTTCTTTTGGAGCTTGGTCCCCAGCGCATCAAATATATATTGAATTGTACCCTTATTTTGAAAACTAACGAGAAAGGGCAGGTTAAGATGATTATAGGTTATTGCTCCTCCACTGCTCTGGTCAATCCCGGTCGATCCGGATATAAATCTATTCTTATCCGTAATCAAATTTCCATTAACATCATAACCATAGTCATCACCAGAAGTATTATTGTCAGTAAAATCGCCAAGGTTCACATGTTGGCTTGCAGCATCGGAGATATTGCTGAGTTTGTTTGAATTGTTATTATATGCGTAAGTCAAATTGTCGATCAGCTGACTTTGATTCAATACCAACCCATATTGCTGCATGGCCTGGATGTTCCCGTTTTCATCATAGGCAGTTTGTTGATTTACGCCATCACCCATTATGGTCGAGAAATTGATTGTGAAGCTGCTGTTGGAGGGGTCCGTTTTTGTCCAACTACCACCGAAATTTTGGTTGAAATCAGCATACAGGAGTCGATTTGAAAAATCATAGTCGTAACCATAAGATCGTTCCGCACCATCGTGAGCGCTCATCCAGCGTTCGCCGCTAAGGTTTCCATTAAATTGATTTGTTCCATAGCCCCAGTCATAGCTAATATCTAATCCAAAATACTTGCTTGATCCGATGTTAACTGAAGAAGATGTGCTGCCGCCAGAACCGTAACCCTGCCAGTTTATTCCCTTTAACCATCCCCTGATATTAAAGGCAATATTATCGTCTTCAAGGGGATTGGTTGAGAATCCAGCGTTTGCAACAGGCTGTTGTCCAATTTGCTTTTCCTTTAGTTGGCCAAGAGCATCATATATTGACGTGAAAAGGTTTCTTTGAGTAGTTTGAGGGGATGAAGGATTATTGTCGTCGTTGATGTTCATCACTTCATTTAAAACTCTCTCCTCTTGGTCATAATTGGTATTCGTCATAACTCGAAAGTTACCGATACCTGCCGCGCTATTATTGTGAACTTCATACGTACATACTGGCTTGCTGATAAAGTCAAACATTGTGGTCGTCATATCCAGACCGCCGCTGTAATTTGTATTTTGAGATTGTATAACCCTCGCCTTGTCATCGTAAAATGAAGCATTTTCAAGCCATGGACCCTGCGTTAAATCAGCAGGGTTTTGAAGAACGCGTACCAGTGCAGAAGTTAGGAGTCCCCTGGTTAACACACTGCTTGTCCCGGGCAAAGGGTCGGCATATATATTATTACCTTTATTCAGTTTTGAATTGTTGTCGGTATTGAAAATCTTTGCAGTGTTGCTATAGTTATCAAAATTCGTAATAGTAAGTGGAATAAAGTTTGTTCCCGAACCTGTTGGGAGCGGGTTGTTGTAAGTAACAACTGTGTTGGTAAATGTACCATTGACTCCAAGAATGATTTGCCCCACGAAATTGGCACCATCTTCGCTGACAAATCCAGGCTCGAAAGTTATCGTTTGTGTTGCCTGATAAAGTGTAACTCCAGGTTGCCTTTCGGGTAAATCGACGTTCGGGGGAATGGAGGATGGGGAGACACCTGAAATCGTTTGGCTGCTGGAAACGGGATTCGTTGTGCCTGTAGTCGTTGCACTTGTAACAAAAGCCTGCAAATCCGTAGGCAATCCGACATAGGTGAGCATCCCCGTTTCGACACCCCTATCTACGCCATCATACAAAGTTGCCAGCCACTGATTATTATTGCGCATATTTCCGTCTTGCCTGAAAACCTGCTTGTCCCCCATATCATATATAAAATATTCCCAAGCCGCGCCAGGCTTTTTGCTGGCGATCAAGCGTCTACGACCATCATATTCATATCGGAAACAAAGCTCATTAATAGACGTGGGATCAAATTGCCAGGTGTTCGCTTCATTCATCAAATAGGATGTGGTTTTGGGAGGTATTACAAATCGAAGTTGATTAATATCGTCATAAACATAATAGGTGCTTAGAAATCCACTAAATCCGCTGAAATCTGTCGCGATTGAATTGTCAACTTGCATTTTTCTTAATACAAGACGTCCTTCCATATCCTTGTATTCGACAACTGCATGTCCGTGTTCATCGATGGTCACGTTTTTATAAAGAGTGCCCGGCTGATATACGACGCCGGAACTAGTCGAAGGAATATTCACTCCGACGTCATTATTTGAATAGGCCAACGCGCTGAATGTGACAGTCCAAATCTGGACCTGATCGTTATTATTATTAACAAGGTATTGGGAAGTCACAGATTTCTCTGCGCTTCCTCCCTCGCTACCTGCCCAACTGTTTCCAGGCAGGAATGTTTTTGCCACCCTGTTTAAAGGTGTTGGTTCATAGATGATATGCGAATAATAAAATTGTTCACCGGTGAACGCAGGCTGTTCGTTTGGATAAATGTTCGAGTAGAAATTGTTTTGATCCCCGTAAGGATTCATTTGAAAAGAACCGTCATTTGTTGAACTGGCATAGGGAAGAAATTTGAATTGCTCCAACCCCAATCCGTCGTAATATATGGGCGCGACAACATCATTTTGCGTAGGTGATGCCTGCCAGTTTACTGATTGGACTAATCTTCCCAAGCCATCATAATATTTGGTCTGCATATTAACCTGGCTTACAGTATTTCCGGTTTCAACAGCTGCCTCTAAGGAAAGCGGGATCTTAGGCGTCCAGGTTCGAACGTAATTTTTTAATAAGCCGGTAGAAAAGCCTGCAGGTGAGAAAGGTGTTACGCTTCCCGATGGCGCGGGAACCGTTCCTGTTCCGGATGGAATGTTTGTTTGCCCGACAACACAATAGCAAGGAAGAAAGATCGTGAAGAAAATAAATGTCCTCAAAGAAAATTTACGGTATGGTGCGACTTTTAGCCTCATAAATTTCCCCGCGTTTGTCAAGGTTGCTGGTATTGGTATTGATAATGCTTGGTGACGTTTCCAAATTGATCGATGGTCGATTTCAACCTTCCAAGCCAGTCGTAAGTATAATAGGTGACATGCCCCGCCGGGTCAATCATGCTTGTCATCCCAATCAAGGGTAGGTACGTATAGCTCGTCATTTGTGCATCTGTCGGAAATATTCGAACATCATCGACGGGGCCTGCAAGCGTTGTAATACCCGAATACGGTGCTTCGTGGAAAATCCATTTAGTGCCTGACATACTCCACCACTGAATCACGAATTGCCTAGTCGTGTTCGCAGGCAACGCAAATGTGGTCGTGTACATAGCATTCCAATAGTTGGTTCCCGTGTGAGCATGGCCTGCGATTACATTTGGTGAAGAATTCTCTTCGAACCCATCGTAGAAAAATTCTGTAGCTCCGCTGGTGGAAGTAACGCGCTGAGTTACTATCGGGTAGGTATAGGTAACTATCAAGTTGACGCCGCTCGAGTTTATATTAGGGGTAATGTAAAGTGTATAATTGCCCGATGGCATACCCGTGAAGCTAAATGGACTTGGCGCATTGCTTGTTCCAATTGCACCTGTTCTGCTCACGCCTGGACCGCTTAACAAATAGGAAACGTTAGATGATGAATTTGTACCCGGGTTTGTAGACCAGCTCAAGCTGACAGTAATTGTTCCGGATGTACCGACGCTGAATCTTTGCGCTTGCTGAGTAAAATCGTTCGGTGCAAAGGTGAATGAACCTCCTGAAATCGAATAAAACGATGTCTTATATTCTTTATAATTGTTGGCCGCATTTAGAATCTTGACAACTGGTTTATCCTGTTGGTAACCCCATTGATAAGATATGTTCATGTCCTCCAATTTATGCTGTTGAAGTATGTTTCCTACCTGATCAAAATTGTCCACGAAGGCGCGCTGCTCGTAGCTTGGATCCGCCAAAAGGCCCAGGTCACTCGACGATGCCGGAGTAAATGTTGTCGATGGTGATGCCATGTTGGCTTTATATTGAATATCCGCTTCAGGAAGAATAGGGTTATATGAATTTAGGGTTCCACCAATCGTCCGGAGATTTGTTCCGTCAAAATTGGAACGTTGAACATATTGTTCTACTGCCTTGCCGACGGCGTTCTGACTGAGGAGATTTATTATGCCGAGCGTAAATACATCCGTGCCCCTAAGGTTTGTAAAGTCCAGAGGATATCGTGTATTCGTAATCAGTACCTGTCCATCGCTGGTAGTCATCACTTTCTGGATCATATTCCGGGTTCCATGAACATTATCGTATGCATAAGTAGTTTTTGTCACAAGTGGGCCTGAACTGTGATCCGAAGGATAGTCTTTCTCAAGCGTTTGCTGAAGGAAGGGATAGTAAGTATAATTACGTACGGCTGTTAATCTTGGCAATGCGTAGTTGACAAACCTGGTGCCCACCGTCGTTTGAGCAGTCAAGATGGATTTAGTATACGAATTAAACCGGTTCGGATCCGAATTATAAAAGTTGATAGTCTGCTTGATCAAGTTTGGGGGATTGGCATTGTCATAATAACTTTCAGATAACAGGAGTCCCCGTTCAAAACTCCTGTCATCATATTCTGCAAGCTGCACCTGGTTTCCGGCGGTGACCCAATAAAAAGCGTCCGGGGGATTATTCATGTAACCATTTGGATCGCCATTACCATTATCATGGTTGGTGAACGTGCTTATTTTCTGACCGTTGTTGATTGTATTGCCTGTCTGCGGATCGGTGGCAGTCTGTGTTTCGATAACCTCAGAATATGTCACGATATTGCCGTCATCATTTTGCGAAAGAAACGCCATATTGCTCGAAAAGGTGTACGACGAAAAGTCGACATAGTCAACGCCACTGAATTGCGGCGCCGAATAAAGGTTGAGCTGGCTAATGGTGTTGTAATAAGTCGCCAGGTTGGGTTGAGGCATTCCCAGTACACCTGTGCATACCATGTCGTTAAGATTATTGACATAGTAATAGTTGGTAGTCAAAATCGGAGAAGCCGGGTCCAAATCGGGACGCGAAACAATCTGTTGAATCCTTACCCCACCTCCATCCACTTCATTATCCAAATCCGTGAATGCGGGTACTATCGCCACGCTGCTCACGTATTTCCGATAGGAATTGGACTGGTAGGTGAATTGACTAAAACCGCCGGTAGGGTAATTTATTTGCGTCAAAATCCCTGCCTCTATATAATCCAGATTGGGCGCCCTAAAAAGCAAATACGCATTTGGATCTTCCATATTTAAATTGGGGAAGCCTCCGTTATTATTAAAGTAGCCCCAGTGATCAATTTGTAACGTGCAGTAAGCTGGTAGGGGTGTTTCATTGTATGAAAAGGTATAAGGCGGTAGCTGCGTAGGTTGTCCAGTATTTCCTTGTGCATTATATCCTGTTGTTGTAACACTGTTTAAGAATTGCCTTGTGCTGGGATCTCCGAAGTAGCCAAACGTAAAAACTTTAATCTTGTTTTTTTGATAGTCGTCCAGTTCGATATTGTTTAGTTGTCGCCAGTGCGGTTTAAAGCGATTCTGACTTGGCTGTTCATTATGCGAAATAATTTGGAAAGCATAACTATTAATAATGTTATATGCGGACACGCCGCCAGGATTGGGATAATCATTTCCAGGCGAATTGAGAGGCTGAACCAGGTCGACCACGTACTGATACCATCCCTCAAGCACATCGGATTCAGGTGAAAGAGATGAATTGAATGTGAGTGTTCCTTCCGGAAATGTGATCGATTGAAGATACACAGCATCGACAAAATTAACATTGTAGTCGAGAGGGTGGAATATATCCTGCTTTCCGGAATACGGGTTTGGAGCCACAATTGATAAAAAACCCGACGGATTAAACCCAACTGCATTTGCGGTATTAGATTCGTAATGCGAACTTGGATTATAAGTCATTTGAATGCCGTCTGCCCTTTGATAAGTAAGATTGATAATTTTCCCTGATGGCAATTTCACCTGCGTTAAATGCCAAGACATCGCAACCGTATTCACATCAGGCGTAAAAAGTGGACCAACACGATTAAATTCGATAGCTGAAATGTCGTTTCCGAAGGTGTACTGCGTTCCGTCACCCGTCGTAAGGACGAAAGAGTAAAACGCAGAGGCAGGCACGGTTAAGTCAAACGAATTGTCGTATTTAAACTGCAAGTCATATCCATATTTTATCTGGGCAGTTATGTGTATATTCTCGCCGTTGCCAGACCTTACGTGCCAGGCGCTGTCTTCGCCCAGGAAAAATGCACCGGATATTCCATTTACGTTGAAATCAAATTCATCGGCGCCCGCATCTATTTGAACTGTAGCACCCTTATTGCCTTCAGGTGTCGGAAAGATCGGTGCATCAGCACCCAAGTCATTAGGTAAAGTCCAATCGGTATTGGCCAATTCGCGACAATGCCAAACCCAACCCAATTTATCACCTGGACTAATATTAAGAGCATTGAGCGGGGCAGTTCTGTTTATATACGCAAAAGCAGGCGAAAGCGCCTCATCAGGCAATCCGTTAATCTTGCGCGTTATCGCGGAACCGGCAAAAAGACTCCATCCCGTGCCAACCCAGCTTGAATGAGTATTTGGCTGCACTCCTCTCGCATAATAAGAAAGATAAATTGGCATAACATAATTGTCAACCTTAATATCGTAAATAGGGACTTTGATGTCGGGAATTCCGGTAAAAAGACCCACTGGCACTTTCCCGTATTGGGTGAACTGCGCTGACTCAGGCGCTGTGATTAGAACCTTATTTGTCAGATCCGGAATAGTAGATTGTCCGAAAACACTACTTATAGTAGAAAACCAGAATCCCATCAAGATAATCGAGTTCCTCATTGCATAATTTTAAAAACTATAACCAACCCTGAATTTCAAAGCAGGCCAATTGGGAAATCCAGGGCCTTCAAGAAAATCATACAGCAACTGCAAATTGCAGTTCTTGTTCCCCATTTTTATTTTTTTTGTAATCCCCGCAAGTAAGCTTGATTGCCATTTGTCACTAAGTGCACTTGCGCCGGTTGATGTAATTGCATTGCTGCGAACGAGATTATCTTCGTATCCCGCTGTCAACCAAAAGGATCCTTTGGCTCTTATGTCGATAAAGCTGCGAAGCCCGATCCCTTGACTGCTAAGATGTATATTTTTTATTGGCGCGCCCCATCCTACCAGGTACGAGACCCCTACACCTGAAGTCATGTTGTCGTTAATCTTGTATCCTAAAATTGCTCCAATATTGCTGGTAGCAGGTAATAGCGAGTTGCCAGGCGTATTCTGCATGCTTAAGCCATATTCTATCCTTTGCAAGAAAGTCTTCGTCTTTTGATTATTTGGCTTAAAATCGGGCATTACAATATCGCCGCCGCTGCTACCCAATTTTGAAAACTTGCTTTTCAGCTGGTCAAGCTGCGACTTTGCTTGCTGGACCTGCTGCTCGAGATAATTTGTAGAATTATTCGCTGCTGGATTTTGCCCAGGGATCCCGGGCAATGATTTTCCTAGCTTTTGCTGAATCAGGTTATTAATCTGCGCTCTTGTTTGGAGATTAGATGGCAGACTGACACTAACAGCGCCATCCTGCTGAGGCATTGGGAAGATGCTTGCGAGGTAACTATGCTTCTGCCAGAAATTTTGGAAAGGTTTCTGCGTAGTGACTTCAGTGAGGATAAATGATTTCAGTTTGTCCTTATCATTAACCAGCCCCTTGTACTGGTTCATTCGCTGCTGATAATAGTAAGCCTCTTTATTAATTCCCAAAAGCTCCTTATTCATGCCCAGGTTTGATAACTGATTCTTCAGCTGTTGTTCATGTAGCTGAAAATATTGCTGAATCGCTCCGGCGACTTGGAACTTGGCTTGCAAAAGTTTCATTTTTGTACTTAGCGCCTGGAGTTGATCCAGTTTCGCTACTGGAATATTCAGCCCCTTCTGCTCGTAAAAATTCAGAACCGTTTGGAAGCTGTCAAGTTTCGGGATATACATTCTTACCTTTTGAGCGAAACCAGGGCTGAATGATGCTGGTGACGCAAGCTGCCGGGCCAGCCGCTGATATTCCGACTTCGTTTGGGCAAATAACTGCTTGGATTTTACACTGTCAATCCCGTTTAGTTTCTTTTGCAGTTCCTCTTCCCTTTTTTGCATTCGCTTCAGCATTTTTTCGGTTTGCTTTTCAATCATTCGCTGCAAAAGATCATATCGCTTGTTCATTACTTGCAGCGCTTTTTCGCTAATCCCATTGATCTGCTGAATCGTTTTTTCCTGAACCGAATCTTTGGTTTGGCAGAGCGAGAGCGACGAACAACCGAAGCACAGCCCTGAGATTGCGAGGATTAGAAAAAATGGATATGTTCGCTTTGCCGACATGAGAATAGTTTTATAGGTATTAAATAGGGGATTCTTACTTTTTGCTTTCGATTACTTTCTTCAACTCCGCCAGTTGGTCCTGAAGGCTGTCTATTCTTGCCTTTTCGTCGCTGAGTTCTTTAGTTCTTTGCGATAACTCCTGGATCCGTTTATCCTGTTCTATTATGTAAAGCGTTAGTTCTTCGATTTTCTTAAGCAAAAGAGTTTGGTTACCGCCAACATCAAGACCGCTTTTCTCGATTTCAGTTGCGGGCGCGATTCCGGGGAGGTGCCTGTGTTCCCTAATATAATTTTCCAGCTCCGGAACTTTCATAAGCGAATAGGACGAATCGAATACATAGTCTGGCCACCCGCTTTGCGTCACCACCAGTTTTTGAGCCGTGATTGTTCCATTTACCGCCAATTGCGATTGCGGGTTATTGGTTCCAATCCCGATATAGTCTAATGTATCATAAAGGAAGGTGCCGTTAAAAGTCCAGCGGCTGTTGCCCAAGAAAGATGAAACTGCTTTTTGATGAAGGTACCCGCTCTGATCGGTTACTAATACAGAATCCTGGTTTGCGTCGTTTGGGAAGTAGGCCAACTGAATAGATGGCTCGAATATCTGCATCCAATTAGAATACATAACGAGTCCATTATCAGAATTGGAGATAGAGTCATCCAGATAAATCCCAAAGTTCACCGGTCCGCCGTTATTGTTTGCGAATCCTTGGACGCCGACAATCCCAGGAAGACCAACAGCAGGATAATCAGTCGCCTCTAAACTAAATTGGCTTTCACCATCATTGGTCAAATAGAGTCCCGCATCATATTCCGTCCCACCATCGAGCCCTCCCTGCGTAGCCAGATTGATGTAACTATAACCGTCATTTCCGTAGTATTCGAAATTGCCGGACTCATATGTGCCATCTGGGTTGGTACCTCCGCCATTTGGCATAAACGCAAAATCAAATTCATTGTTAATGATCTGACCTCCGGCATAAACTTCAGTCCCATTCTGAATTAGGCCATTGTCAAAAACGTAGCCGTTGTCGCCTGAAAAATTTAGGAACGACGAAATCGCCTTTTGATGAAGGTAGCCTTGAGAGTCGGTCACCAGGACCGAATCTTCGCCCGTATCGTTAAGATAGTATGGCAACTGAAGAGATGGTTCATCGAGTTGCATCCACGATGAGTATAGACTTAGCCCATTGTAACTATCATTACTTGAATCTACCACCGTTACTGAGTAAAACGCACCTAAATTGCCTTCGCCCTGAGTTGACATGTTTAAGGCTACATCGCCCCACAGTCCATTGGTATATTGGGTGTATACTTCTGTGCCAAAGTAGCCAGTACTCATGCCTAAACTTGAAGAATTTTCAACAGTGTCAAATCCCGATTCGGTATTTAAGTACCACTCAGTAACTCCATTTTCCCCTTCAAAACCAAAATTTCCCGATTCATAATTCCCGTTGTTCGTATTTTGATCCGGTGGCTGAATAGAAAATGAATAATCGTAATTCGTACTCGTGCCACCGGCGTACACCTCGCTACCATTTTGGGTCAAGCCGTTGTCAAAAACATAGCCGTTGTCGCCCGCAAAATTCAGGAACGACGAAATAGCTTTCTGATGCAGGTAGCCCTGCGAATCCGTCACCAATACCGAATCTCCTCCCGAATCATTAAGAAAATAAGGCAACTGGATAGATGGCTCATTTAGTTCCATCCAGGTGGAGTAAATGTCGATACCTTGGTAATTTTCATTCACAGTATCTGCTACTCCTAATTCAGCAACTGTGTTTCCCTGCGTGCTGATATATATCCCGGCATCATTGTATTTGCCGTTGCCAAATCCTGTGTAAACCTCCGTGCCAAAATATCCTATCCCGATATCCATTTCGGTTCCATTGCCTATGTTCAAGCTGTCAAAGCCTCCACCGACAGCCAAAGACCAGGTGCTATATCCATTTGAGCCTCTATAAGCTAATTCACCTGACTCATAGTTTCCGTTGCTTGTACCCTGATCGGGCGGCTGTATTGCAAAATCGTACCCATAGTTTGTGCTTGTGCCACCAGCATAGACTTCATTGCCATTTTCGGTGAGTCCGTTATCAAATACATAACCGTTGTCACCTGCAAAATTGATGAAGGACGATATAGCCTTTTGGTGAATATATCCCAGCGAGTCTGTAACAAGCACCGAATCCTGTGCCCCATCGTTCGGGTAATATGGCATCTGGATGAGGGGTTCATTGAGCTGCATCCAGGAGGAGAATAAGTTGATGCCATTATAGCTTTCGTTGGTGGAATCTGCAACCGTCATGGAGTATACTGCACTCTCGTTCCCTTCACCCTGCGTGCTCAAGTATGCCGCAACATCATTCCATTTTCCATTCTCAAAACTCGTGTAAACTTCAGCACCAAAATATCCGGTTGCGACATTTACTCCGGTGCTGTTGTAAATAGTATCAAACCCGGATTCTAGATTCAGATACCAATCACTATTTCCATTTGATCCCTCGTATCCAAACCCACCTGTTTCATAATTGCTGTTATTTGTATTTTGATCCGGGGGTGATATTACAAATGAATACGAGTAATTGGTGCTTAGACCGCCGGCGTAGACCTCGTCGCCGTTTTGCGTCAGCCCGTTATCAAATACATAGCCTAAATTTCCTCCAAAATCAGAGATGGCCTTTTGATGAAGATAGCCAAGGCTGTCAGTCACGAGTACCGAATCCCTCGAATTATCATTTAAATAAAATGGAAGTTGAATAGATGGTTCGCTCAAAGCCATCCAATTCGAAAAGAGACTTATGCCGTTATCATTTTGCCCATTGGGGTCATCCACCCAGATTTCAAAGACCGATGTTCCTTCGTTTCCCACCGAGAATCCAGTACTTGAGTTATTTCCTGACGTGGAATAGTTGGTACCATATAGTTCAAAACCACTAGCATTGTCAGTATACATGT
>Ga0070731_10002484_pt1 | contig 17535 bp, 17 predicted proteins | sample Coa_R1_2_FD_66448 | JGI IMG/M metagenome (GOLD analysis project Ga0070731, IMG submission 66448) | Surface soil microbial communities from Centralia Pennsylvania, which are recovering from an underground coalmine fire - Coalmine... | ecosystem: Environmental > Terrestrial > Soil > Unclassified ...
GGTTTCTGCAATCGTCGACAACATGCCCGAAAGGACCATCGTCATCGGTGATGGCGCGGAGGCCTATCACTGGATGAACGAGGTGATCCGCCAAAATCAGCCGGGAAGTTACATCACACACGGTTTCCTCGGAGCAGTTGGCATGGGCCTCGGCCTTTCCATCGGTGCTCAAGTCGCCAATGCGGATCGCCCCGTACTGTGCCTCGCGGGAGACGGCGCCATAGGCTTCACCATCGCGGAATTTGACACGATGATGCGGCACGGGTTGCCCATCGTCGTCGTGGTAATGAACAACCACAGTTGGGCGGCGTCACAACACTTTCAGGAAATCGTCTCCGGTAAAAACCGGCTGACGGGCACGGAGCTTCGCGACGCCAAGTATCACGAAGTCGCCGCGGCCTTCGGATGTCACGCTCAGCGCGTAACCGAGATACAGGAGCTTGGCCCCGCTATCAAAGCCGCCTTCGCGAGCGGCAAGCCGGCATGCGTCAACATAGCGATTGACGTGGTTCCACTGCCGCCCGAACTTCATCTGCTCATGGCGCGTCACTGAGCGAGTTACTCCGATGCAAATCCATCGCCTAGGGAAAAACGGGCCTGAAGTTTCCGCGATCGGTCTCGGCTGCATGGGTATGTCCGGAACCTACGGAGCGGCAGACGAGAAGGAAAGCCTCGCGACCATCCATGCTGCAATCGAGGCTGGCGTCACGCTGTTCGACACCGGCGACTTTTACGGCATGGGCCACAACGAGATGCTGCTGCAAAAGGCTCTGGTTGGCCGACCCCGCGAGCGTTTCTTTATCGGCGTGAAGTTTGGCGGGATGCGCGGCCCCAACGGGGCGTTCATCGGCTTGGATGCGCGGCCCGTCGCTGTGAAGAACTTCCTTGCGTACAGCCTGCGGCGCTTGGGAACCGATTACGTCGACTTGTATCAGCCGGCGCGAGTGGACCCCTCGGTCCCAATCGAAGACACAGTTGGCGCGATTTCGGAAATGGTGAAGGCGGGATACGTGCGCCACATCGGGCTTTCCGAGGCGTCCGCCGAAACGATCCGCCGCGCAAGTGCGGTGCATCCTATCAGCGCTCTGCAAATCGAGTATTCGCTGGTTTCACGCAGCGCCGAATCAGAAATCATTCCAACGCTGCGCGAGCTCGGCATCAGCCTGGTAGCATATGGCGTTTTCTCTCGTGGCCTCCTTACAGGCCACATGCCCAGCCCCGAGAGCGCATTGCGCGGAGACATCCGCGCTCACTTCCCAAGATTTCAGGGCGAAAATCTGGCCCGCAACCAAAAGTTGATATCACGATTGCAGGACATCGCTACGAAAAAGGGGATCAACGTGGCGCAGCTAGCACTCGCCTGGGTTCTTTCCAAAGGAAAGGAAATAATCCCACTAGTCGGCGCACGCCACCGGCAGCAGTTGAAGGACGCCCTCGAAACGCTTCCAATTTCACTATCGTCGGACGAGATCGCCACCATCGAGCGTGCCGTGCCGCTAGGATCGGTCGCAGGTGACCGCTACGCCGCCGAGCAAATGGCCGTTCTCGATAGCGAGCGTCGAATGGGAGCGGCCGGTTCATCTCGCTGACGTAGCTCTACCAATGCAAAGGCGGTGAGAGGAGGCAATCGGGACATCGGCGCTCCCGAGCATATCGGGCGTAGTCCGAGGATACGAGAAGAATCTTTACACGGGGGGTCGAAATGGCGCAAGTACCTGTTGGTGTAAAGAAAAATCGTCCACGGTGAAAAGCGCCGGCACCGTTGTTTTGGTCTTTATCCAAATCCAACGAGGATTTGCGCCGAGGGCAGGGCATGCCGTCTCAGGGTTTGCGTCGGTAACATTCGCGCGAATGGTCGTCCACCATTCCTACGGCTTGCATGAACGCGTAGCAAATTGTCGAGCCCACAAACCGAAAACCCCGCAGCTTGAGGTCCTTGCTCATGGCGTCTGATTCTGGCGTGGACGCGGGCAGGCGCTGCGACGGTCGCCACGAATTTTTCTTAGTCTTGCCTCCAACGAACTTCCAAATATAGCTGTCGAAGCTTCCAAATTCCTTCTGCACGGCAAGAAACGCCTTAGCATTCGAAATAGTAGCGTCAATCTTCAGCCGATTGCGGACGATCCCCGGGTCCGCCATCAACTCGCCAAACTTGTGTCGGTCATAGTTTGCAATTTTCTTGGCATCGAATCTATCAAATGCTTTGCGGTAGTTCTCGCGCTTCTTCAGAATCGTTTCCCAGCTCAACCCGGCCTGCGCTCCCTCAAGAATCAGGAATTCGAAAAGGACTCGGTCGTCGTGGATCGGCACGCCCCATTCCCGGTCGTGATACTCGATCATCAGTGGGCTAGTTGCCCAACGACATCGCTTTAGCGCGGATTTATCTTTGATTTGGCTCGCGCGCATTTGTGGAGGTTCAACCGAACTCTCTAAGAGACGCTGGCTTCGTCCAGCAGACGCACCGCTTCGGGTTTGAGCCGAAGCTCCGTTGCGCCCAGCAATTCGTTGAACTGGTCGATATTGGTCGCGCTGGCGATCGGAGCCGTAACCCCGTGTGCCATGAGCCACGAGAGAGAGATTTGTGCGGGCGTCGCGCCGATTTCCGCGGAGACTGTGTCCAGTGCCTTGAGAATTCGAAAGCCGCGCTCGTTCAGCATATTTTTCGCGCGATAGCCGCGGGCCTTGCCCTCCAGGTCTTTTTCTGAGCGGTACTTTCCGGTTAGAAATCCACTCGCGAGCGCGAAATAAGGGATCACGCCAAGATTTTCGCGCTTGCAAAGGTCTGCGAGATCACCTTCGAAATCGGCGCGATCGTACAGGTTGTACCAGGGCTGAAGGCTCTCGTATCGTGGCAGGCCATTTGCGGCGCTTACCTTAAGGGCCTCCGCTAAGCGAGGAGCTTTGAAGTTCGAGGCGCCAATCACTCTTACTTTGCCTGCTTTGATCAAATCGGCGAAAGCGGCGAACGTTTCCTCCATCGGCGTCTCGGTGTCGTCTTTATGCGCCTGATAAAGGTCGATGTAATCGGTCTTCAAGCGTGCGAGCGAGCGCTCGACCTCGCGGAAAATGTACGCGCGAGAAAGTCCCTGCTCGCCGGGACCCATCTCCACTCCGAGCTTGGTGGCGATCAGTACTTTATCGCGACCACCTCGTTTGGCAAGCCAGTTACCGATGATCGTCTCGGATTCGCCGCCTTGATTTCCCGGAACCCATTTCGAGTAAACATCGGCGGTGTCGATCATGTTCAGCCCCGACGCCACGAATGCATCGAGCAGCTTGAACGACGTTGGTTCATCCGCAGTCCAGCCGAATATGTTTCCGCCGAAGACCAGTGGTCCAATTTCCAAGTTCGATTTTCCGAGCCTGCGTTTGATCACGTAAATGCTCCTAGGCCGCGGGCGCCTTTAAACAATCGCTGGACAGATGCGGCAAGGGTGATGGTAGTCGAGCGGATGGTGGAGCCGCAATGGCAACCTATTGAAAAAATAGATGACGGGCTGAATCCCACGGAACGTTTGCTATCATTTATCCGTGGCACACAATACTCGCATCTAACAAAACGAGGGGAGCAATTATACACATGCACTCGGCCAATATTATGAATTCGCAGAGAAGAGTTTTTGCCAAACAGGTGCGCTTAATCACAGCAATCGTTTTCGCGGGTGCGATGGCAGCGGCGGGATTGGGAGCACTTCGAGCCGCGAGAGCTGCGGACACCCCCAAGACGACGATGGACGGAGTTTATACCGCCGCGCAGGCGCAGCGAGGGAAAGCGCAATACAGCCAGAGCTGCGCTACATGCCATATGGACGACCTGAGCGGCAGCGGCCAGGCATTGCCCCTAGCCGGAGACGCCTTCATGGGGACGTGGGAAGGGCAAAGCGTAGCGGACTTGATGGGCCTGATCCACGACACGATGCCGCAGGACAAACCCGGCACACTCACGCCCGATCAAACTCTGGATACCATTGCGTATTTGCTTCAATACAATCAGTTTCCTGCCGGAAAGGATGAACTGAAGAACGATCCCAACGAGCTGAAGAACATCATTATTACAAAAAAGGCCGCTACGCCCGCGAAGTGATCATGCGCCGTTCGTGGCGCGCATTCTAGGGATCAATCCTCACATACGGCGGTTCGAGGTAGCCGCGCGCTATCCGTCAAGAGATTCGGATTCAATGCCGACATTCTTTTCGCCGGCAGCTTTCTTCTCGTTGTACTTCTTCACCCAAGCGGCGAAACTTTTCCCGGCTGCTGTGTCACGGCCCGTAAACGCCAGCGCGGCAATATCGTTGTACGCAATCGAAAGCTTTTCCGGCCGGTCCTTCGGCATAACGCGGATGAAACATTCGGAAAGGGACGGCCCATTCATTCTGCGGTCGAATGCATATCCTTCAATGTTCTGCCCGTTCTTTAAGGTAATCGTCAAATCGCCGCGATAGTCGAATGCCTTCTCTAAGGCAGCGCGAATCTCGGTCTCGGTGGCTAGAGGAGGAATCCAGCCCTCCAGATTTTCGTGGACTACGCCCAAATGCTCCTCGTTCGATTCACTTTGTTTTGGGATCTTAGTATCTGACATGGGCTTCGAACGTGAGATGGCGTTTTCGTTCCGCAGTGGGCCTCACTGGCAAGAGCTTCGTCGTGGTTCAGTACCGACTTGCGAGAAATAATTCGGCAGCTAATTCCAGCAGCCCATCTTTGACGGGCTTTCTGGATAGAGCCAACAGGCGATAAATCCCGCAGCCACAATCGGAATCCCAACCTCAAGCACATGCGACCAGTTCACGACCGCTCCGGTTACGCCCTTCTTGGGCGGATTGTTGTCCGCGCCGCCGGAAGCGTCCGATACCAATGTTCCTTCGTAGGTCTCACCCGGCGCGATGATTTTCTCACCGCCAGTCACGTCTTCCACAACCAGAGTTCCCTTGTAGGAGCTGATTCTCAGCTTTGACGGATTCAGAAGGCTTACTTGCCCGAAAATGGGGTTCGCATCCGCTCCGCGCACGACACCGATAGGAGTCTGAATCTGGATTTGGCTGGGCCGATCGGTGGAGAAGCCCATCGTGCCCCTGTCGATCCTGGCTTGAACCTTATCGTCCCGCGGTTCGAGGCTCGCTGAACTTAAAGAAAGCAGGTAAATCTGGCTGGCTCCGACGCTCAGGCGCAGGGACCCACCCTCCTCGGTAACGAGGGCGTCATCGGAATAGACGCTGGCGCCGGTTGCTGCGTTGGCATGGTCCAAATAGGCGTGGTTCGCAGCGACAACCATCCCGAGAGGTTTGGAAGCCGCAGCCATCAGCGGCAGGTTTACCAGGCCTATGGTCAAAATTGCAACCACGACGGCCCGCATCGCCGGTACGACGGACGAGCGCAGAGAGCCCCCTCAGAACTTCAAATTCAATTTAGCGCGCAACTTCGGAAGGAGTCAACATCTTTACCAGGTCCGCGTATGGCGCTTAGCAATCTAGACGGTGACTGAAAATGGTTTCAGTCCGCGTGATCGTCGGGTTCCCTCGGGCCAGGAGAGGAAAAGCCCGTGATGCGACCCCAGGCGCTGGTGCGCCAGTTGTCGGTGATTTCTTTCGCAAGAATCCACGGCGGAAGTTCCATGTAGAGAAAGTCGGAAAGAGCGCCCAGATATGGTTCGTACATTTCGCGAAGCTTAACGAGCTTGGCTGCGGCGGCCTCGTCATCTCGAAGTTGGACACCAGCTTGGGCGAGGGCCGTTCGCAACCGCTGAAGTTCGCCGGCTGGCAGGCGGTCGGCGTGTCCCGGCTGAGGACGTAAGTTGAAGAGCTGTGCTAGATCGACGACGGTGTGCCTGCATATGGCGAACGTGAGACGAGCCTGCCGCGACGCCATGTTTTCGATGCTTGTGAGAACAAGCGCGGTAGCGTCCAGAATCGCCGTGAGGGCCGCAAGCCAGGACTCATTGTTGTGCTGCGACCGGAAATAACATACGGCCGGATACGACACATGGCTTTCCAGAATGTCGGCGGCGGATCGCTCCCAGTCACGCAGCACCTGGTCGAGGGCCTCGACGCCAACCGGGCCGGTGTGACGTCGTAGAAGTTCACATGCAGTCGGCGGAGAGCCCGCGCGCGCGTCTAGGAGGACGATGTTTACCTCGCGGCGCGAAAACGCCTGATAGATGACCGGCAAATAGCTGAGCACCAGGGCCAGGAAGCCAAAGCCGAGCCCGCTCTCGGTCACGGCGAGAAAACGCTGTACGCCGGGGTGCGGCACCACGTCGCCGAGCCCCAGCGTGAAGAATGTCGTGCCGCTGAGGTAGATGCATGTGGAGAACGTTCGGGGAATGCCATTTGCGATCGCGGCGCTGTGGTAAAGCAGACCGAAACCCAGGATCAGCGTCGCAGCCCAGAACACGAAAAGGAAAAGTAGCGAAAGCGGACCGTAGAAACTCAAGAATGTTTCGCGGGCCCTAGTCCTCTTAATTTCGTGCGCCAGCGATCTCCAGGGGGACCAAGTGACGCGATAGAAAAGCACCGTGATCCGCCAGCGCCGAACGACCCTCCGCGGCAGGATGATCGTCTCAAACGCCTCCCACAAAACCACGGCCACGATAAGGAAGCCGATGACGGCTGGGAGGAGCGTCACGAAGTTTGTTCCAAAGCGGCCGCCAGTGTGATTTCTGCCTTCAGCAGCCTCGAGACAGGACAGTTCGCCTTGGCGCTATCCGCAGCGGCTTGGAACGCCGCTGGCGAGATGCCGGGAACCTTGCCAGATACTTCGAGGTGAACGCGCGAAATCGTCCAGCCCGCGTCGAGCTTTTCGAGCGACACGGTAGCGACGGTTCGAAGGCTCTCCGCGACGAAGTTGATTGTCCCGAGTTGTGCGGAGAGCGCCATCGTAAAGCATCCGGCGTGCGCTGCGGCAATCAGTTCCTCGGGGTTGGTGCCCTTGGCGTTCTCAAATCGCGTTGTGAATGAATAGGGGGTGCTCGAAAAAACGCCGCTCGCGGTGGAAATTGTTCCCTTGCCGTCTTTGAGTGCGCCATTCCAAACAGCCGTCGCTGATCGCTGCATACTATTCTCTCCTCGTGCCTGAACTTGAGCGAAAGGTTAGGGAATCAAAACGATTTTTCCGTAAGCGCCGGGCTCCATCACAGCTTTGTGGGCGCGTGGAGCCTCAGAGAGCGGGATCTCTTGACCGATCACCGGACGCAGCGTTCCGTTCTCCAGTCCGGCGACAAGCGCGGAGTGAATGACGATGAGGTCGGCGGGCGTGGCGTTCCAAAGGCTCATGCCGAGAATCGCGGCGTCACGCGTCATCGTATTTCGCGCATCGATTTCGACGGTGCCGCGGCTGCCGACCACCACTACGCGGCCGCGTGGGGCGAGAATCGTGAGGTCCCGCCCAAGGTTTACATTCGACAGCATTTCGATGATCACATCGTAGCCCCGTCCTGCGGTGAGCGAAAGCGCCTCGTCAAAGTGGCTCGCCGATTTGTGATCGAGGACGTGATGGGCGCCTTCCGCGGAGACAAGTTGTTTGCCCCGATCTGATCCCGCCGTACCGATTACGCGCAGTCCGGCGGCGCGCGCAAGCTGTACCGCGGCAATGCCCACTCCTCCGCTCGCGCCATGAATCAGCACAGTTTCTCCACCGCGCGCCTGTGCTCGCTGGAAAAGCGCCCGGTAGGCGGTGCCATAGGGAACATGCATAGCCGCGCCTTGTGCGAACGACGCATTTGCAGGTAACGGAAATACCGCGTGCTCTTCGCACAGTGCTTGTTCCGCGTAGGTACCGGTAACACTTCCAGCCAGGTAGACTCGATCGCCGGCCTTGAATCGCGTGACTCCGCTTCCAACTGATTCAACCGTGCCGCCAGCGTCAGTACCCGGAGTGTATGGAAGCGCCGGTTTCCGTGTGTACGTTCCGGTGCGCATGTAGGTGTCGGCGGGGTTCACTCCAACCGCGCGAATGCGGATCACAAGTTGACCGGCGGCGGGTTTCAGATCGGGGACCTCCTCAAGCCGCAATACGTCAGGCCCTCCGAATTCGTGCACGCGAATTGCTCTCATGGACGCCTCTCGATCAGCGATAGAAACTGTCGGGTTCCTTGGGATTCTTCGCCGCCACTGGTCTTGCTTTCGATGTCAATGCTCTGCAGGTAGATTCAAAGAAAAACCGTGGCCGTTTGCCACCCATTTGAGTTAGTGCGGTTCAGCCGTTCGCGAAGGCACGAGCCGCCCGCTGAGCTCTTGGAAATTTTGATTGATATGGTGCAGCTGCCTTCCCGTAACACTCTCCCAAGTCCCAAACAGCAGAAATGGGACCAGCGCCGCCAGAACCCATAGCTTGGCTTTGCGCGGAACCTTCGCCTCCGGTTCCCAGCGGAAGAGCTGGCGCGAGACTTCGAAGGCCACCACCAGTCCCAGTGCGAGAGCAGCACTATCTTCCAGCACTTGATAGCCTGTAGCCATCCTCGCGCCAGCGGACTCCAGGCCCGTAGCCAGATACTGCGCGGGTATGAAAAGAGCCACACGCTGCAGCCAGCCTGGAAAGGCCGCCAGCGGGATCGTTGCGCCCGAGAGAAAGAGGAAACCCATCCAGATCAGGTTATTGATCATCTGAGTTTCCTGCATAGTGTTGGTAACGCTCGCGACGATCAGTCCCAGGGCGGAGAATGTGGCCGACCCAATCGTCACCAGTATAAAAATCGCCCAGAGGTTTCCCCACGACTGCATGTGAAATGCCAGGCGACACACCAGGATCTCAAGTATCACTATTGGCAGGGCCATGAAATAGTTCGAGAGGATGCTCGACGCCAGCATCGATCCCGCGCCAAGGGGTGCCAGCCGAAATCGCCGCAGAATACCCTGTTCGCGGAAAGTCACCAGTTGCACACTGAGTCCCCAGAAACTACCCATCACGGTGACTGTCAGAATCGCTCCGAGGATGTAGCCCATCCATTCCGTCTTGCCCCTGCCAAAGAAAAGAACCGCGCCGAGCAAAAACAGGATCGGCATCACGAAGCTGAAAAAAAAGAATGCGCGGTTCCGGACAGCCAGGCGCATACGCATCGTCGTGAGCGTCCATGTATTGCTCACAGCATTCCCTCCCCTTCAGTACCACTGGTAGCAGCAATCATTCACGCAACCGGCGTCCGGTTAGCTCGATAAACACGTCTTCCAGCGACGGTGAGAACATTTCTAGGCTCTGCAGCTCGTTGCTTTCCGCTTCGAGCTGTTTCACCAACGCCACAATCGTTTGCGGCGGCTTCGCCGAATGCAGCACGTAAGTGCCTCCGAATTCCCGGCAATCGGCCACGCCTTCCAGGTGCGCGAGCAGGCCGTTCATCACAGGCCGCGCAAGGCGCACTTCGATGCGCGTCGTCCCTGCGGAATTACGCTTCAGTTCTCGGGGTGTGCCCAGCGCCATCACCCGCCCGTGGTCCACGATGGCCACCCGGTCGCATAAGCGTTCAGCCTCCTCAATATAGTGCGTAGTCAGCAGGACCGTCTTCCGGCCCCGTTTGAGCTCCTCGATAATGTCGTAAATCTCGCGGCGCACCTGCGGATCGAGGCCGGCAGTCGGCTCATCCAAAAAGACAACCTCCGGATCATTCACCAGAGCCATGGCCAGCGCCAATCGCTGCTTTTGCCCTCCAGAGAGATGGCTGTAAAATTCATTGCGTTTTTCGGTTAGCTGAAATCTCTCGAGGAGTTCGTCTGTATTGGCACGGCGCTGATAGAAATCCGCGAAGAGCTCGATGGCTTCGCTTACACGCAGCTTGTCCGGCAAAGAGGTGGACTGCAAGACCGCACCGATCTTCTCTTTGAAAGCGTGCCCGGATTGGCTGGGATCGAGTCCGCATACGCGCACCAAGCCCCGATCTGCGGTTCGAAGACCCTCCAAAATTTCCACAGTTGACGTCTTGCCGGCGCCATTCGGCCCCAGCAAGCCAAAAACTTCGCCGCGCTCGGCCGCAAAGCTAATCCCGCGCACCGCTTCCACGGAGCCATAGCTTTTGTGGAGGTCCTCGACCTGGATAATTGAATCGCCCAAGGAATAAGTCCTGCGTATCGAAACAACACTTTTATCACAATCGTAATGGCAGCGCGAATCAGCGACGCTTGCCGACCCGGCGTTTGCGTCCGGAGGCTCCCTTTTTCGTGGGCAGCCAAATGTAGCGCGGCATATCGACGTGCCTGCGCTCACCGATCTCGACGCCCTCGGCCTCCAGCAGCCGCCGCTGAAGGCTCCCGTACGGCTCGGGAATCATCAGCCGTCCGCCTGCGCCAACTACGCGGTGCCAAGGGATGCCTCGACCGCTGGGACACGCCGCCATCGCGTAGCCAACCGCTCGCGCTCCGCCCCGTAGCCTCAGCGCCTTTGCGAGACTTCCGTACGTAGTCACGCGCCCTCGCGGGACTCGCTTCACCAGCCGATAAACTGGCTCCCAGGACATCGTTCTTCGGCTCCCACCGCTCGAACCCCACTTACGAATTTGGCATCTAAATCAATAGGGGAAAGTTTTGTTTATCGAACCCATTTCGGAACGCAACCCAACCTCGCCTAACCTTCCTGTTTGCGCCCAATCAACCGTTCCGCAAGAGTAATAACCAATTCGAAGCAACCTTCCCGAGTCCACAGCATCGTACCATTGACTGTGTAGTGGATGGTCCGTACACTACAGCCTGCTTCAAGGTGTCCGGCCGGAAGGAGAACGCTGTGGCGTTCGTTCGGAAAAAGGGGAAAAGGTACTTCCTGGTGCACAACGTTCGCCGGCGCGGAAAAGTGCAGCAGTTGCATCTGGCGCGGTTGGGTGCAAGGCCGCGTATCACGGACGAGGTGGTTCGGAAAGTTGCCCGAAATCATCCCTTCCTTGATCTCGATTGGGGGCGCCTGCGCGAGCAGGTGAGCAGTCGGGTAGAGTTGTTCGACGTGAAATCGCCGTACGTGCAGAATCTGATGCATTCGCTGCGCAGCCTGAACCTGGACCTGGCCGATCTGTCACCGCCGCTTCTCGTGCTGGCAGACCGGGCCAATTCAAGCCGGGAACTGGTCACGCAATTGCGACTGTTACGTTCGACGGTCGATATTAAGCTGGATCAGTTCGAGCGGTCCGAACCGGTCAGTCGCGATGGCGGGCGAAGGTACCGGTAGGGGGGCAAGACCATGGGCGGACAAGCGTTTCAACTCGACCCGACGTTGCGTAGCGTGGAGTCGCGGGATTTCGAAAGCGGGCTGCGCCGAAAAATTGTCGGACAGGATGAGGCGGTGCAGGCCGTCGTTGACCTGTACCAGGTCTTTCGCGCCGGTTTGAACTCACCCGGACGCCCGGTGGGGAACCTTCTTTTCCTGGGACCCACTGGTGCCGGCAAAACCCGCGTCGTCGAGGCTACAGCCGAGGTCCTGTTTGGGGATCCCCGCGCCGTGATCAAGGTAGACTGCGCCGAATTCCAGCATTCACACGAAATCGCCAAACTGATTGGCTCGCCTCCGGGATATTTGGGGCACCGCGAAACGCATCCGCTCATCACTCAGGAGGCCCTCGCCCAGTATCACACCGACAAGCTCAAGATCAGCTTCTTGCTGTTCGATGAGATCGAAAAGGCCAGCGATGCCTTGTGGCAATTGCTGCTGGGCATTCTCGACAAGGCAACCCTGACACTCGGCGACAATCGCCGCGTCGATTTGTCGCAGACTATGATCTTCATGACCTCAAATCTGGGAGGCGGAGAAATAACGGAATTGATGACCGGCGGCCTCGGCTTTGCGCCGGAAGTACGAGCCGAGTCGAAGCCTAGGCTCGACGAAAAGGTCGAACGAACCGCCTCTGAAGCTGCCAAGAGAAAATTCGCGCCCGAGTTTATGAACCGCATCGACAAAGTCGTCGTTTTCCATCCTTTGCGGTCGCAGCAGCTGGAGCAGATTCTCGAGATCGAGTTGGGAATGGTGCAGCAACGCGTCCTCGAAACCGCCAAGGGGCGCTTCCTCTTCCGCCTTACTCAACCGGCCAGGGAATTCCTCCTGCGCGAAGGGACTGACCTCAAATACGGCGCGCGCCACTTGAAGCGGGCGATCGAGCGGCATTTGGTTTACCCGCTGGCCAGCTTGCTCGCGACCAACCAGGTTACGTTGGGTGACGTGCTCTCGATCGACTGGAGCACAGGCGCCTCCGGGTTAACATTCTTGAAGGAAGCTGAAGGAGCGCTCGTTCCCGTGATCTCGCCCGAACCAGCGCCCCTCGCAGGCGCTGCCGCTGCAATTTCGGATGGAAGAGAGTTGTCTTTCCCGACTCCCGTGACGGCGGCCGCCGAGGTTCCCCTGCCCCTGTCCAACCACCGCAGTGCGCCGACGGAAAAGGCTAAAAACGAGAAAGGATAGACGCCTGGCCCGTGGTCACCCTCTGTTCTCAATGCGAGAAATCTGAAAGCAAATGCTCCTGCGAAAAGTATTGCTGCTTCTGCCAGTCGCAAGAGCACGTCCACCTCTGCGTGGATGGACTGTACTATTGTCCGGACTGCCGCGAAGCCTGCGATGTACGCTTAGCTGACACGGACGACCGTCACTAGACTATTCAACTGAAGACCAAACTACCCCGCGAAAGTTCCTCTGCACGTCTGTCGAGGCTATATTCCTTCACATAGGTGTGGCAAATGCGTGGGTGCGAATCAGAGCCAGCAGCTGATCCTGCGTTACCGGCACATCTACCTTCAGCCGGTCGCCTGCGGGTGCCACCTGCACTTGATCGAGTGCGCCGGCAAGGTCCGGATTTGACTGCGACTCCTGGTAGCGACGATACATCAGGCCGGCCTGCAGCGCGGCGGAAAGCAAGTTCGCGTCGTCCGGCGAGTCGCAAACGGCTTGAAAGTGCGTATCCACGCCCTCTTCCGCGTTCACACTGATCGTCATCGCGCGGATGCGTTTGATGATGGCGGCTGCTTGCGGAAATTGGTTGGCTTGTGGAATCAGTTGCTGCATGGCTAGATTTGCATAGTCCTTGTTCAGTACCGCCCAAATGATGCCCGTCCCGTTGGCTTCATTGATCAGCGGAAACAACGTATCGTTTGTCAACAAACTCTGCGCCACTCCTGTGCGCACGTCGATGAGCTTTTCCAGCGCCGAGCGGTGGCCGAAAGCCGCCGTGTTTGGGTCGATGAACATGAACAAAATGTCGTCAGGGCCGGAGCCGCTCCCGAAGGCGTAGAGATGGTAGCCGTGAACCTCCACCATAGGCAGCTTCTGCTGTTTGAATCGCGCTTCGCTCGCCGATGGGTCGAAACTTCCCAAAGCCACTCCCACCACTTGTTCACCCTTGCCTTGCGCGGCGGCTACTCCACCCCAGGCAAGCTCGTCAACTTGCGTATCGGGATCTACTCCCGCGGAAGAGAGGAATTTCTCGAATTGGCGGAAGCGACTGGGAAGAAGCTGGTCGCGGAGCTGTGGAAACCATGGAAACTTGTGTGCGGACTTTAGGTCGGCGTAGGCGAACTCGCCGATGTCTTTTGGAAACATGCCGATCACGGAAGTGCTCAGGGTACCGGCGTCCGCTCTCGGCGCAATTCCCGCGAAACTGGCGAGCAATAGCGATATCCCAAGAAAATTTACGTAAGTCCGCTTCCTCATAATCTGTTGCCCTCTGGAGGTACTAAACACGCTACCAGATTATCCTATCGGTCGGCTTCGACAGGACTCTCGGTGATACGTAACGTTAATGACCGGCATTCGGATCGCACGCGTTCACCCACGCCCGCATCAGTCACCGATTCGAGGTTTATGGCTACGTTTTCAAGAGCGCCACGAACCGCCGCAGATGCCATCAGACGTGCTACGCGAACGTCTGACAACATAGATGGGCTGGAGAGCAGTTCCAGTTGGCCGAGGCGCTCAAATAATTGCGCCGCCTCTCGCGCGATTTCGAGTGGCACTTCAATAGCCTTAACTAGAGCGTTCTGAACGGCTGTATGACGCCGGGTCTCCTCCGGCGCGCTACTGGGAAGCTTGTATGCGGCTATGACGGACTGAAACGACTCAGCGTCACGGTCGATAGCGGCTGCGAGCCTCCGCGATGCTGCATCGAACTCTTTCACCGCCTTATCGAGCCGCTCTTTATCCGTCGCGCCACGTTTCTTAATGCGTGATAAGCCTGCGACCATTTGTCCGAGGCTTGCCGCCAGTGCGCCCGCCAACGCCGCGGCGGAGCCGCCTCCCGGAGTTGCCCTCGGCTGCCCCACGGCTTCCAGAAATGGCATTACGATGGCGGCTAGGCTGCTCTTGTTTGCGCCGCCCTCCATCAGCGATTCTTCCAGTCGATTCTCTAACACCTGCGCAGACGAAAAGTTTTCGACTTTGAGGTAGTTCTCGGCGGTCATCTCGATCGCGCGCTTCGGAATCAAGCCCACGATCTCGCTTCCGACGATTCCAACGCCGTATCGCTCCGCCTCGCGCTTCACTGTTTCGAATACCAAATGAACCGGAGTCTGCTCGAAGTCGGTTAGGTTCATCGAGACTTGCGCGAGATTCCGCGCGCGCAAATCCACGCCCATAGCCTTGACGAATGGCAAGCCGCCGCTCGAAAAACGAATCGTCTTGGCGATTTTCTTCGCGATGGCAACATCGGGGGTATCCAAATTAATGTTGTAGGCAATCAAGAATTTGCGAGCCCCCACCACGGTGGCTCCGGCCGTGGGATTAAGGCAGGCATCGCCGACATCAGGGGCACGATCGGGATTGCGAAGGACTTCCTCGCACAGTCCCTCAAATTGTCCTCGGCGAATGTTCTCCAGATTCACGCGGTCGGGGCGCTGTGCCGCAGCTTCGTAAAAATAAACGGGGATGCGATAGCGCTCCCAGATCTCGCGGCCGGCTTTTTTTGCCAGGGTCACACAATCCTCTAAAGAAACACCTTCGAGCGGGACAAACGGCACTACGTCCGTCGCACCGATGCGCGGATGCGCTCCCGTTTGCCGCGTCAGATCGATCAGTTCCGCAGCCTTCCCCACCGCTCGCACGGCAGCTTCAACCATCGCGTCCGGATCGCCCGCTAGCGTAATCACGCTTCGGTTGTGGTCCGCGTCGCTCTCTCGGGCCAGCAGGAAGACACCGGGAACTTCACGTATCGCGGCTGCAATCGCGTCCACTTTGGATAGATCGCGGCCTTCTGCAAAATTTGGAACGCATTCGACGAGCCGTTTCATCGATTAGCTTTCATTCGAATGGATCACCACGCCGCGCTTCATCGTCAGGTTGCAGAGGTTCATACCAAAATAATACGGAATCTCGCGGTAGGAGGCTACGTCAAAGGCCGCGAGGTCCGCATATTTGCCAGCCTCAAGCGAGCCAATGCGGTCCTGCAGGCGCAGCGAGTAGGCGGGATTTATCGTGGCGGCGGAAATCGCCTCTGCGGGAGTGATGTGCATTTGAGAGCAGGCGAGCGACAAAATCATCGGCATGCTCAGCGTGGGACTCGTGCCAGGATTGAAATCGGTGCCCAGCGCTACGATAGCGCCTGCATCGATCAGCTTACGCGCGGAAGCATAGCAGCCGGTCCCCAGATGAAAGCCGCAACCCGGCAGCAGCGTGCATACCACATTCGAGAGTCCAAGCGCGCGGATATCGCCGGCATCGATTTTTTCGAGATGATCGGCGCTTGCGGCCGAAACTTCGATCGCCAGGCGAGCCGCTCCCGTATGCGCGAGTTGCTCGGCATGAATCCGCGGCACTAAGCCGCAGGCCCGGCCCGCTTCGAGGATGCGCCGCGATTGCGCCACCGTGAACGCGCCGCGATCGCAGAACACATCGCAGAATTCCGCAAGACCGGAAGTTGCCACAGCCGGGATCCAGCGTTCCACCAGCAAGTCCACGAATGCGTTTGGCCGCCGGCCGAATTCTGGCGGCACGATATGCGCGCCGAGGAAGGTCCGCGCGATGTCGAGGGGCTGGTCTTGATGCAACTGCTGAAGGATGCCGAGTATCTTCGCTTCACTCTTCCAATCGAGGCCGTAACCGCTCTTGGCCTCGAGCGTGGTGGTGCCGTGCGCGGCGAATTCGCGGAGATGGGTGCTGGCGCCAGATGTGAGCGCCTCCGTCGATGAGCGCCGCAATGCCTGAACTGTCGCGCGAATGCCGCCGCCTTTCTTTGCGATTTGCTCGTACGTTTTTCCGGAGATGCGTTGCTCGTATTCATCCGCGCGGCTTGCGGGGAAAATCAGATGAGTGTGCGAATCAACGAAGCCGGGGAGAATCACGCGTCCGCCGAGATCGAGCTTTTCGGCGCCGCGCGCTGTTCGCAGCCGCTCGATGCGTCGGCGCGGGCCGACAGCAGCGATGCGATCGTTATGAACGAGCAACGCGCCATCGCAAATGATTCCGAGATCCGACAGGGCGCGGCCGCGCCGGGGTACAGTTCCACGCAGAGTAAGCAGTTCCGCACAGCCCGTAATCAGCCAATCAGGCACGACAATTATCGGAATAGTAACTCATCGGATCATGAAAAGGCCAAAAGTCGGAATTGGTCGCGCTCATGGCTTGTCACCCGGCATCGGAATATTGATTCCGGATTTACGGGCGAAAGCGACGGCCTCGGGATAGCCGGCGTCGGCATGGCGCGCGACACCGATTCCCGGATCGTTTGTGAGCACTCGCTCGATGCGCGCGGCCATTTCCGGCGTTCCGTCGGCGACGAGGACCTGCCCCGCGTGCAACGAATAGCCAATCCCCACGCCGCCGCCATTATGGATCGAAACCCAGCTTGCGCCGCTCGCGGTATTGAGCAGGGCATTCAACAGCGGCCAATCGGCTACAGCATCGGAGCCGTCGCGCATTTTTTCGCTTTCGCGGAAAGGCGAGGCGACGGAACCGCAATCGAGGTGATCGCGTCCGATCACAATGGGCGCCTTCAGTTCGCCGCGCGCAACTAAATCGTTGAGCGCAAGGCCAAATTTCTCGCGCTGGCCATAGCCGAGCCAGCAGACACGGGCGGGCAATCCCTGAAAGCGCACGCGCTTCCCCGCGAGCGCAATCCAGCGGCAGAGAATTTCATCTTGCGGAAACATTTCGAGGACGAGTTTATCCGTGCGATGAATATCGGACGCTTCGCCGGAAAGTGCAACCCAGCGAAATGGTCCGCGACCTTCGCAGAATAGCGGCCGGATATAGGCTGGCACAAATCCCGGGAAATCGTAGGCGTTTTTTACGCCCTGCTCGAAAGCGAATGTCCGGATGTTGTTACCGTAATCAAATGTGACGGAGCCTAGCTTTTGCAACTCGAGCATGCCTTCCACATGCTTGGCAATCGCTTCGAGCGAGCGCTTCCGATAGCTCTCAGGATCGGTTTCGCGAAGCTTGGCGGCTTGCTCGACGCTCAGCCCTTGAGGAATGTAGCCGCCGATCGGGTCGTGAGCGCTAGTTTGATCAGTGAGGAGATCGGGAACCACGCCGCGCCGGGCGAGTTCGGGAATCAAGTCCGCGCAATTGGCGACTAGTCCGACCGATGTGGCTTCGCGCTTGCGGACGGCATTCTTCAGGATACGCAACGCCTCATCCAGATCGTTGACCATCACA
>Ga0070731_10002485_pt1 | contig 17530 bp, 18 predicted proteins | sample Coa_R1_2_FD_66448 | JGI IMG/M metagenome (GOLD analysis project Ga0070731, IMG submission 66448) | Surface soil microbial communities from Centralia Pennsylvania, which are recovering from an underground coalmine fire - Coalmine... | ecosystem: Environmental > Terrestrial > Soil > Unclassified ...
TGCCGCTGATCTGGACGAGTTGCGCCCGCGACTGCTCGGCGGCGGCGTGGTACAGCTCCTTCACGAGCCGGAGCTCGCGCTCGCGGCCGACGAACGGCGCCTCGAGGCCTTCCGAGCGCATCGCGCCGCCGCGCGCGGCGGTGACGCGCATTGCGCGCCACAGGCGCACCGGTTCGGCCTTCCCCTTCAACGAGTGGTCGCCCGTGTCCTCGAAGGCGATTGCCTGCTCCGACGCGCGGCGTGTCGCCTCGCCGACCAGCACGGTTCCCGGATCGGCTGCCGCCTGAATGCGCGCAGCGCTGTTCACCAGGTCGCCGGCGACCATTCCCTGGCCCACTGCGGCCAGGTCGACCGCCGCTTCGCCGGTCAGCACACCGGCCCGAGCGCGCAAATCGGCCGCCCCGACCTCGTCGCCGAGCGCTGAGACCGCCGCAACGAGATCGAGCGCGGCGCGCACGGCGCGCTCGGCATCGTCCTCCTGCGCGACCGGCGTGCCCCAGACGGCCATCACTGCGTCGCCGATGAACTTCTCGACGACGCCCCCGTACAGCTCGACGAGGCGCCGGCACGTCTCGAAGTAGCGCGAGAGCAGCTCCCGCACCTCTTCGGGGTCGCGGGACTCGGACAGCGGCGTGAACCCGACGAGGTCCGCGAAGAGAACGGAGACGAGTCGCCGCTCGGCGACCGGCGGCGCGGACGTGGGCCCGTTGGAGGCCTGGGCGGCGAGTGGCGTTCCACAGGCGCCGCAGAACCGCTCACCCGGCAGGGCGGCATTGCCGCAGGACGGGCAGACGACGGTCAGCGCGCCGCCGCATTGACCGCAGAAGCGATGACCTTCGGGATTCTCGGCGCCGCAGCTGGCGCAGACCATGACGACACACTATTCATACGTCTTTCGGAGGACAAAATCCGCGCGTTTCGACCCTCCGGCTACACTTCCGCGCCGTGGCTGGAGAGCGCGTCAAGCTCGTGGTCCAGAACCGCTCCGTCCTCGGGTCCGCCGAGGCCCGCCGCCTGCGCCGGCAGGGGCTGATCCCGGGCGTTCTCTACGGTCGCGACCAGCCCGTCCCGATCACGATCCCCGAGCGCGACCTCCGCTCGGCCATCACCGGACAGGGCGGCTCGCACGCCGTGCTCGACGTCGTCGTCGACAGCGGCAAGACGCACTCCTCGGTGCTCAAGGAGTACCAGCAGGACCCGGTGAAGGGCTACATCACGCACGTCGACCTGCAGGAGGTTCGGCTCGACCAGCCCATCCACGCATCCGTCTCGATCACGCTCATCGGCGACTCACGCGGCGTCCGCGAGGGCGGCGTGCTCACCCAGGTGACGACGCAGGTGAACGTCGAGGCACTGCCGCTCGAGATCCCGGAGCACGTCGAGCTCGACGTCTCCGATCTGGGGATCGGAGATAGCGCGCGGCTGTCCCAGGTCCCGGTGCCGGACGGCGTGACGGTCCTCGACGACCTCGAGGAGACGGTCGTCGCGACGGTCGCGGCGCCGCGCGTGGAGGAGCCGGAGCCCACCGAAGAGGCCGAGGAAGGCGCCGAGGAAGCGGCCGAGGGTGAGGCGCCGGCAGCCGAGGGCGAGGCCGGGGGCGAGGCAGCCGACGGCGAAGCCGCCGGCACCGCCGAGGGCTAGTCGTCGATGCGGCTCTGGCCGCGGCGCCAGGGCAGCTCGCTCGATCTGCTCGTGGTCGGGCTCGGCAATCCCGGCCGCGAGTACGTGCACAACCGGCACAACGTCGGCTGGATGGTCGTCGACGAGCTCGCCCGCAGGCACGGCGGGAGCTGGCGCGAGAAGTTCGGCGGACGGCTTGCCGAGGTGCGGATCGACGGTCACAAGGTCGCGCTGCTCAAGCCCGAGACGTACATGAACGACTCGGGCCGGTCGGTCCGGGCGGCGGCCGCGTACTTCAAGGTCGATCCCGGCTCGCTCCTCGTCGTGCACGACGAGGGTGACTTCGACCTCGGCCGGCTGCAGGCGCGGCGCGGCGGCGGCACCGCGGGCCACAACGGCGTGCGCTCTGTCGCGCAGCACCTCGGCACCCCCGAGTTCCTGCGGCTGCGGATCGGCGTCGGACGCCCGGAGCGGGGCGACCGCCGCGCGCTGGCCGACTTCGTGCTCTCGGACTTCGAGCCGCACGAGGATCCGGACGAGCTCGTGTCTCGGGCAGCCGACGCCGTCGAGACGCTCGACGCCGACGGGCTCGACGCCGCCCAGCGCCGCTTCAACGAGCGCGCCTGAAGGGAGGTAACCCCTCCGGGGGAGGCGGGCCTTCGGCCGGCCGGGTGAGAATGCGGCCCGCCGACGACAGCGCGGTGTGCCCCTTGCCGCCGCCTCTGCCGAAGCGAGCCTCCCGTGTCCGATCGCATCCGCCTCCTGCTGCTTGCCGTCGTGGTGCTGGCGTGTCTGGCGGCGCGGGTGAGCGGTGCGCTCGGGGCGCACATGCGCGTCAGCCGTGCGACACGCGAGGCCCGCGAGGAGGCGAAAGTCGTCCGCTTCGCACGGCGGCTGCTGGGCGTCCGGTACGCATACGGCGGCACCTCGCCGCGCACCGGCTTCGATTGCTCGGGCTTCACGCGCTACGTCTACGCGCACTTCGGGATCACGCTGCCGCACTACTCGGCGTCGCAGTTCGCGCTCGGACGCCGGGTGTCGAGGACGAGGCTGCGGCCCGGCGACCTCGTCTTCTTCGACGGCCTCGGGCATGTCGGGCTCTACATCGGGCGGCAGCGGTTCATTCACGCGCCGCACTCGGGCACGCGCGTGTCCATCTCGCTGCTGTCCGGCTGGTACCGCATGCAGTACGACGGCGCGCGCCGCCTGCTCTAGGCACGAGAGTACGATGACGCTCCCGGAACGAGCCCGTTCCGGCGTTCGTCATGGACCGGCCGATTCTCTACAGCCTCGTCGAGCGCCTCCGCGGTGAGGACCGCCTGCGCGACTTCGCCGCCGCACTGCCGACGCGGGCCCGTGTGTCCGAGCCCGTCCTGCCGTTCGTGCTTGCGGCGCTGCACGACGAGCTGGGCCGCGGTCTGGTCGTCGCACTGGCCGAGGACGCCGACGCCCGCGACGCGGCCGAGGCGGCGGCGTGGTTCCTGGGGGAGGATCGCGTGGCGCTGTTCCCCTCGCGCGGCGTCCACTGGGGATCCGGGCTCGAGCCGCCGCCGCACCTGGTCGGCGAGCGGGCGCGGGCCCTGGCGGTGCTCGACGGCGGCGGTCTCGTCTGTGCGTCGGCCGTCGCGCTCGCCGAAGGCGTTCCGCCGCCCGACGCGCGGCCTCTGCCCTTGACGCTCGAGAAGGGAGCGGAGCCGGGCCTCGACGCCGTCGCCGAGCAGCTCGCCGACGCGGGCTACGAGCGGGTCGAGCGCGTCGAGGAGCGCGGGCAGTTCGCCGTGCGCGGCGGGCTCGTCGACGTGTTCCCGACCACCGGTCGCGAGCCGTTACGCATCGAGCTGTTCGGCGACGAGATCGAGCAGCTCCGCGCGTTCTCGCCCTTCACCCAGCGCGCTTTGCGGGAGATCGAGCGCGCGACGATCTTCCCGGCGGCAGAGAGGCGGCGCGAGCTGGTCGAAATCGACCTGGGGCCGGACGAGGACGAGGCGCCGGCCGTGCCGGACGACCTGGTGCCGGCTTTGCCGCCGCCGCACCTCGTCTGGGAGCCCGACGAGGTGCGCGCCGTCTGGTCGGAGGAGGGACTTGCCGGAGTCGAGCTCGGCGAAGCGACGGAGCTGACGCCGCTCCCGCAGGCCCAGCCGTTCTCGTTCGACGCACAGCGGCCCGCACTCGCGGCGCGCGGCCTCGCCGAGGCGGAGAACGAGCTCAACGGCCTCCTGCGTCAGGAGCTCGACGTCGTCGTCGCGTTCCCACATCGCGGCGAGGCGCTGCGGCAGCAGCAGCTCCTCCGCCGCGTGCAGGCCGAGCTGCTCGAGCCGGGAGAAGGTCCGGCCGGGCTGACGTTCGCCGTCGCGCCGGCGCGCCGCGGGTTCGTCTGGCGCGACCTCGGCCTTGCGCTGCTGCCCGACACGCAGGTCTTCCGCAAGCGGCCGCCGCGCGCCGCTGCCGCGCCCGGTCGTGCGCTGCAGAGCTTCTCGGACCTCCGCACCGGCGACTACGTCGTGCACGAGGACCACGGGATCGCGCAACTGCTCGGCTTCGAGACGCGCGAGGTCGCGGGCGTCACCCGCGACTATCTGCTCCTCGCGTATCGCGGCGACGACCGCGTGTACGTCCCGCACGAGCAGATCGGCAAGGTCAGCCGCTACATCGGCGCCGACAGTCGCGCCCCCGCACTGTCGAAGCTCGGCGGCAAGGCGTGGGACAACCTCAAGTCGCGGGCGCGCGAGCACCTCCGCGAGATGGCAGGCGAGCTCCTGCAGCTGTACGCACAGCGGCAGACGCGGCCCGGCGTCGCCTACGACCTCGAGAACGAGTGGCTCGAGCAGCTCGAGGCAGCGTTCCCGTATCGCGAGACCGACGACCAGCGCACGGCAATCGAGGCGGTCAAGGAGGACCTCGAGGCGCCGCGGCCGATGGACCGGCTCGTCTGCGGCGACGTCGGCTTCGGGAAGACGGAGGTCGCGCTGCGCGCCGCGTTCGGCGTGGCGGTCAACGGCAAGCAGGTGCTGATGCTGGTACCGACCACCGTGCTCGCGCAGCAGCACTGGAACACGTTTCGCGAGCGGTTCCGCGACTTTCCGGTGCGCGTCGAGATGGTCTCGCGGTTCCGACGGCCGGCCGAGGTCAAGAAGGTGCTCGCCGAGTTCACCGAGGGAAAGGTCGAGGTGCTGATCGGCACGCACCGCGTCCTGTCGCGCGACGTGATCCCGAAGGAGCTCGGGCTCGTGATCGTCGACGAGGAGCAGCGGTTCGGCGTCGCGCAGAAGGAACTGCTACGGCAGCTGCGGCTCGAGGTCGACGTGCTGGCATTGAGCGCCACGCCGATCCCGCGCACGCTGCACATGTCGCTGTCCGGATTGCGCGACATCTCGGTGATCGAGACGCCGCCCGAAGGACGTCGTCCGATTCGCACGTACGTCGGCGAGAGCGACGACGAGCTCGTCAAGACCGCCCTCGACCGCGAGCTCGCGCGCGGCGGACAGGCCTTCTACCTCCACAACCGAGTCGAGACGATCGACGAGGCGGCCGCGAAGCTGCAGCAGCTGGCACCGCAGCTGCGTTTCCTGGTCGCCCACGGCCAGATGCCGGAGCGCGAGCTCGAGGACCGGATGCTGAAGTTCCTCGCCGGGGACGCCGACGTCCTCGTCTCGACGACGATCATCGAGTCCGGCCTCGACATCCCGCAGGCCAACACGCTGATCGTCGACCGGGCCGACCAGCTCGGACTGGCGCAGCTGTACCAGATCCGAGGGCGGGTCGGCCGCAGCGACCTGCTCGCGCACGCATATCTCTTCTATCCCGACGCCACCGAGCTGTCGCCGGAGGCGAGGGCGCGCCTGGCGACGCTCGCCGACCACACCGAGCTGGGCGCGGGCTTCGCAATTGCGATGCGCGATCTGGAGATTCGCGGTGCAGGCGACCTGCTCGGGGCGGAGCAGTCGGGGCACGTCGCTGCGCTCGGCTTCGAGCTCTACGTCGAGATGCTCCACGAGGCCGTCGCCGAGCTCTCCGGCCAGCGTCGGCTCGCAGCGAGGCCGGTCAGGGTCGACGCGCGCGTGGACGCATACGTGCCGGCCGGCTACATCGCGGCCGAGGCGCTGAAGATCGACCTCCACCGGCGCATCTCGCTCACCGAGACCGAGGACGAGCTGCACGAGCTTCGGATCGCGACCGAGGACCGGTACGGCCCGATCCCGGGTCCGGTCGAGAACCTCTTCGCGATCCAGGAGGCGAAGCTCAAGCTGGCGCGCCTCGGCGCCGACTACCTGGTCTTCCGCGGCGGCCGTGCGACGGTCGGGCCGATCGTGCTCGGCTCCGGCGAGCTGCGCGAATTGCGTGCCCACGCGGAAACCGCGGTGTACTCCTCTGCGAATCGTGAAGTGATGTTGCGGCGCGACGAATTCGGAGGAGCACTCGATCTGGTCGATGCTATGCTGGCCGCGCGCCAGGCGGCCTAGCCGGCGCCTCCTATGCACAAGCTACGCCTCGCTCTACCGCTCCTTGCCGTCACGTCCCTGCTCGCCGCCTGTGGCAGCAGCAGCTCCGCCAAGCTCGGCTCCGGCGATGTCGCGGTCGTCGGTAACCAGCACGTCACGCAGGCCGACTACGACACCCTGCTCAACGTGGCGAAGGCCACCTACAAGCAGCGTGGCCAGGCCTTTCCGAAGCAGGGTACGACCCAGTACGAGTCGGTGAAGAGCAGCATCGTCGGCTCGCTCGTGAAGCAGGCGGAAGAAGAGGCAGCCGGTGACTCGCTCGGGGTCACCGTCACGAACCAACAGGTGCAGTCGAGCTACACGCAGCTCAAGCAACGGGTTGCCCCCCAGGGCGAGAAGCAGTACCAGGCCGAGCTGAAGAAGGCCGGCTTCACAGACGCGCTGTTCCGGCGCGACGTCCGGCTCCAGCTGATCGACCAGCAGGTCCAGACGAAGGTGATGAGCAACGTCTCGGTCTCGGACAAGGAGGCGCTGGCGTACTACCGCGCCCACCGGTCTCAGTACGTCCAGGGCCCATCTCGCGACGTGCAGTACATGCTGATCAAGTCGAAGACGCTCGCCCAGTCGCTGTACAAGCAGCTGCAGTCGGGGAATGCGAAGACGTGGTGCACGCTCGCGAAGAAGTATTCGGGCGACCCGAGCTCGAAGAACAACTGCGGCAAGGCGACGTTCACGCAGGGGCAAACCGTGAAGGCATTCGACACGGTGCTGTTCTCGCAGCCGACCGGCGTCGTTCACGCCCCCGTCTACGACGCGCAGGCGTACAAGGCGTGGTTCATCATCCGGCCCCTCTCGAAGATCCGGCCCAAGGCGACCCAACCGTACGACGTCGTGAGCGCGGCGATCAAACAGACCCTGCTCGGGCAGAAGCAGTCGACGGCGGTGAAGGACTGGGCGACGAACTGGCAGAAGTCGTTCTGCAAGGGCTCGAAGATCAAGTACCAGGTCGGCTACACGCCGAGCGGCGCCAGCGATCCGTGCGCGGCGACGCCGACGCCGGCGACGACGACCTAGCCGCGTGTCCCTCGCCGAAGCGCTCGTCGAGCTCCAGGAGCTGACCGAGCGACTGCGGCGCGAGTGCCCCTGGGACCGCGAGCAGACCGCGAAGACGATCGTCCCGCACACCGTCGAGGAGGCGTACGAGGTCGCGGACGCCGCGTTCGCCGGCGACGACGCGAAGCTGCTGGACGAGCTCGGCGATCTGCTGTTCCAGTCGTACTTCCTCGCCCTGCTCCTGCAGGAGCGCGGGACGGGGGATCTCGAGGCGGCCGCACGCGGCGTCCACGCCAAGCTCGTCGCCCGTCATCCGCACGTGTTCGGCGACGAAGAGGCCCGCACGGCCGGCCGTGTCCGCGAGAACTGGGAGCGAATCAAGCGCGACGTCGAAGGGCGGGAGGGCATCTTTCACGACCTCCCCGAGTCGCTGCCGGCGCTGCTGTACGCCCGCAAGACGCAACGACGGGCCAGGTCCGTCGGGTTCGAGTACCCAGATCTCGCCGGGGCGCTCGCGGACCTCGAGGACGAGCTGCGCGAGCTTCGCGCCGAGCTGCCGCAGACGGAGCCGCCCGCCGAGACGGAACCCGAGCAGCGCGTTGCTGCGGAGCTCGGCGACGTGCTCTTCGCGTGCGTCAACGTCGCCCGCCGGCTGAACGTCGACCCGGAGCTCGAGCTGCGAGCCGCGACGAAGCGCTTCCGGGCGCGCGTCGAGCGTGCCGCGGAGCTCGCCGTGCACGACGGCAAGGATTGGGCCACGCTCCCACTCGACGAACAGGATGCGTACTTCGACCAGGCAAAGGAGAACGAATCGTGAGCGCGATCGCCGACGTGCACGGGCGGCAGGTGCTGGACTCTCGAGGGAACCCGACCGTCGAGGTGGACGTCGTCCTCGACACGGGTGCGGTCGGCCGCGCAATCGTTCCGTCCGGGGCGTCGACGGGGGTCCACGAAGCGGTCGAGCTTCGAGACGGCGGCAGCGCGTGGGCGGGCAAGGGCGTCGGCAGCGCCGTCGCCAACGTCAACGGCGAGATCGCTGCGGCGGTACGCGGCCGCCTCGCCGGCGAGCAGGAGCAGCTCGACAGGCTGCTGATCGAGCTCGACGGCACGCCCAACAAGGGACGCCTCGGCGCGAATGCGGTGCTCGGCGTCTCGCTCGCCTTCGCGAAGGCGTCCGCGGCGGAGGCCGCGCAACCGTTATGGCAGTACCTCGGCGGCGACACCGCGGCGACGTTGCCCGTGCCGATGATGAACGTGATCAACGGCGGCGTGCACGCCGACAACTCGATCGACCTCCAGGAGTTCATGGTCGTGCCCGCCGGCGCGGGCTCCTTCTCCGAGGCGCTGCAGGTCGGCGTGGAGGTGTACCACGCGCTCAAGAAGCTGCTCACGGAGCGCGGCCTGTCGACGCTCGTCGGCGACGAGGGCGGCTTCGCGCCAGACCTCGAGTCGAGCGAGACGGCGATCGAGCTCATCCTCGAGGCGGCCGAGCGCGCCGGCCATCGCGACCGCGTCGCGATCGCCTTGGATCCAGCGACGAGCGAGGTGTTCGACGACGGCGTGTACCGGTTCGAGGGACGCGAGAAGTCGAGTGCCGAGATGCCCGGCTTCTGGGCGGAGATCGTCGACCGCTACCCCGTCGTTTCGATCGAGGACGGCGCCGCCGAGGACGACTGGGATTCGTGGGAGGCGCTGACCGTGCAGCTCGGCGGGCGCGTGCAGCTCGTCGGTGACGATCTCTTCGTCACGAATCGAGCGCGCCTGCAGGAGGGAATCGATCGCGGCGTCGCCAACTCGATCCTCGTCAAGGTCAATCAGATCGGCACGCTCACCGAGACGATCGAGGCGGTGCAGCTCGCGCACACGGCCGGCTACACGGCGGTGATGTCGCACCGCTCCGGCGAGACCGAGGACGCGACGATCGCCGATCTCGCCGTCGCGCTCGGGACCGGTCAGATCAAGACGGGTGCGCCGGCACGCTCGGACCGCGTCGCAAAGTACAACCAGCTCGCCCGGATCGAAGAGCAGCTCGGATCCAAGGCCGAGTATCCGGGCTGGGACGCGTTTCCCCGTTTGCACCGGTAGCTACGCTGCGACAGATGTCCGTCGACCCGCGCAGGACGAAGATCGTCGCGACCATCGGGCCGGCGTCATCGTCGCAGGAGTCGCTGACCGCGCTGGTCCGCGCCGGCGTCGACGCGTTCCGGATGAACTTCTCGCACGGCACGCACGACGAGCACGCCGAGGTCGCGCACCGCGTGCGCGCCGTGCAGTCCGACCTGCAGAAGGCGCTCGCGCTGATCGCGGATCTCCAGGGGCCAAAGCTGCGCATCGGCGAGCTCGAGCGGCCGAGGCTCCTCGCGAAGGACGAAGAGGTGCTCGTCGTCGGTGAGGAGCGCGCGGTCGACAGCGAGCTTCCGGTTGCGCCCGCGGTGATCGGCGACGTGCTTCAGCCGGGCCACGACGTACTCATCGACGACGGGCTCGTCCGGCTCGCCGTCGAGGAGGTGAGCGAGGGCCGCGCGCTCTGCCGCGTCCTCGTCGGCGGGGAGGTGAAGGCCCACAAGGGCGTCAACCTGCCCGGCGTGCCGCTGCCGATCCCCTCGCTGACGAAGAAGGACCTCGACGACCTGTCGTTTGCCATCGGGCTGGGCGTCGACTACGTCGCACTCTCGTTCGTCCGTGCGGCGGCCGACGTGCGCGACCTGCAGGCGATCATCCGCCAGCACGGCTCCGCGGCCCGGGTGATCGCGAAGATCGAGAAGGCCGAGGCCGTCGCGGTGCTCGACGAGGTGCTCGCCGAGGCGGACGCCGTGATGGTCGCGCGCGGCGACCTCGGCGTCGAGATCGGCGCCGCGACCGTGCCGCTGCTGCAGAAGCGCATCATCCACCGCTGCCTCGAGGTCGGAAAACCCGTGATCACGGCGACGCAGATGCTCGAGTCGATGATCGAGCACGCGGAGCCGACCCGGGCGGAGGCGAGCGACGTCGCGAACGCGATCCTCGACGGCACCTCGGCCGTGATGCTGTCGGCCGAGACGGCGACGGGCCACTATCCGGTCGAAGCGGTGCAGACGATGGATCGGATCGCGCGGGCCGTCGAGCCGTCGATGGACTACCGCCATCAGATGCCGGAGCCGGAGGACGACGCCACCGTGGGGCGCGCGATGTCGAATGCGGCGTGCGATCTCGCCGAAGCTCTGCGCGCGCGCGCGATTCTCGTCCCGACGTTCACGGGGCGCACCGCCTCAGCCGTCGCACGCCTGCGTCCGCGCAGGCCGATCATCGGGCTGTCGCATCACCGCAGCGCGCTGCAGCAGATGGCGCTGGAGTGGGGCGTCACGCCGGTGTTGATGCCGGAGACGGAGAACGTCGAGGACCTGTGGTCGCGCTCACTCGACGCTGCGCGCCGTGCCGGCGGAGTTGATCCCGGCGACCGCGTCGTGCTCACCGCCGGCACGGCTGTGAACCTCCCGGGCTCGACGAACGTCATCAAGGTCGACATCGCCTGACGCGAGTTTCAAGGGATTGGTTTCGCGGCGGCGAAGTCGCCCGCATGCTGCTCAAGCCTACGAGGCTGCTGGCGCTCGGAGCGATCGCACTGCTCGGCTTCCTGTACTGGAAGCCGCTCAAGACGTACTTCCGCACGAAGCACGAGCTGCAGGCACGCCGGGCCGAGGTCCACACGTTGAAGGTGGAGCAGCGGCGGCTCGCGCAGCGAATCGCGGCAGTCGGGTCGACACCTCAGCTCGTGCGTGAGGCCCGTCGGCTCGGCCTCGTCAAGCCCGGGGAGCGCCTCTTCATCGTCAAGGGCATCCCGGCCTGGCGCCACAAGCACTAGCGCGCTCCTGGACGGCGGCGCGATGCATCGCCTTTCTTGCCGACGGCGCCCCAGGAGCGCGCTACCGTCGGCGGAATGGACGATCGGGAGCTCGTCGAGCGACAGCTCGGCCGTGCGCCGCGCGCGTTTCGCCGCGTGGCCGTGCCGTGCCCGTTCGGACGTCCCGCGGTGACGGAGCAGGCGCCGTTCGACGAGGACGGGAGGCCTTTCCCCACCCAGTTCTACGTCACGTGCCCGTCGCTGGTGGCTGCGATCTCCCGTCTCGAGGCGGCGGGCGGAGTCGAGCGGTGGACACGCGCAGCCCGCGACGATCAGGAGCTCGCACGCAGCCTCGCGCGCGCGCAGGCCGAGCAACGCCGGCTCCGTCCCGAGCTGCCCGCCGGCATCGGCGGCTCGACGCGCGACGGCAGTCTGAAGTGCCTGCACGCCCACGTCGCCTTCGCGCTCGCGCAACCCGGCTACGAGCTCGGCGAGCGGATCTTCGCCGAGCTGCAGTCGCCGTGGCCGGACGAGTGCTGCACGAATCTGTGATTCTGCGAACCGTGGACATCGAGCTCGCACGCCAGCAGTGGGACGCAGGCAGCACGCGGATCGAGGCCGAGCGTGAGAACAGGCGACGATACGCGTCGCTCGTCGCCCAGGTCGACCTCGTGCTGGCCGAGCTGCGCAAGCGCGTTGGGCAGACGTTCACGCTCGCCGAGCTCGCGGACGCCTACGACGGTGCCGAGGACTGGGCGCGTGACGTGGTCGATCTCGCCGATCCGGACTCGCCGCCAACCGCCGACGCGGCGACCGTCGCGGACGCCGCGTTCCACCACTACGCGCGCGGGGCGACCGACTACCGTCCGTGATCCGGCTCGTTCTGCTCGCGCTCGCCCTCGCACTGACGCTGGCGATCGGGATCGCCGTCGGCGAGGCGCTGCACGACAACCCGGCGCCCGGCGGCACGCAGTCGATCGTGCGGACACTCCGCCCGCTGCCGCTCCCGCCGGCGCCCGCGGGCACGGTGACCGTCACGACAACGGCGCCGTGACGTTTTCGCGTTCTCCTGTTTAGCTTGCGGCAGGTTTGGCTACTTTTGGGACGTGAGCTACCCGGGGTCCAGACGCGCGCCGACCAGCGAGCCGGACTGGCTCACACTCGGGCAAGCGGCCAAATTCCTGGGCGTAGCCCAGTCCACGATCAGAAAGTGGTCCGACCAGGGCCGCGTGCCGGCGTTCTACACGCCCGGCGGTCACCGCCGGTATCGCCGCGGAGATCTCGAGGCGTTCCTCGACCGTTCCGGGCCGGGCGGCCGCACGAGCGGGCCTGTCGTGCTGGTCGTCGACGACGATGCACGGCTGCGCGAGTTCGTCCGGGTCAGTCTCGAGCTCGAGGGATACACCGTCCGCGAGGCCGCCGGTGCTGAGGAGGCGCTCGAGGCAATCGCCGACCAGGCCCCCGAGCTCGTGCTGCTCGACGTCGTCATGCCCGGCGTCGACGGCTGGCAGATGCTGCAGCGCATGCAGGAGCGGTACGGCTCGATCCCCGTGATCATGTTCAGCGGCAAAGTCGACGAGACGAGCGAGGGCGACGCACAACGGCGCGGAGCGCGCGGCTTCATCGGCAAGCCCTTCGACCCGCAGCAGCTCGTCGAGCAGGCGAAGCAGCTCGTGCCGGTCTAGCCGCCGATCCTTCGCCTGGACCGGCACATCGAGAGCTGGATCGCCGGGCACCGCGTCGGCTGGCTGAACTGGCTCTTCGAGCTGCTGTCGTACGCCGGCACGTACGGGGCGGTCTGGCTCGCGGCGGCGCTCGTGCTCGCGCTGTGGTGGCGGCTGCCGGCACTGTTTCTTCAGGTCGCGCTCGCGGATGCGGCGGCGGACCTCTCCGCGGCGGCGCTCAAGTGGGCGATCCCGCGCCACCGGCCGCGCGTCCACGCGCTCGTCTCGATGCCGCACGACCATTCCTTTCCGTCCGGTCACGCGGCGACGAGCTTCGCGTGCGCGACGGTGCTGGCAGCCGCGTGGCCGAAGCGGCGCGCCGTGTTCTATGCGCTGGCGGTCCTGATCGCGTTCTCGCGCCTGTACAACGGCGTGCACTTCCCGCTCGACGTGCTCGGGGGCGCTGTCCTCGGCGTCGCGATCGCGGCCGGCGTCAGAGCTCTTCGGCAGCCCGCAGCACGCCTCCGACGATCACCGCGAGGCTCGCCAGCAGGCTGATCCAGATGCCGATGCCGCGGCCGTTCGCCGGCAGCATCGAGTCCGGAATCGAGATCACCCGGATCAGGACAAAGATCGCGGCGAGCGCACCGAGCCCGAGCACCAGCAGGCTCTCGGGCACCGACGGAGGGAGCTCGATGCCCGCCTCACGGAGGACGACGAGCAGCAGCACGGCCAGCCCGATGAAGAACACGAGCTTGCCCAGAACGCCCGTGTGCCAGCCGATCACCGCCAGTTTCACGCCCACCCCGGAGCCCGCGTACCAGTCCATGAACGACGACAGAGCGAGGATCAGCCCGGCGATCCAGGTGATTCGCTCGCCTGCTCCCCAGATGCCGCCGCCGATCGGGCGGGGGTACCCCCCTGGCCCCGGAGGCGCCGGGTCGCGATACTCCACGTCGAAGAACTCTGGTGTTTCCACGGGGCGATTATGGGCATTATCTCGGTCGACATCCGGAGGACCGGCCGGCGAAAGGGGTCACGGTGATCGACGAGGTGCACGGAACCACCGTTTCAGACGGTGACTATGTGGAGTTCGCCACGACCGGGACTGCGGCGAGAGGGGAGTACCACTGCTCGGGTTGCGGCTACGGCGTCACGGTGCACACGACGCTGCCGCAATGCCCCATGTGCTCGGGGACGACCTGGGAGCCGAGCGCCTGGAGCCCGTTCACGCGGGCACGCCTGCAGGCCTGACGGCCGCGGCGTCTACACACCGAACATCGTCTGGACCTTGTGCCAGGCCGCGAGGATGATGAACGCGGCGACGAAGGTCAGGACGAGCAGCGTGATCAGGAACCGGACGTGCGAGCGTCGCGCCTCGCTGCGGCGCTCGATCCGTGCGCGCCTCCGGGCGCGCTCGCGCCGGTAGGCGTGCTCGATCACCAGCGGGTCGAGCGACGGCGGGTCGTCGTCGTGCAAGAGAGGCGTTCTCGGAGCCGCCCGGGCCATGATCGAGAAGTCTAGGCAATACTGCTTTCAATGACGGTCGTCGAGGCCCGGCGGCAGCCGCTCGAGGCGCTCGCAGATGCGGCGGCGCGGGTCGCCGCGAGCACCGATCTTCGCGGTGCCCTCGCAGCGATCGCGGCGTCGGCACTCGAGGCGACGGATGCCGACCTCGCGGTGCTGCGCGTGCTCGACCAGGCGGGCGAGCTGCGGGCGGCTGCGGTGGCTCCCGAGGCGTCCGCGCTCGGGGGCGAGGTGGCGGGAAGCCATGCCGCGACGGCAGAGGTCGAGGAGGGGACGCTCTCGCCGCCGACGAGGCGGGCGGCCGAGCGCGTGCGCGCCGCGGGGACCCACGTTGCGCCGGCCCGGGTCGGCGGCCGGCTCGTCGGCGCCCTCGAGCTGGTTCGCGTCGCGGCGCCGTTCGACGACGGCGACCTCCTGGTCGCGAACGTCGTCGCGACCGCGCTCGCCCTGGCCGTGAAGACCTTCGGGGCCGGGGGAGAACTCCCCGTCCATCACCGCACCCGCTGGCTCGAGCTCGCCGGCGAAGCACTCGCGGCCGGCGGTGACACGGACCGCGCCGCGCAGCAGGCGCTGCGGGTCGCCGCCGACACGACCGGTGCGCGCGCGGGAGTGATGTGGCGCCTCGTCGCCGGCCGTGACCCGGAGCTCGTTGCCTCTCACGGCGAGCTGGGGGACGTCCGCCGACGCGCCGTCGAGCTCGTGGCCGAGGCCGCCCGCGCGTGGCGGCCGACTGCGGTCGTGCGCGATTCGGCCCTGCCCGAGGCGCTGCCGTACGTCGCGACGCTCCCGCTCGGAGAGCCCGCATTCGCCGCGCTGCAGCTCTTCTACGGCGTCGGCGCCGAGCCGCCGGCCGACGCGCTTCCCGCGCTGACCGCCTTCGCGGGCCGGGCGGCTCACGCCTTGCGCAGCGCTGAGCAGTCCGCGGAGCTGGTGCACGAGCTCGATCGCACGCGTTCGCTGCTCGAGGTCGTCGGCGAGGCGATCTCGCACCTCTCCCTCGCGCACACGCTCGAGACTGCGGTGGAGCGTCTCGGCGAGCTGCTCCAGATCGATCAGCTCGGTGTCTACCTCGTCGAGTCGGGGCAGCTCGTCCCGGCCGCGGGCCGCGGCCTCGTGCGCGGCCACGAAGAGGTCGCCGGCCGGCTGCTCGAGCTCATGCTCGGCCCGCTGCGCGCACGGCCGACGCTGCTCGTCGAGGCAGAGGGAATAGACCCGATCCTCGCCCCCGCCCGCAATGCGCTGCGGCAGGTCGGGCGTCCTGCCGCGCTCGCCGTTCCGTTGCAGGTGTCCGACGAGCCGACCGGCCTGCTCGTCGCATACACCGGGCCGCGCGCGCCTGTCGAGGGTGACATCACCCTGCTCGCTGCGCTGGCCGCGCAGCTCGCCGTCGCCGTCCAGAACGCGCGCCTCCACGAAGAGTCGAAGGAGCTGGGGCGGACGCTCGCGGACGTCCTTGCGTCCGAGCGGCAGTCCGCGCGCAGCCTCACGGCGCTCTACGAGATCTCCCGCTCCTTCGCGCAGAGCCTGTCCCTCGAGACGACGCTGCACACGGTGACCTCGACCATCGTCGACGTCCTGGACGTCGACGCCGCCGTCATTCGAGTCCCGGACGAGCGCGGCGACCAGTTCGTCCCGCGCGCCGTTCACGTCGTGGACTCGCGACTCGTCGATCCGATCAAGACGATCCTCGAACGGCCGCAACCGCGGCCGCCGCGGACGACCCGGCCGCACCTGCTCGACGCGGCCACGGCCCGGCGCCTCGGCGGCGCCCACGCACTGCTGGTCCCGTTCCTGGAGAAGGGCTCCACGGCGGCGTTGCTGCCGATCGCCACGCCGACCGAGCTGCTTGCGCAGCTCACGATCCTCTCGCTCGATCCGGCGTCACCGATCGACCCGGAAACGCTGGCGACTGCGGGCACCATCTCGCAGCAGGCGGCGCTCGCGATCGACAACGCCCGCCTGTACCAGCAGCAGAAGCAGTTCGCGGAGACGATGCAGCAGTCGCTCCTGCCGCAGGAGCGACCAGCCGTGCCGGGGCTCGAAGTGGGGACGGTGTACGACTCGGCGGCGCGGGTCGACGTCGGCGGCGATGTCTTCGACTTCCTCGAGTTGCCCGACGGCCGCCTCGCCGTGGTGCTCGGGGACGTGACCGGACACGGCATCGACGCGACCGCCGACATGGCGATGGCGAAGTTCGTCTTCCGCTCGCTCGCCCGCAACCATCCCGAACCGGCCTCGTTCCTGGCGCACGCCAACGAGGTCGTGCTCGACGAGCTCGCCGGCGGCAAGTTCATCACCATGGTCGCGGTCGTCGTCGATCCGCTGGGCGAGGTCCTCTGCGCGAGTGCCGGCCACCCCGAGCCGCGTCTCCTGCTGCCCGACGGAACCGTCGAGTCGCTTCGCTGCGGCGGGATCGCGCTCGGCGTCGAGCCGGCGCAGGAGTACGAGTCCGTGCGCGCCGTGCTGCCGCCGGGCGGCGTCGTCGTGCTGTACACGGACGGTGTGGTGGAGGCGCGGCGCGGCCGTGAGCTGTTCGGCGTCGAGCGTCTCGACGGCCTTCTGGCAGATCGTCACAGCGAGTCTCCCCAGCAGCTCGCGCAATCGATCCTCGACACGTGCCGGTCGTTTGCGGGCGGAGAGCTCGCGGACGACTGCGCGGTCGTCGTGATCCGGAGGACGTGAACAGGCGGCGGCTACACTGACCGCGCCGTGAAGCGGTCCGTTGCCGTTGGTCTGTTCGTCGCCGGCTTCGCGACAGCCGGCACGTTCTCGGGCACCGTGATCGCGGACAGCGGGACGACGACCACGCTGACCGACACAACGACGCTCGCCCCGACGACGACCGGGACGACGACCACCGCCGTACCGGGATCCCTGCCCACAGGCGTCCGAATCGCCGGTGTTCGCGTCGGGGGGCTCGAGCGCGCCGATGCGGCCTCGACCGTGCGTGCGGCCTTCGCGCGGCCGCTGACGGTCGTCGTCGACCGGGCGCGCCTCGAGCTCGACCCGTCGTCGGTCGCGACGGCGTACGTCGACACGGCGGTCGCCCGCGCTCGGGTCTCGGCGCCGGGCACGAACATCCAGCTCGTCGTCGCGGTGAACGGGCCGTCGCTCCGTGCCTGGGTCGCGAAGGTCTCGGCACGCTTCGCGCGCCCGGCCGCCGACGCGACGCTGACGCTCCGCAACGGCCGCCCGGCGCTGACACGCGACGTCCCGGGGCGGACGCTGTCGGAGCCGCTGCTCGTCGGCCGTGTCGTCGTGGCGCTCCGCTCGAACACCCGGCTTCCCGTGCGGGTGCACACGCGCAAGGTCGAGGCCAAGGTGACCGCGTCCAGCTTCGGGCCGGCGATCCTGATCAACCGGAGCATCAACCGGCTATTTCTCTATCGCAACACGGGCCGGTCGCT
>Ga0070731_10002489_pt1 | contig 17496 bp, 11 predicted proteins | sample Coa_R1_2_FD_66448 | JGI IMG/M metagenome (GOLD analysis project Ga0070731, IMG submission 66448) | Surface soil microbial communities from Centralia Pennsylvania, which are recovering from an underground coalmine fire - Coalmine... | ecosystem: Environmental > Terrestrial > Soil > Unclassified ...
GGCGTCCAGTCGATGTAGGGAACGATTTCCTCGAGCGGCACCGGATTGTACACGCGCGTGCCGAGAAACGAAGGCCGCGGCGGTTCGTACGCGGGCCAATCGTATACGGGCTTTTTGTTGCGTGCCTCCGCCAAAGGCAAGAGAGGTTGCGCCTTCCGCGAAGAATATTTTTCACGCGCCTTTTCCTGTTCGCGGCGATTCTCTTCCGTAAATTTGCTCTTCATATCGGCGCTGAGCAAAGTTCCCACCACGCCGACGGCGCGGGATGCATCTTGCACGTGAATGACGGGCTGGCGGTAGGAGGGCGCGATTTTTACCGCCGTGTGCGTGCGGCTGGTTGTCGCGCCGCCGATCAGCAGCGGGATGGTGAATCCTTCGCGCTCCATTTCTTTCGCCACGTGCGTCATTTCCTCGAGCGAAGGCGTGATGAGACCGCTCAGGCCGATCAAATGCGCGCCCGTTTCACGCGCTGTTTTCAGGATTTTGTCGGCGGGCACCATTACGCCGAGATCGATCACTTCATAGTTGTTGCAGCCCAGCACCACGCCCACGATATTTTTTCCGATGTCGTGGACGTCGCCCTTCACGGTGGCCATCACGATGCGGCCCTTGACGGACACGCCGCCCGCCTGCTTTTCCGCCTCGAGATAAGGCTGCAGGTAGGCGACCGCCTTTTTCATCACGCGCGCGCTCTTCACCACCTGCGGCAGAAACATGCGGCCTGAACCGAAGAGGTCCCCGACCACGTTCATCGCGCTCATGAGCGGGCCTTCGATCACCGCGAGCGGCTTGCCGAATTTTTGCCGCGCTTCTTCCGTGTCTTCCTCGATGTAATCCGTAACGCCCTTGACGAGCGCATGCGTGAGGCGCTCTTCGAGAGTGCCTTTGCGCCAGGTATCTTCTTCCACCGCTCCTTTTTCTTTTGCCTTTACCGTTTCCGTGAACGCCAGCAAGCGTTCGGTCGAGTCGGGTCGCCGGTTCAATAAGACATCCTCGACAAGAGCCAGCAGTTCCTTCGGAATATCCTCGTAGACCGCGAGCTGGCCCGCGTTCACGATGGCCATGTCGAGACCAGCTTGGATCGCGCGGTACAGAAACGCGGAGTGCATCGCTTCTCGCACCACGTTCTGCCCGCGGAAAGAAAACGAAATGTTGCTCACGCCGCCGCTCACCTTCGCATAAGGGAGCCTGGCCTTGATCTGCCGCGTGGCTTCTATGAAATCGACGGCGTAATTGTTGTGCTCTTCGATGCCCGTCGCCACGGTCAGGATATTCGGATCGAAAATAATTTCTTCGGGTGCGACGCCCGCCTCTTGCGTCAGAATCCGGTACGCCCTCTCGCACACTTCCATTTTGCGCGCGAGAGAATCGGCCTGCCCCTTTTCATCGAACGCCATCACCACCATGGCCGCGCCGTACCGGCGGACGAGGCGCGCCCGCTCGCGGAAGATCTTTTCGCCTTCCTTCAAGCTGATGGAATTCACGATGCCCTTGCCCTGAATGCATTTCAGGCCGGCCTCGATGATTTTCCAGTTCGAGCTGTCAATCATGATCGGCACGCGGGCGATGTCGGGCTCGGCCGCGATGTGATGCAGGAACGTGGTCATGGCCTGCTCGGAATCGAGCATGGCTTCGTCCATGTTGATGTCGATAATTTGCGCGCCGTTTTCGACCTGCTGCCGCGCCACGGAGAGTGCCGCTTCGAGTTCGCCGGCGAGAATCAGCTTGGAAAATTTGGGCGAGCCGGTGACGTTGGTGCGCTCGCCGATATTGATGAAGCGCGAATCCGGCCGCACGACCAGCGGCTCAAGCCCGCTGAAGCGCGTGTAGCGCTCCGGCTTCGCAAGAACATGCGGCGTGATTTCGCGCACCGCCTCGGCGATCGCTTTGATATGCGCGGGCGTCGTCCCGCAGCAACCACCGGCAATGTTCAGCCAGCCGTTCGAGGCGAAATCGCGCAGGTCGGCGGACATCGATTCGGGCGTCTCGTCGAATCCGCCGAAGGCGTTGGGAAGTCCTGCGTTCGGATGGCAACTGATCGGAACGGGGGCGAGGTGCGAAAGCTCTTCAACATACGGGCGCATCTGCTTCGCGCCAAGGGCGCAGTTGATGCCCACGCTCAGAAGATCCATGTGCGAAACGGAAATCCAAAACGCCTCGATGGTCTGGCCAGATAGCGTGCGCCCACTCTGATCGGTGATGGTAACGGACACCATGACCGGGACGCGATGCCCGGTGGCTTGGAAAAATTCATCGTTGTATTGACTGACGGCAAAGAGCGCAGCCTTGGCGTTCAGCGTGTCGAAAATCGTTTCGAGGAGCAGGAGATCGGCGCCGCCTTCAACGAGGCCGCGGGCCTGCTCGTAATACACGTCGCGCAATTTATCGAAAGTCACGCCTCGGGATGCGGGGCTGTTTACATCCTGCGACATCGACGCGGTGCGGTTGGTCGGGCCCATCGATCCCGTGACGAGCCGGAATTCGCCGGGATGCGCCGCTTCGTATTCGTCGGCAACCGCGCGCGCAATTCTCGCGCCCGCGACGTTCAGCTCGTGGATGTGGTTTTCGAGTCCATAATCGAGCGCGGAAATTCCATTCGCATTAAATGTGTTGGTCTTGATGATGTCGGCGCCGGCTTCGAGGTACTGTCGCTGAATGGCCTGCACGATGCCCGGCTGGGTCAGGTTCAGGACGTCGAAGTTTCCACGCAGGTCGCGTGGGTGATTCTGGAATTGTGCGCCGCGAAACGCCGCCTCGTCCAGCTGCTGCCCCTGGATCATCGTGCCCATGGCGCCGTCCAAAATGACGATCCTCTCCTTCAGGAGTTTCTTCAGCGCGTCGATCCGTGATTCTCTTCGATTCAACGTGCGTCTCCCATGTGCAAGGTGGCCTTGGATTTAGGCAGGCCGCGCTGATGCGGTCCTCACTCTTCAGAACAATGTCACAAATGTCTCCCTTGTAGTTTACCGGAGAGAGCATTACGACCGTAGTTCCATTCTCACATCACGCACTCATTCGAGCAAATCGCGCTCTTCTCATTGACCTTCATCAAGCGCCGGGAGTAGACTTCAAAACATGAGGACACGGGCGTCAATTATTACTGGGGCGATCGCGTTGGCGATTTGCATTGTCTGCCCCCTCGTGGATCTGTTCGATCAGTGGGATCACGCGCTGCAAACTGGAAATGACAGTGAATATCCCCTGGTGATCATGGCCTTATGCGTCGGTATGGTGTTGGTGCTAGGTCGACTGATAGTCACGCTCTCCTCGAACATCTCAGTCCGCAACGTTCGGTATGCGCTTCTTACTGCTTTGCAATCAGCTATTTGCCTGATTGCCCCAACAGCTTTGCTTACACCTCCGGGAAGTCCCCCACTTAGCCTTCGTATCTAGAACTGCGCCCAAAATTCCGTAACAAACAAATTTTGTCGGTATGGCCGTCGTCCGTTCGCACAAGAGCGATAAAGATGCGGCGGACGCCCGATTAATGTTCAATTTTCCTTAACGCCGAGGACGAAACCATGGAAAACGCAATTACAGCGGGGGATCCGAACCACGATATTGCGGTTCGGTGCCGCGGGTTGACCAAAACGTATGGAACGGGTGACGCAAGCGTGAGGGCTCTCCGCGGCGTCGACCTCGATGTGCACCGCGGCGAACTGCTGATGGTCGTCGGCCCGTCCGGGTGCGGAAAAACCACGCTCATCTCGGTGATCGCCGCCATCCTGGATCAGGATTCCGGCATGTGCGAGGTTCTCAGCCGAGATTTGAAAAACATGGGTCAGAAAGACCGCACACAGTTTCGCGGGGAGTCCATCGGCTACGTGTTTCAGATGTTCAACCTGCTGCCCGCGCTCAGTGCCGTCGAGAATGTATCGGTGCCTCTACTGCTCAACGGCGCGCCGCGCAGGCAGGCCGAACGCCGGGCGGAAGAAACCTTGGAAGCGGTCGGGTTGGGCGCGCGCCGTGACGCTCTTCCGGCGCAGTTGAGCGGCGGCCAGCAGCAACGCGTGGCCATCGCGCGCGCGCTGGTGCACAACCCGAGGCTGATCGTTTGCGATGAGCCGACCAGCAACCTCGATCATGTGGCCGGGCACAGCATGATGGAGTTGTTGCGAAGCGCCGCCCGGACCCCGAACAGAGCGCTGATTGTGGTCACCCACGATCCGCGCATATTTGAATTTGCCGACCGCATCGCCCGAATGGATGACGGAAAAATTATCGAGATTCTGAACGGCGGCAACAAGGAGCGACTGCAATGATTCGCAAGTACATGCTTCCTCTCCTGGCGATACTCGGGGTCGCGGCGGCCATCGCCATGGTCATTGAGGGCAACCGGTCCGCGCCCGTGGCCCAACCGGTCACCCAGCCGAGCAGCTCGCCGTTTTCTTCGTACATATTCGGCCCGGGCATTGTCGAGGCCAGCACGGAAAATATCGTAATTGGAACGCCCGTCTCCGGCATCGTGACGGCTATTTACGTCAAGTGGGGCGACCGGGTAAAGACTGGAAACCCGCTCTTCAAAGTCGACACTCGCGAACTGGACGCCCAACTCCCTCCGGCGAATGCCAAAGTCAAGGAGGTGGAGGCCCAATTATTGCCGGCGAACGCCAAAGTGAACGAGGCGCAGGCCACCCTCGCAAAAACGGAGAATCGGTTGAAGGTTGGAGAAGCCCTGGAGCCGGGCGTATCCATCAGCGCCGAGGAAATGGCCAACAGGCAATTCGACGTTGCGATTACCAAGGCCAACCTTTCTTCGGCCGAAGCCCAGGTCGCGCAGATCGAGACACAGATCGCCTCGGCCGAAGCCCAAGTCGCGCAAATCAAGGCTCAGATCGAACTTCACACCATTCGAGCGCCGGTGGCGGGGCGCATCCTGCAGATGAAGACGCGCCTCGGGGAGTACGCCCAGACTGGCGCCGTGAGCACTCCCCTCATGCTGCTTGGGGACGATACCACGTTGCATGTCCGCGTGGACATTGATGAGAACGATGCCTGGAAATTGCAGCCCTGCGCGGCGGCAGTCGCTTCCGTGCGCGGCAATCCGGAATTGAAAGCCGCTTTGAAGTACGTGCGGACCGATCCCGCCGTGATCCCTAAAGTGCTGCTGACGGGCGATGCCACGCAACGCACGGACACCAGAGTGCTGCAGTTGGTTTACAGCTTTGATCCTCGTTCGCTGCCCGTCTACGTCGGCCAGTTGACGGATGTTTTCATCGAAGCTGCCCCCGCTTCTGCAAATACTTCACACGCGTCAAATCCGGCAAGCCCCTGTGGCGAACCGGCGGGCGCGAAGGATCACGACGCCCAGGGGAGGAAACCATAATGTTGCGAGTCGCCATAAAGATGCTCCTCGGGGACCGCGCGAAGTATGTGGGATTGCTCTTCGGCATCACATTTACTTCGTTTCTGGTCACATTCGCCGGATCGTACTTCTGCGGCTTCATGACGCGCGGATTTGCCCTAATCTCCGAAAATCCCGGCACCGACGTGTGGGTCATGGACCCGGCCGTCGAGTCCACCGAGCAAACCACGAACATCCCCGATTGGGCGCTAGATCGCGTGCGCAGCGTCGACGGCGTGCGATCCGCCGAACCGCTTGCTTTGGCTACGGCGGATGCACGCTTTCCAAACGGCCGGTTTCAGACCTTCCAACTGATCTGTGTGGATGACGCCACGTTGCTTGGTGTGCCCGCGCTACGTGAGGGCGCGACGGCTGCGGTGTTACGCGATCCGGATGCGGCCATCGTTGATCCGGGGGGTACGGACGGGAAACTCGAAACGCCCGTCTCGAAAGCCGATCAATGGCCCTACGGACAATCGCACCTAGGGGCCGCGACGCGCGAACTGGCGGCCGGAGATGAACTGCTGGTCAACGATCATCGCATCGTGATTCGGGGACGTTCGGAAGCGCTGCCGCGATATCCGCCGCGGCCCCTGATGTATACGACGATGTCGAACGCCAGACGCGTGTTGCTGCCGGAACGGCACCTGCTGACCTTCGTGCTGGCAACGGCTGCGCCCGGTGTCTCGCCGCGCGAATTGGCCGGCCGAATCCAGGAGCAGACGGGGCTCAAGGCGCGTTCGTCGGATGACTTTAAGAAGGACACCGTCCTCTGGTTCCTGATCAATTCGGAGGACGTTGGCGATATCGCTTCCATGCTTTCCATCGCGATGTTCGTGGGATTCGGCGTGACCGGCGTCATGCTTTATATGTTCACCACCGAAAGCCTGAAACAATATGCGGTGCTGAAGGCGATGGGAGCGACTTCAAGACTCCTGCTCACCATGATCTTTGTGCAATCCAGCTTGTGCGCGCTCCTGGGTACCGGGCTTGGACTGGGATTGTGCGCGATTATCGGACGGATCGCGGCGGTCGAGGCCGACTATCCGTTTCGCATGATGTGGTTCACGCCGGTCCTCGGAGGCGTGATGGTCCTGCTGGTGAGTGTTGTGGCGGCGATGATCAGCGCCCGCCCGGTTCTGAAGCTGGAGCCGGGCATTGTGTTCGCAGGCCGTTAGGTCGCACGCGTACTTGATTTTTGGGGGAGATGTTTCTGCGGTTTGTTTTCTGGAGAGAGGCTCGATGACTGGATTAAAAAAGCGGATCGTTCCCCTGTTCGGGGTTCTCATGTTAACGGGGTGTGCCATGCAGCGATATCAGCCATCGCCAATCGTTACCGGCGATACCGCTTCGCGGTTTGAATCGCGGAGTCTTGCCGATGACGGGCTCCGGTTATTTGAGGAAAAAAACTTGAGCCAACCGGCGCCCTGGCCGCGCCAGGCCTGGGATTTGCAAACTGTCTCTCTTGCTGCTTTGTACTTCAATCCCGCGCTGGATCTGGCGCGCGCGCGCGTCGCTCGAGCGGACGCCGCTGTGGTGACGGCTGCCGCTCGCCCGAATCCCGCACTGGGCATTTCGCCAGGCATCCCAAGTCCCTACCTGGTCACTTTAGATTTTGCCATTCCAATTGAGACGGCGGGCAAGCGGGGGTACCGCGTCCAGAGCGCCCGCAGCCTCGATCAGGCTGCCCGGCTGGACCTTGCCGATTCAGCATGGACGGTCCTGAGTGGAGTTCGTCTCGCGCTTTTGAACTATCTCCTCGCGGCTCGAAGTTTGGAACTGATCCGCTCAGAAGAGCAAATCCGCGCGGACCAGGTCAAAATCCTGGAACGGATTTTATCCGCCGGGGAGATACCCAGAATCGACGTGGACCTGACGCGCATGGAACAATCAAAAACTGAAGCAACCCTGCGCGCGGCGGAGGGCCAAACGGCCGAAGCCAGAGCCGTTCTGGCAGCCGCGATTGGTATTCCGTTGGCGGGTCTTCAGGATGCAGAGTTCTCCTGGCCGGATCTGGACACACCGCCTGGCCCGGAATTCCTCTCGCCAGCGGACATCCAGCGCGAAGCGGTGTTGAATCGGCTGGATGTTCGCCGCTCGCTCGCGCAATATGCGGCTGCTGAAGGTGACTTGCAGCTGGAGATTGCCAAGCAGTATCCAGATATCAACATCGGGCCGGGTTACACGCTTGAAGAAAAACATAGTTTCTTTACTGTCGGCTTGACGTCCACGATTCCTCTCTTTAATCGAAACCAGGGGCCCATCGCTGAGGCCGAAGCTCGCCGGAAAGAGGCCGGTGCGGCGTTCCTGCTGACGCAGGCGCAAGTGATCGCGAAGAGCGAACGCGCGCTCGCAGCTTACACCGCGGCTTTTCGAGAGATGGCTCAGGCCGAATCCCTTTATAAGCTTCAGGAATCTCAGGTGCAGACCGTACAGCGGGGAATCCGCGCCGGCACCGACAATCGGTTAAATCTTGACGGCGTGCAAATTCAACTCTCCATCCTAGCGAGAGCAAAGCTTGACGCGCTGGGGCGCGTTCGGCGAGCCCTTGGCGATCTCGAAGATGCTGTCCAGCGGCCGCTGGACCGCGAGGGAGTGTTTCAGATACGACCCGAATCTCCGGCTCTGAACGGGCAGTAGGACGGGCTTCAGCCTGTCTGCTTTTTCGAGCTAGCGGAAATCAAAACCAGACAGGCTGAAGCCCGCCCTACTGGGGCTACGAAAACAGATCGAGAATTTCCTCGTAGCGTTTGAACGGAGGGATCAGGTAGGCGCCGGCAATTCCCGAAGAGCGCGCTTCTCTTGCCCAGTCCAGCAATTTGCGCGCGAGGGCGAAACCGTGTTCCCGAGCGGAACCTCCCGCGGCCTCGAGTTGCTTCAATAGGGGCTCGGGGATTACGATGCCGGGCACTTCGTTGTGCAGGCGCAGGGCCTGCTTATAGCTGCTGAGCGGCCAGAGACCGACCAATATGGGAATCGGCGATTTCCCGCCCATGCGTTTCAGGAATTGCTCCCAGTGATCGGGATCGAAAATCGGCTGGGTCATGGCAAAGTGCGCTCCGGCTTCAACTTTCAACTGAAACCGGCGCAGTTCTTCATCGAGATCTTCCGCGAGAGGATTCACCGCGACTCCGATGGTGAAATTCGTCGCGCCGCCCAGATTTTTTCCGCCCCAATCCTGTCCTTGATTCAGCTTCGCCATCACTTTCACGAGGCCGATGGCGTCGACCTCATAAACGCCCATCGATCCCGGAGAACTTCCGAGGGACGGGGGATCGCCCGTGACAGCGAGCACGTTGCGCACTCCGCCGATGGTCCAGGCGCCAAGGAGCATGGCTTGCAAGCCGATCAAGTTTGCGTCGCGCGTGGTGAGATGCGGGATCGTTTCGATGCCGCGGGATTCGAGCGCGCCGGAAAGCGAAAGCGCGTCCATGCCCACGCGCGCGAGCGGCCCGCTGTTCACGTCGATGGCGTCCACTTTTTTCGACGCCATCACGTTTTGCACCTGCTCCAGAACACGGTCGATCGACGTTCCTTTCGGCGGATCGATTTCCACCGAAATCACGAACTGCCGCGCCTGAATCTTCCGCCAAAGCGAGCTTTCCGGCTCGCGTGCCGCCGCCGGGTGCGCTTCCGCGGGCGCTTCCACCACAGCCGCCGCGCGGGCGCCAGTGGCCGGTTGCATGCCTTCCACCGCGCGTACCATCGCGCGAATATGCTCCGGCGTGGTTCCGCAGCATCCGCCGAGAATTCGCGCGCCCAGCACCACGGCTTCGCGCGCGAACAAATCAAAATATTCCGGCGAGGATTTCGGATAAATGACGCGGTCGCCGGCGCGCTGCGGAAACCCCACGTTGGGCATCGCGCTCATCGGGAACGATCCCGCCACCGCGGCAAGGTCCTGCAGAATCCGCAAATGGTCCTGCGGCCCCACGGAGCAGTTCGCGCCGATGACCTGCACGCCGCGCTCACGCAATAGGGCCCAGGCATCTTTCGGCCGGGCGCCGCTGAAGGTGCTGCCCTCCTCGGAATACGTCATCTCCGCGACAATGGGAAGCTGCGAAAATGAACGAATCGCTTCAACGGCGGCCACGAGTTCGGCGGGATTCCCGAACGTTTCGAGAACGAAGAAATCCACGCCGCGCTCTTCGAGCGCCTCGGCTTGCTCGCGAAAAATCTCCCGGAAATGTTCCGGCGTCGCCTCGCGTTCATCCCGGAAGACGCCGGGAGGCCCGATCGAACCGGCGATCAGGACTTCGTGGCGGGCGGCCTCGCGCGCCTCGCGCGCGATTTTTACGCCGCGGTGGTTGAGTTCCGTGACGCGGTCTTCAAGGCCAAATGCGCCGAGCTTATTGCGGTTGGCGCCGAACGTATTCGTCTCGATGATGTGAGCGCCGGCTTCAAGATAAGCCATGTGAACGCGAAACACTTCCTCGGCGCGCGTCGCGTTTAGTTCGTCCACGCAGCGCTGCGCGCCCAGTTTTTCATAGAGCAAAGAGCCCGTGGCTCCATCAGCGATCAAGACGGAGTCACGCAGTCTTTGCTGGAATTCTTCGATCCTCATGGTTTAGAAAACGCTCCCGGGAATTCCGCCAGCATGAATCGTTCAGTATACAGGTTCGCCGATTCCAATTGGCGCTCGTCCGCGGAAAACTATCGCGGGATGCTCCCTCAAAGTTGCGCGGCAACTGCGACATCTTTGTACGGCACGGCTTCAGGCGTGCCGTACAAGACGCAAGATCAAAGCGGCTCTAGCCGCTGGCCAGATCAAGATCAGGTTGTCATTCGTGAAAGGGACAGCGGCTAAAGCCGGGCTTGTTTCACATGCACTACGGCACGGCTGAAGCCGTGCCCCACAAACATAGGAATTAAGCAAAGCGCGAACAGTCGCTATTTATTGCGAGCCAATAACAGCATCAGTCCAAATACAACCACGGGAATCAGCGCCAGCATGATGTAAAACAGGACCTCCCGCATCACGGGAGAGCGCCTTTGCTTCCAATTCTTGAGTTCCTCCCGGTCGGCCACGCCCACTTTTTCCGGGTGCTCCAGATCGAGCGCAAATTCGCGGGCATTCGGATAACGCTTGCTGGGATCGCGCTCCAGGGCGCGGTAAATAATTTCCTGCAGCTCGGGAGAAATTTCGGGATTCACCTCTCGCGGCGGAATCGGATTGTTCAGCAAGCGCTCGTTCATGATGACGAAGGGGTTAGGTCCGGTGAAAGGGACTTTGCCGGTCAGCATTTCGTAAAACATGATGCCCAGGGAATACACATCGCTCCGTGCGTCGCCCCTTTTTCCCTTTACTTGCTCGGGAGAAATGTAGTCGGGCGTTCCCATGGCCTCGGTCAGCTTGGCGAAAGTCAGCCGGCGCGATCCGGCATTGGCGGCGATGCCAAAATCGATAAGTTTCACTTCGTCATTCGGGCCGATCATGATGTTTTCGGGTTTCAGATCGCGATGAACGACGCCCTGGCTATGGATGTAATCGAGGGCCTTGCACAGAGCGAGGGTGATGCGGATAGCGCGTTCCGGCGGAAGCTTTTTTTGTTCGTTCAGGATCTGGCGCAAAAGGCGGCCGTCCACCCATTCCAAAACCATGTAGCGCCGGGTGCGCTCCTCGTCGTTGAATACGCGAACGACGCCGGGGTGATCGAGCTTTTGGCCGATTTCACCTTCGCGCTTGAAGCGGTCGAACAGGATCGGGTCGGCTTCCATTTCCTCATGAGGAATCTTGATGGCCACGGCGCGGCCGTTCCGTTCATCCGTCCCACGGTAAATGGAGGCCATTCCGCTTCTGGCGACCAGGCCATCGAGGCGGTAATGATCGAGCTTGTCTCCGGGATGGAAGTCGCTCATTGGGAAGGCAGGTCGGCGGCAAGCGCGAGAACAGCAGCGAACCTGTATCAGTACAGTTTGTAGGGACGCCCGCGATACATCCCCATTCGCTCGACGCCCCGGATTCTGATCAACTGAACGCTGATATTATCGCCGCCGCCCCGATCGTTGGCAAGGGCAACAAGCTTTTCCGCGGCAAGGTGGAGATCCTGGTCGTGGCCGCAAATCGCCGCCATTTCCGACGCCTCTACCATGCCATGCAAGCCGTCCGAGCAGAGAAGGAGAACATCGCCGGGGAAAATCTGATGGTCATTGGTATCGACATTCGCAACTAATTCAGTTCCAAGAGAGCGGCTGAGGATATGGCTCGTTTCGCCTTCGGCCGCTTCCTGCGCGGTGACGAGGCCGAGGCGCACATGCTCGCTGGCAACCGTGTGGTCGCGCGTAATCTGTGCCGCCTTGCCGTTGCGGATCAGATAGCAGCGCGAATCGCCCACGTGCGCGACGGAAACCCGGTCGTACCGGAGAGCGCAGGCCACGATCGTGGTCGCCATGCCGGCAGAGGCTCGCCCGCCAGTCACGGCGGCTTCAAAAACGCGATGATTGGCCTCCTGAACCAGGCGTTGCAGCACGGCGGAATGTGATTCCCCGTCCTTGGAGCTGTGAAATCCGGCGACCATGCTTTCGACCGCGGCTTTGGACGCGACTTCCCCTTTTTGCTGGCCGCCGACGCCGTCCGCCAGCACAAATAGCCAGCCATGCGTGCGCACCTGCGCCGGAGTCGCGGGCGACGCGTAGCCAAGGTAATCTTCGTTGTGATCGCGGACCCGCCCGACGTCGGTGCGTTCCACGAATTCGATGTCGAGCATATGGCCGGAGGCGGAGCGTCCTACAGAAGCGACCCAGGATGAACTGTTCTGGGGAGCGTCTCTCCCTGGTTCTCCCAGAATCTCACTCACATCTGAAACGGAAATTCGGACAGGTCCGCCGAGGCGGACCTGTCCGAGTTTCTTGGCTAACTGAGCTAAGGTCATACTACACCATTACGTGCGACTGGTGACCAGCGTTGTGCGGCCCGTGGCTTTGCTGGATCGAAGGAAGTAAATCCCTCCGTAGATGGCCCAGACCAACGCGATTCCCAAGGCGAGCAGTGGCTCTTTCGCCGTACCGTAGCCCATGAACGGGCCGATTAAGTAGAACGCCATGCATCCTAAATTCGCCACTAATCCGAACACGGGAATTAGGAGATGGCGCACGACCTTGAAGTTGGGGTGATTGTGATACGCGACAAGACAGATCATGCAGCTCAAGCCGTAAAGCAGGAATGTGCCAAAGTTCGACGCGAGCGTTACCGTTAGAAGTGAATTCGGCAGCGCCGCCATCTTGTCATGGGTGGTATATCCGAAGCTCGACAGCAGGCCGTGCGGCAGGCCCTGAATCGCGGCATCGGTTGGCGCGCCCGCATCGCCGAACGCCATCGTGACTCCGATGCATCCGATGACCGCGGAAATTACCGCCAGTACCCAAATGGCACGGTGGGGACTCAGGTTCTTCTCGTGGAGCATGCCGAAGTGTTCCGGCACTTCCTGGTCCTTGCCCATGGCGTACGTGACGCGTGCCCCCGTGTTCATGCAGGAGAGGGTTGTGCCGATCAAAGCAAGGAACACCGTGATCGCCTCAGCCAGCATGAAAATGCGGCCGTGCCCCATGCCGAACAGTGCGTCGCCAACCACGATCATCATGTCGCCAATCGGGGCCGCCGACCCTGCCGCGCTCGTCATGGGGTAGCCGCTATTTAAGAAGTAATTTGCGCAGAAATACTCGACGAGATAACAGAACGCCCCCTGGATCAGCAACGAAGAAATAACCGCGATCGGGATGTCCCGTTTGGCGTTCTTGGCCTCGCCGCCCATCGCCGTGACGGACTCGAATCCGACGAGAATTAAGATGGCGACCGTGGCCTGAACGAAGACCCAGCCCCATTTGTGCGGAGCGATTACGGATTTCGCGGTGGGGTGAGACAAGAAATTGCCGGCGTTGTCGTAGTAAGGATAATCGATGTGGAAGGGCACAGGCTTGCCGCTGGCATCGAGCTTCGGCTGGGGCACCATGTTGGCGTCGCGGGTGATGACATCCGTCGGCGTACCGGAGACCACTTGGCTAGTGGTGGCAAATTCGTATGTGTAAGCTTCACCAGAAACTGAATCAAATTGCCAAGCCTCGCTCCCGGGCGGGTGATTCATGCGGTAGCCCAGCGCCATCACGGAGAATATAAGCAGCGCCGAAATCTGAATCACGTTAATTGCGATGTTGACCGCAGTCGAGCCGGTTACACCACGGTGCGCGATGTAGGCCACACCGAAGGTGAAGACAATCGCAACCAGACCCATGAACACGGGGCCAGGATTCGAAGAGCTCATCGTGTTCGGCCACAACGTGCCGACTACGTAGCCGCAGAAGATCCCGGTGACTCCGACCATTACTCCCGGATAGATCCAGTAGTAAAGGTGCGAGCCCCAGCCAACTATGAACTTGGAGAGCCGCGCGTACTTCCAGGCCTTTTCGTGGTTGAGGAAAGACTGCTCCGCGAAATAGTAAGAACTGCCGGTCCCTGGATACAACTTCGCCAATTCGGCGTAACAGACAGCCGTTGCCAAGCAAAGCAACAAGGCGATGATGATGCCGAGCCACATCGCCGGCCCCGTCGCGCCGGTTGTCGCCTGAATATAAAACGTCAACCAAAGGAAAGCACCGGGTGCGATGAGCGCCATGGCGTTCATCGTCAACCCGGTTAATCCTAAGGTTGGTGTCATTTTGACTTCGCCGGTATTCTCCGCCATGTAATCTCCTTATATATTCTTTATCTCGCTGCTGAATCCACATGCCTTATTGCAACTGCACGAACTAATTTGTGCCGAGGAAAGCGATACTAGATGGCCTTGCGGGAGGAGTAAAATGCAACGTTTCGATGACCCAAATTACGGATTCATATGGCTGTAATCTACGGGCGGGACGGCAAGATCCGCTTCATTCCTGGCGGGGAATTGCCAATTCCTCCGCTTATCTGTGAAGGACTACCCACCTTATAATTTCCTTATTTGCATGTATTTGGGCGCATTTATGAGCTGGAAATTGGGAATCCCATGCTTTTTTCGGGGAATCCTGCCTTCGCCGAGAGGGCTTTCCAGCTATTCACTTCTTCTATTCCGTGCATATGAAATTCATGGGCGTCATGAAATATTTCTTGCGACCTGCGGCTTGCCGAACGAACAAGCCTCGCGTGAAACGATGCGTTTGCAATCTTCATTTTTGTTGGAGCGGTGCGTTGGGTTCCGATGCGATTGTGATATTTTAACCTGCGTCGCGCATCGCATTGCAGGCAACTTTGTCCTTAAGCGGGGGTATTCGGAATGAAGGTTGTGGGAATCCTGATGCTGCTGGCGGGATGGTTCCTTGTGCTGGCCGCGATTGTCCTTTTCTCGGCCCCGCCTCTGCGAGGCGCGTTTATTCTGGCCGGCATGGCCGTCGAGGTATTGGGATTGGCCCTTGCTTTCCGATCGCATCTGATTCCGCGAGAGGAAAAAAGATAAATCTCATGCCTGTTCCGAGACTCACCGAAGCAACGACGGTCGCCTGCATCTTCTTCATCTTTCTTGTCCCACTGGCGGCTACCGGACTGGCCCTCATGAATGTAGGCCTGGGACGCTCGCGCAGCGCCGGTCATATGATGATGGCGTCTCTCTCCGCTCTCGCTGTCGCCGGCATCGCCTATTTCGTCTGTGGATTTGCCTGGCAGGGAGTGATCGGAGGGCCGGGACATTCCCTGAATTTGTCCGGGAAAAGTTGGAATTGGATTGCCGCGGAACCTTTCTTTTTTCGCAAACTTTCCTTTGAAGGCTCCGTGGCCACCCTGGCCGCGCTGTTTCAAATTTTTTGCGTTGGCCTTGCAGCGTTGATTCCGCTGGGCAGCGGGGCGGACCGGTGGCGTTTGCGCGCCAGTTGCCTCTCCACCGGATTGCTTGCCGGATGGACCTACCCGCTTTTCGCGCATTGGGTTTGGGGAGGCGGTTGGCTCGCGCAACTCGGCGTCAATTACGGAATTGGCCGCGGCTTTCTGGATGTCGGGGGAGCCGGTACGGTTCAAGTCATGGGGGGCCTTTCTGCCCTGGCGGTCGCATGGATCCTGGGGCCGCGGCGCGGAAAATACTCCGCGGACGGGATGGCGCCCGCGATCCCCGGCCACAACGCAGTTCTCGTATTGTTTGGCTGCATGCTCGCACTGGTCGGCTGGTTTGGACTCAATTCCGCAGGCGCAATCCTCTTCACAGGAGGCGAGGCTTCCGGGGCCGCATTGATCGCGATCAATACCATGCTCGCCGCTTCGGCCTCGGCGCTCACGGCGGCGTTCATCACGAAAGTCCGCTTCGGCAAACCTGACGCTTCTCTCACCGCCAACGGCTGGGTTGGCGGACTCGTCGCCAGCAGCGCGTCGTGCGCGTTCGTGAGCCCCGCCGAATCCGTCGTGATCGGCTCGATCGCCGGCACTATCATCATATTTTCGGTGGAGTGGTTCGAACTGCGCATGGAGGTCGACGATCCGGGAGGGTCCATTTCCGTGCACGCTGTCGCGGGCATTTGGGGCCTCCTCGCGCTCGGCGTTTTCGGCCAGTTTCAGCGGCCCGTCCTAAATGTAGCGGGAGATTTGCCCTCCGCGATGAACGGAATTGCCGCCGGCCAGTGGTTGGCGCAACTAATTGGAGTGGCCACGCTGCTGGGATTTGTATTGCCGCTTACCTATTGCGCGAACCGGCTCTTAAACCGCTTTTATCCCTTCCGCGTGTCGGTCGAGGGAGAACGCCAGGGCATGGATCTTCACGAATTGGGCGCCGGCGCGTATCCGGAATTCATCACCCACACGGACGAGTTTCTACCTCGTTAGATTGACCCGAACTTTCCCTATTGAATCCCGGGAACGCCAATGTTTCAGCCGAGGCGGGGAGATTGGCGTTCCCGGGTCAGCAATCTTTTCAATCCAAACTATCCGCTCTTTGAGTTTGTCTTCGCGCGGCGGCGGCCTCAAGCTATATAAAGAAACTATAAGTAATTTATAAAGGACTTGTTAGTGGCCTTGGGACATTTTGCGCTGTCGTCAACTTCGGACCGGGATCGATCCTCGAGGACGCGAGTGTTATTCGCGAGCCTTGGGTTTGGCATTGCTCTGGTGTGCGTAGCGGCGGCGCTTTCCGCGAGTTTGCTTCTCCAACACCTGTTTCCCTATCCTTTCTTGTTCCTGTTCTTTGCCGCGGTGATGGCCAGCGCGTGGTTTGGCGGCACGGCGCCCGGCCTGTTTGCCGTCCTTCTTTCCACCCTGGCCGTGGATTACTTTTTTGTTCCTCCATTTCGTTCCTTCGCCGTCAACGCAACAAACACGGCGTATTTTTCGGCGTTCGTCGTCTGCGCCCTGGCCGCGAGCTGGGTAAGTTCCTCGAAAAGGAACAGCGAGGAGGCGCTTCGGGAAGCGCGCGACAATCTTGAAGCGCGCGTGGCAGAGCGCACCGCGGAATTGCAAAAGACGATCGCCGAGTTGCAGGAAAATGAGCGCCAGCGGGAACAATTGCAAAGCGAGAAATCCGCTCTCTCCGGGCAGCTTGAGTCCCGCAAACTGGTGGAGCGCGCCAAGGGAATTCTGCAGCGTGAAATGAAAATCGGCGAAGACGAGGCATATCGCATCCTGCAGCGGCAAAGCCAGCAGACTCGAAAATCGATGAAAGAAATCGCGGAGTCGATCCTTTTAAACGATGAATTGAAGCGCGGATCTCAATGATCCGAAGGCTCCGCGAATCGCTGCAATTAAAAGTTTGAATTTGACTCGGACGTGAGAAAGGCTGCAAACTGCGCTCGAAATCAAGAGGCCCCTTGGCCGCTCGGACCGCTTTCTTTCGCCGATGAAAGCAAGCGTCGCGCGGCAAACCTCAAGTTGTGCTGTTTTTCTCGGACACGATGCCGTGTCCAACCAATCGCAAAATAACGCTCGACGACGAGCAGAAGATTAAGCCCTGAACGGCGCTGGACCGGATTTTTGCGTCCCGGATCCTGAGCGATTCCCGTTCCAACCGGGGCTTGTGTCTTCGTAGCCGGAACAGGACCCATTCCGTGAATGGTCCTCTGTACGGCGCAGGCGGGAGCTTTGTCCGGACGGGATGGAAATTCCCGCTGCCGGGAGATGCCCCTGTATTCATTCGGCTTCGTAGATTCACCGGCCTGGTTTTTGAGTTGGAAAGAAGATTGAAAAAGCTCGGGTTCTTATATTTCAA
>Ga0070731_10002490_pt1 | contig 17490 bp, 11 predicted proteins | sample Coa_R1_2_FD_66448 | JGI IMG/M metagenome (GOLD analysis project Ga0070731, IMG submission 66448) | Surface soil microbial communities from Centralia Pennsylvania, which are recovering from an underground coalmine fire - Coalmine... | ecosystem: Environmental > Terrestrial > Soil > Unclassified ...
GGCCAAACCATCTCGCATTACCGCATTCTGGAAAAACTGGGCGTTGGCGGAATGGGGGTCGTGTACGAGGCGGAGGATACCCGTCTCGGGCGCAAGGTGGTGTTAAAGTTTCTGCCGGACTCGACTTTAACGGACCAGCAATCGCTCGATCGCTTCCAGCGCGAAGCACGGGCCGCATCGGCATTGAACCATCCGAACATCTGCACGATTTACGATGTAGGCGAGCACGCCGGGCGGCCGTTCATCGCCATGGAGCTGCTGGAAGGCGATACGCTCAAGCATCGAGTGACGGGCGAGCCCATGAAGATCGAGGAGATCCTCGAATTCGGCGTGGCGATTGCCGATGCCTTGGAGGCGGCGCACGCGAAAGGGATCGTCCATCGGGACATCAAGCCCGCCAACATCTTCGTCACCAAGCGCGGCCAAGCTAAAGTTTTGGACTTCGGGCTTGCCAAGCTTGCTCCTCAGCGCCAACGCGTCGGAGAAGCCGTAGGCATTACCTCGCAGGCCACAGTGGGCGGCCCTTCGGATCACTTGACCAGTCCGGGCACAGCGATTGGCACGGTGGCGTACATGTCGCCGGAGCAGGCCCGCGGCGAAGAGGTGGATTCACGGACCGATCTGTTTTCGCTCGGCGTGGTCCTCTACGAGATGGCCACGGGACGGTTGGCGTTCGCCGGCGCGACCTCCGCGGTAATTTTTGATGCCATTCTGAATCGCACGCCGCCGTCGGTACTTCGCTTGAATCCCCGCTTGCCCCCTGAAATCGGAGCGGTCATCGAGACCGCACTGGAGAAGGATCGCAAGTCGCGGTATCAAACCGCCGCGAAAATGCATGCCGATCTCGATCGTCTCAGACGGCAACTGGGATCGGGAGGAACAGCGGCGGCCAAGCCGGCGGAAAAATCAGTTGCCGTGTTGTACTTTGAAAATCCAGGCGGCTCGAAAGAAGACGAATATTTCCGCGACGGAATTACCGAAGACATCATCACCGAGCTTTCCAGAATCAAGGACATCTGGGTGCTGACGCGTTCGGCGGTGATGGCCTACCGCGACAAGACAGCGACGGCTCCTGAAGTGGGCGAGCAACTGAACGCTTCCTACGTGCTCGAAGGGAGTTTGCGGCGGGCCGGGAATCGCCTGCGAATTACGGCACGGCTGGTAGAGACGAAGACGGCACGGTCTGTTTGGGCAGAACGCTACGACCGGCAAATTGAAGACGTCTTCGCCATTCAAGATGAGATTGCCCAGAGCATCGCCAAGGCGCTGAAGGTGATGCTCACCGAACAAGAAAAGCGCGCCATCGAGAAGGCTCCTACGGCGGACGTACAGGCGTATGACTACTATTTGCGCGGCCGGCAATTTTTTCACCAGTTTCGCCGAAAGAGCTTCGATTACGCCCGGCAGATGTTCGCTCGGGCGATCGTGATCGATCCGAATTACGCGCGTGCCTATGCGGGAGTGGCGGATTGCTGCTCGCACCTTTACATGTATTGGGGAGCGAGCACCGAAGATTTGAAGGAAGCGGAATCAGCCAGCCGTCGCGCTGTCCAACTCGATCCGGAATTGGCGGAGGCTCACGTCTCACGAGGGTTGGCGCTCTTGATGACTAAGAAGTATGACGAAGCGCATAAGGAATTCGAGACCGCCATTGAGCTGAATCCCAAGCTATTCGACGCGTACTATTTTTTCGCGCGAGCGTGTTTCCAGCAGGGAAAATCAGAAGAAGCTGCGCGGCTATTCGAAAAAGCGTGCATAGCAAACCCGGAGGATTATCAAGCGCCGGTGCTGCTTGCGCAGACGTACGTCAGCCTGGGCCGCAGTCTCGAAGGTGAGGCCACGCGGCAGCGATCCCTGCGAATCATCGAGAAACATTTGGAGTTCCATCCCGAGGATGCTCGCGCCCTCTATCTGGGCACCGCTGCACTGATTCAAGCCGGCCAACGAGACCGGGCGCTTGAGTGGACTCAACGAACCTTGGCGATCGACTCCGAGGATCCCGCCGTTCTTTACAATATCGCGTGCACATACGCGATGCTGGACATGACCGAAGAATCCATCACCTGCCTCGAAAAGGCTCTGCGCCAAGGGGAATGGTACAAAGCTTGGGCCGAGCACGACTCCGATCTCGATCCCATACGCAGCCACCCGCGTTTCCAAGCCCTGCTGAAGGCGATTTAGGCGGAAATGGTGGGGCTGGGAGAGTCGAACTGCCGACAGCCGATTGAACTCGCCACGTTGAGGCTCCTTCGACTGGTTGATGAAGGTAACGAACCGCCCAGTGTGCAGAACCTGCCGAAACGCAGGGCGCACGATGAAGTCGAATGGGGTAGCAATGGAAAAGAGAGGAGAATGCTCGGGCAATTCTGCAGGGCGTTAAGCAAGGCAGATGACAAATGCCAGAAAACTTCGTACGGTAGCAACTATCTATCGTTTGAAGTCGCATAAGGAAACGGGACTGTGTGAGGGAGATCAGAATGGTGGGCCTGGGGAGAGTCGAACTCCCGACACACGGTTTAGGAAAACAAGGGGCCGTTCTGATCGGTTCTGAAAATTTTGGACTGTACTATATCGCTCAAGCAGTTACAACAATCGGGAGTTGATCCGTTTGCCCTGGATATGCACCATTGTGAACCGATAACTACTACAAATTTACTACAGTAATTCAGTGCGCGTGCGTTCTCGGACCTGTCAACCTTCCGTTGAACTTGGAAAGGTGCCGAGTCCGGACTGGAAGCCGAAGGGCGGCACCACGGAACCAAAGCGACAGAAAGACGCGCCCTTCTGAGAAGCGAAGGGGTGTGTCACCCTCAATTGTTATGAGTGCTGTGAGGGGAATTCTGGTGTGACCTGCTTATGCGAACTAGGCGGTTGTGTGCGAAAGTTCTCCCACCTGTTGTCCAATGACGTCACTGGCACACTTTGGTGCGAGAGTCGGCGGTCAAGGTCTTAGGAGGGAGACCAAGATGGTCGACCAGCTTCACATTGTTAACGGAGTGAACGATCATCTCGCTTTCATATGCCCCCATATGGGCCGTATCGCCCCACGCATGGAACGTGCCTGTAAACTCGGCATTGACTGTGCCCCACTTGCCCCTTAGTGGTCGCAGCGCGTGATCCACTCTGTTATGACCGGTTTCTGTTGCATCAAAGCGCACCCAGACATCTCCTGCGTCGGAACAGGACAGGCAGTACAATTCGGAGGCTTCTTCGGCAACCCTGTACGTTGCGAACACCGTGACGGTTCTACTGTCGAAGTTGCGTGGCGAGCGTAGTATTTCGCAGAGTGGAACGACGTGGTTTTGCGTATGTGCTCCGGATTCTGTATCGCGTTCTTTGCCGGTGAATTTGTAGTTCTGCGAGCAACTCGTTGTGTAGGCACGCTCGCCGCCGAAGGGATAGTGGGACTGGGGAGAGTCGAACTCCCGACACGCCGATGTGAGCGGCCCGTTGAGGCTCCTTCGACCGGTTGATGCCAACTTCTATCAGCGTTTGAACATGAGAGCGGTATTGCTCGCAACCATGAACAGTCCCATCAGAATGACAAAGGCGGCGAATACTCTGCGAAGCTGTTGCGCGCTGAGCTTCTGCGTTAATTTGACGCCAAGATACGTGGCAAGCAAAGCGGGAGCCAAGAGTTCGAGCAACAGGGCCCAATCAACTTTCAGGGAGTGGCGATGTCCAAATAGAGCCAGTACGCTGTTGGCGGCTATGATCAGCAGAGCTGTTCCAGTGGCTGATTTGATGGGTATCTGAAGGAAGAGAACCAGGGACGGTACGATTAAGAACCCGCCACCCACGCCGAGAAAACCCGCAAGAAATCCCACAGTCCCGCCTGCAATTACCAACGGCCAAATGCTTCGCTGAGCTGTCGAATTATGCCGCTCGTTTCGCTTATAGAGCATGGCTGTTCCGGAAACACCCATCAGTACCCCAAATAAAAGTAATAGCGCTGTGCTGGAAACGTGGCGGGAAAGGTCAGCACCCAGAAGATTCAGCGGAGCCCCGAAACAGACGAAAAGCAAACCCTCCTTCCATGCGACGGGAGCCGCTTCCTGGTGCAAAAATGCACCGATGAGCGCCGTGCCTCCGACCAGGATCAGGCCAAGGCTAATCGCGGCGTGCGCTTCAATACCCAGCGCATATACAAGGATAGGCACGGTCAAAATCGAGCCGCCGCCCCCTAGAAGGCCGAGGATCACACCCATTGCGGTAATCAACAAAATAGCGAGCCAAAGATGCAATTAGGAGTTCCCTCCGCGCGAGGCGGAACCGGCAGTTTTTGTAGGACTTGCCAACCAGGCGGCCTTGAAGTTTTGCGACACCTGCAAATAAACGGCTTGGTATCAGAACCGCGCTCGCGAATAGTGCAGGCTCAGAATTCGCCAGCTCCCGGATTAAGCACTTTGAGGTATTGCGCCGTTTGATTGACAGGCGTTCATCCGCCGAAAACGAACGAGTAACCTCTTTCTTGCGCGCGATTCACCGCCACAATTCCAGCCGGAACAAAATGCGAGTTTGAAATAAGGTTCGCGCCAATCTCATTGAATATGGCGTCAGTTTGGGCACCTGTGGCCTTGGCGATTCTCCCGGCGATAGCGCGGGTGGCCATCTGACACACGGCGAAGTGCACGCCTTTCTTGATCAGCGCATCGAGTGAGCCGCTTTGCTCGGAACCTTCGGGAGGAGAGGCGTACACGTTAATTTTGGGTGGCACATTGGTTTTGGGATCTCCCAACCCGGCTTGCTCTGAAAGCTCCTTGCCATATTTGGCCCAAATTGCGTCGGAATAAGCAAATGACGTGGACTTGTGCCGTGCGACGATAACAACTGCCAAGTCGCGATCCTTCACGCCGTATGCATTTTCGTTGGCCGTAAAATAGTTGTTAGCAAATCGCAGAGTTAAAGCCATGCCATCCGGCGTGGTGGTATCAAACACGAAGCGGTGCTGACCAGGAATCTTATCGAACCAGTCATCCTGCGGGTCCCGAGCGGGCCGCCACGGTGCATCTGGCGCGGCTTCTGCGGCGGCCGAGAGTGAGCTGATGTCAGTTGCACCCAGAACACCGGCACCCGTACCAAGCTGAACAAGAAACGATCGCCGCGCCATCAAGGATTGCAGCCACTTGCCACTCATGCGAGTCTCCTCTCTTTTCCTTCTCTGTGAGCATCCTAGAGGAGCCGATAAAATTCAACACGCGCAGTGGAGAAAAACACCAAGAGTCGCCTTTCGCTTGCTAGGTGAGGCAGTTATTGAAGTGCCGGACTTGGAGTGGAAGATCCTCGCTCTCTTCCATTTGCTCTCGCTGATGATGGCCACGTTCAACTGTTGGGAGAATCCTCCTGAGACGGTGACGGGGCAAATGGCTTCCCGAAGGAAGCCATTTGCCCGACGCCGTTGTGGGGGGGGCTTTTACCTCAAAACTATTTCAGACGGATGACCGTCTGCCGAATCAAACTTCATTTGACCCTTGAAGTCCTTCTCCTCGGGATTGACAAAGACGATGTCTGTGGCCATGCCGGCCCCATCTGAAATGGACGGCAACTCCAGATCCTCCCCTTTTTTCGGAGCGGACATGTCCATGTAGCCTATTTCGCTTTCAAATGGCTCGCCTCTTAGCGTTTCGGTAACCCGTGTATCGCTGATCGCGACTGGAACATCACTGAACAAGCGGACGGTCCCGTTAAAGGCTTCGACATTGAAGAGGTCGGCCAAACTCCACTTTCGCTGCGTGCCCGGTGGCAGGATCTGTTCATAGCGCGCGTATTCCTTGCCGTCGGAATCAAACAGGGTGAAGCGGAGCAGCGCGGGAGTGGGCGTGGCATCCGCGATGGTGAAGTTCATTATCGAGGGAGTTTCTCCATGCCGAATGAGATCCGGTAGAGTCTCAACCGGCATCCAGGCCACGTGCGTGCCCGGGCGCGCCGGAACCGCAGTCTCACTAAGCAGCAGGGAGTCCTTTGAGATCCCGACGAAGGCCACTGCCCACGGTGCTTTCGTCCCCTGGTCGCCCCGGACGACAGCGAAAGCTCTCTCGGGCAAGTAGGAGGAGGAGGTAAGTTTCAAGTGATATGCGGCGCCAGGCGAGAGGTTATACGACAGATCACCTGACTTCGCCCATCCTTCAGACTCGCCTGAACGCTGGTCGAGCACCTGAATGTGCCCCGATACAGCCTCGTTGAGGGGATTGACGAGAACCAATTCGGATTCGTATCCTCCGCCCGCCGCGATACCCGGAACTGTGGCTTCTGTGGCTGTGCCAAGGTTCTCCACCGGCGGAATGGCCATTACCAAGTCCTCGTTGCGACTGGTGTGGGTTCGGCGCAAGACCACAGCGGCGACGGGCTGTTGGGCACTGATCTTTAGCACTCCAGCTTTTCCTTGCACCCCTGAACCAAATAGCTCGCTGGCCAGAGCATCGAGCCTGCCTCCGGCAGGGATCGTTCGCTTGGCTTGATCGGTATCGCCGAAATGGAAGTCGACATCGGTTGGCTGTGAGTTCGGATTGCTGACAATGATGGCGTGGTCCTTGCCTTCGCCTTCGTCGATATAGAACATCGACATATCGGAAGGCGCAGGTGCAGCCACTGAGGTCTCGCTGATCAGAATTCGGCTGCGCCTTTCCGACGCGGCGTCCAAGAATTGCCGGGTTTTCGTATAGGTGAGAAATGCACCTGGATCGGCGGATCCCGCGGTGCTGGTGATCTCGGCTCGCCAGGTTTTTCGCTTGTCGAGGTCGGGTTTGTCGCGACCGTTCCAGGGATCGGTGGTGCTGTAATTCATCATGCCCCTAGCAGCAACATCGATCGTTTTCTCAGTCCTCGGAAGGTCATACACGACGACGCGCGACATCGGGGTATCGGTCTGGAAAATTCGTTGGTACTCGCTATCAACTGCCAGTTCGCGAGGCTCGATGAGTTCTTCTTGTTCGGCGCGGGTGACAACGTCGGTGGTGTAATTGTCTTTGCCGAGAACGCCGATCGCTCCGGGATCATTCTGGAGCTTGTCCGGGGCAGCATCGAAGATCAGAGTGCGCTCATTGCCGCGGTCCGTGATGTACAGCCAGTCCTTAACAGGATCATAAGCGACCGAACTGGGCAGGATAAAGCGGCGTCGTCCCAAATCATCGCTGACCTTTGCGACGTTTAAGCGAGTGCCATTGCCGCCGGTGAAGTCCTTTTGCCCGATCACGGCGATCGCGCTCATGCCATTTTTCATCTTGCTCGGAGTGACATCGAAAACCAGAACGCGGGCATTATTCCCGTCGACGACGAATAGACGGTTTCGCTTCGCATCAAACGATAGTCCCGCCGGAGAATCAAAGCCGTGGTCATTGGCGACCCGGTCTTTCCTTCTGGCACCGCCGCCTTCACCTTCGCCCCCAACCTCGGCGGAATAGATCCCTCCGCGGCTATAACTCGGCGTCTCCTCACCCGTGGCCATGCCCGTTGACTCCGATGCCCCTGCTGGTGTGGGAGCCACGCTCTGGAAGTCCGGTTGACCTATGACGTTGATCGCCGCCGCCCCGTTTTTTAGATTTCCGGGGCTGAGGTCGTAGACCAACACGCGATTGTTGCCGCCATCGGATACAAAGAGGCGTCTCGCTTGCGAATCCACAGCCAAGGCCACCGGGGCAGTGCCGTCGCCCCCGATCCCCCGGCTCTCGCCGATGATTTCAAAGTTAACTCCAGTTGCTCCCGCCCCTGGTTTAATGGTTTTAAAATCCGGCTGGCCGAGGACAAACATAGCGTCTTCGTATGTTTTCATTCTCTTCGGATCAGCATCAAATATCAGGACACGATCGTGCCAGCCATCCGCCACGAACAGCCATTTATTCACCCGGTCATAGGCCAAGGCGTGGGGGATCTCCATATTTCTCGCCGAATTGTCCCATAGGTTGGCTGTATAAACGTCAGGTTGCCCCAAGACGACTGTGGCCGTGCGGCTAAGGATCCTGTTCTGCGGATCCAGTTGGTACACGAGGACGCGGCTATTGTACTGGTCACCGACGAACAGACGGTGGTCAACCGGATCAAGCGTGAGCAAGCGCGGGTAGAAAACTCGTCCGTTGACTCGGCCGCTGGCCGCGCGGGCGGTGAAGTCCACGCTGCCATCGTCATTGAACTGCCCCATTGTGGTAATTGAGGGCATGCCTGTGGGTTTGATCGGGCCGGAAATATCGAAAATGGAAACGCGATTTCCGCCAGGCTGGCTTGCGGCGACATAAAGCTTGCCGTCCGCGGCATCCAGAAATGGGCGCGGCCAGGTTTCCTCAGTTCTCGATACGTTCCAATCAATCTTGTCAAAACTTTGCTGGAAGAGGACCGCGACAGCGTCCGGGTTATTCCGCATGTGGCTCGGGCTGATATCAAAAACCAGGGCGCGGTTATGGTTAATGGGCTCCGTCAGATAGAGCCTTTGGCGCTTGGAATCGATTTGAAGCGATCCAAGACCCATGGCCTTTTTAAGATTTGTCCGAGTTTTACGGCTATCAAAGTCGTCCTGACCAAAAACGTAAGAAGCCGCCATTCCATTTTTCAGCTTATCGGGAGCCACGTCGTAAACGAGAATTCTCTCGTTGCCGCCGTCGCCGACGAACAGCCTCTGTGTGAGGGGATCATGAGCCAAACGCGCTGGATCATTGAGGTGGGTTGCTCCAAGTCCGGCTTGGTGATCGTCAAAATTGGCTTGTCCGATAACCGCGTCCGCCTTGATGCCCGTTTGAAGCTTCTGAGGAGCAACGTTGAACACCAATATTCGGTTGTTTCCCGAATCAGAGACGAACAGGCGGTCGTTCGCATCGTCGTAGAACAAGCTCCCGGGACGGCTCAGGTGATCGGGACCGAGGCCGGGTGTTCGCGACGTGTAATCCGTTTGGCCGATCACGGCGAGTGGATCGGGCGTGGCAGTCAGCTTCGCCGGGTCAATATCCCAGATCATGATCCGGTTATTGCGGCCATCCGACACGAACAGGCGCTGATTCTTTACGTCCAGCACGGTGCCATCAATCGAGCCGACGAGTTTCGGTCCAACTCCGCCTCCGAGGCGGCTGGTAAAGGTTGGTTTTCCAAAGACGGCAATCGCGGAAAGACCGTTCTTCATGTGATCTGGGCGTACGTCAAACATCAGCAGACGGCTACCGTCGCGAGCAACGATACGGTCATTCACGCTATCGTAGGCGATGCCGCTAAGCCCTGCACCCTCGGAGGGCGAAGCCATAGACGTGGTGAGGGGCTGTTTGCGTCCATAGAGGCTAGGCTCGCCGATGGCGTAGTCTGCGGTTTCCTTAGTGGGCAGACCTTCGTCGTTGAGTTGGAAAACCAGGATGCGGTTCTCTCCACCCTGCGAAACGAACAAACGATGGTGGGCGCGATCCAGCGCCGAGACTACGTTTCAATATTCGCTCGATGCGGATGGACCGCCATCCTGCACGCCTCCCACGAACGTCGGATTGTCCCAAATATCTTCCGACCCAAGAACGTCGCTGGCAGGCAAACCTTTAATGTCCGTTTCGGTTTGCGCCTGATTCTGAGAGAGAGCGGCGTGGGAGCCTCCCAGCAGAGCAACGACGGCCCCGCCCAGCAGCCACGCATTGATCCTTTTCATCGAATCCTCCGCAAGATGCACAGAACGCACAAATGTTCGTAATACGAACTCAATCTAAACGTGGAGAATTGTAAGCCGCCGCCCTAAGAAGTCAAGATAAAAATGGGACGAAGCTCACGGCAAAAGGGGGCAGGGCAGGTAGGCTATCTGTGGCGCAGAGAGAGATTTATTCGTTCCGCTGCCTTCCTAAGACGAGGCAGAAATTTCGAAACCATCTCAGATGGCGTGGTGCGAGACAAGTTCGCGGTAATGTTCATCGCTGCCACCGCTTTACCGTCGCCCGCAGTTAAGGGAACTGCCAGGGAGCAAATTCCTTCCTCCAACTCCTGGTTGCACATCGACCAACCCTTCGCACGATCCGCCATGATGACCTTCACGATTTTGGGGTGGGAAGTGATCGTATATCGCGTATATCGGGTGATGGTTGAGTTCTTGAGAATGAGATGAATCTCTTTTTGGGGCAGGCCGCCAAGCAAAACGCGTCCCATGGCCGTGCAGTATGCAGGGACACGGCTGCCAATCGATAGGGTGATGGTCATGATTTTTTTGACGGGGACACGAACGATGTAGACGATGTCGCTCCCGTCGAGGACGGATATCGAGGACGATTCGTTCACCTCTTGTACCAGCTCCCTCACAATTGGCTCGGCAATAGTTCTCAAAGGAAGCGTCGAGAGATAGGAGTAGCCCAACTCGAGTATGCGAGGGGTCAGATGGAATGAGCGGCCCTCTCTTCGGACATAACCCAGGTTCTCGAGGGTGAGCAAGAATCGACGAGCGCCCGCTCGGTCCAGGCCTGTCGCTTCGGCCACTTGGCTCAACGTCTGCGAAGGAGAATCCGGGCCAAAGCTATGAATGACCGACAAACCGCGAGCAAATGCCTGAACATACCCCGCGGATGGAGTTCGCACGGGTGTCATTCCATCCGCCAGGTGTTGGTGAATGCGGGACAGTTGGCTGGTTCTTCGGGGGTTCGGAGAAACTCAATTTGTGCAGAAACGGTCAGACGGCGGCCGAAATTAATCATGTTTTCCGCTAAGACCATGGCTCGAATATGTTGAACGTAACACGTTTCGACAATAAACCTGGACTCCGATCCGAACCATCGAGAAGCCTAGATCAAGGTCGGACAGCCACGCGGACAATCCAAATGCTTTCGAGCCGAGGTGTTTCAAGCGGCAAGGTCCACGTCAAGAACGTAGAATCTCTCAAAACAATGGGTGCCGTGGCTCATTCGCTACTTCTACTACGAGTTACTGAGCAAAGGCAAGAGAAAGTCTGTATCGCGCCGGCCCCTTCTCCACCAGTTTATGATACACGAGACGAAGAAGGCGGAGGATCGTGAGCGAACGCACGAGCATATACCCACCAGGCAAACGGGACTGAAATCTCTCCCTGGCATAGCATCTCTATGCCGGAGGCAGCCGCAGAAGCGTTCGTGCAGTCTTATAGAGGATCTGGTTCCTCTGGGCCTCGGTGATGTCGGCTTCGGCGACATGGTTCAGGGTGTACCACTGCTGGAAGATATACCCCTGGTCCAAGGGCCCATAAGTTTGTGGCTCTACGCGATTCCAATCCGATCCAAACAGCACTCGCTCAGCTCCTACTGCGCCAACCGCAGCGGTGATTATGCGGGCCGGAGATTTGGAGACTTCGCAATAGGTATTGTCGAAGGAGCATGCAAGACGAATAGCCTGCCATGCGTCCGGAGTTTCAATGACGCCGCCGGTGTGCCCGAGAACGAACTTGACCTCGGGATACTCAGAAAATAGTGAACCCATATCTTCCGCCCAACGCCACGCCGCTTTGTAATGTTGATTGGGACGCTGCCCGGCAACTGCCCAGCCCGTATGAAGCAAGACCGGGGCGTCCCGCTCCAAGACTAAATCGATGATGGGCTTTAGATCCTTGACGCTATATTGCCCCTTGACGCCGAGCATGAAATTGGTTTCGCCGATGCCCCGAGCGCCGGCGGCAAACTGCTCCCGATAAAGTCGGGCCATTTCGGCCGGGCTCACTTCCGCTGCGCCTTTAGTCTGTCTGGTTAAGGCGCTTGTCATGCGAATGAAGCGCTGCGGTTGGGTCTTGAAACTGGTCTCCGCAACGGTCTCATAGGGCACAAACGCGGGGGTTAACGCGCTAAAGGCCACGCCATGACGATTCATCGAATCGATCAGACCTTCGGTGAAATCAGACCACTGATCTATATCGTGCATGTGCGCTTCTTCTTTGTAGTTTGTGCCTTGGATCGGGGTTTCATACGTGTGTGTATGAAAGTCGATGACCTTTTTCTCCTTCACGGCCGTCAGATTCCTCCAGGGACCATCGGCGGCCTCTGGTGGCGGCGGCATCGACTTCAGTTTCAAGAGGTCCGGACGCGAAATTGTGGACTGCCGAGTTGCTCCCAGCGATGTGGACCGAGGGATTGGCGGCTTCGCAACAGAAACACCGAGTTCTGCTTCGAGGGTCGTTCCGATTTGCAGAAACTGCCTGCGTGAAGTCTTCATTTATTGCTACTACTTAAACTAAGTTCGCAAGGTCACCACAATGCGACAGAATCGGGAATCCAGAACGTCAAGCAAATCAGCTGCAATAACGACTAAGCAGGATTGAGCTTGAGCAACGTGCGCGCCGTCTTATAAAGGACCTGATCGCGCTGATCCTCTGTAAGATTGGCCCTCGCCACATTATTCAGCGTGTACCACTGCTGGAATACGTAATGTTCGTTTAGCGGGCCGTACGTTTTTGGCTGCGGACGATTCCAATCCGAACCAAACATCACTCGCTCGGCGCCTATTCCCCCGACGGCGGCTTCGATGATTTCCGGAGGCGACTTTGAAACTTCACAATATGCATTGTCGAACGAGTACGCCAAGCGAATGGCTTCCCAAGCGTCGGGAGTCGCCATGGCGCCACCAGTATGCCCAAGCACGAACTTCATATCGGGATACTCACTCATCAGTTCCCCGAAGCGCTCGGCCCATCGCCAGGCGGCGCTATAACCGTGACCATAGTTGGAAGCGATGCCTGTAACGGCCCACCCGGAATGAACGAGCACAGGCATGTCATGTTCGATAATCACATCCACAAAAGGTTTTAGATCTTTCACCGTGTATCGGCCGTTGCGGCCCCAGAAAAAACCGCCTTCGCCTATGCCTCGGCAACCCTGCTGAATCTGATCCTTAAGGATGTCCGTAGCTTCTTCGACCGTAACCTCTCCCATTCGCCCCTTGGTTCGATTGGTAAGCATACTGGTCATCTTTATGAAACGGTCCGGATAGTTCTTATAACTGCTCTCGATGTAGGTTTCGAACGGAACGAAGGCCGGAGACAACGCCGCTTGAGCAACGCCGTGTTTGTCCATTGAGGCGATCAGCTCTGGCGTGTAGTCCTTCCACTGATCAATGTCGTGCATGTGCTTTTCTTCGGTGTAGTTCTTACCCTGAACCGGGGTTTCCCAGGAGTGCGTGTGAAAGTCAAAAACCTTCTTTTCTTTGACCGCCCGCAACTTCCTCCAGGGTCCATTCGTAGCTTCGGCAGGTAGATTTGGATCTTGAACCTGTGCGGGGACAGCACCGACGCTTTCCGCAACCCGGCCTGCAGCCTCACTCATATCAGGCAGCAGGCTCGACAGGGCTCCCGCCATTGCCCCGACCTTCAAAAGATTACGACGCGATGGATTCACAAAGGCCTCCTTTCTTCTTGGTGAAAGTTAAACGACCTCGGAACGCTCGTGTCCCTCTAATTGCTAGAAGATCAGCTTCAAGGCGAATTGGAGTGTCCTGGATGGCGTCACCGTGCTGATAATTGTTCCAGCGGCGGTGTTGCGTGGAAAAGATTCGCCGTCAATACAATTCGCCGATGCGGGAGCCGTCGCCGGATTGCAAGCTCCTCCCTGTGTGTAAAGAGTTCCGTTTGGCTCTGAAAAGTTGGCGCGGTTGAACACGTTGAACGCGTCGAACCGGAATTGCAGCCTGAGTCCTTCGGTGCCAAACGAGGCGATTCTGCCCTCCTTTTCCAGAGAGAGGTCGAAGTCCACCAGGCCCGGCCCGATGATCTGGTCACGACCGAGGTCTCCCAGGGTGCCCGGGGCAGGTAGTGCATAGGCGCTCAAGTCGAAATAATCGTTCGGATTTTGCGGATGGACAGTCTGCTTACCCACCAGGTTAGGTGGCAGAGCGCTCAGCGCGGGATACGCCGCAATCTTATCTCTTTGCGCAGAGTCAAGGCTGCCCGTTACGTTAAATGGAGAACCGCTTTGAATCTTCCCGATGCCGCTGACCTCCCATCCGTTTGCTAATAGACCGGCAACTTTGTTTTCGATGGAGTGGCCCGCGCGCCCCCATGGAAGTTGATAAACCACATTCATCACGAGAGAGTGACGCACGTCGAAACTGCTCAGGCCCCTCCCGTCGATCGGAGGTAGGAACGCATACGTGTACGGGCCGATGGAGCCGTTCGTATAGTCAACGGCTCCTACGATATCGCTCGCGTCATCGGTGGATCTCCCGAATGTGTACGATGCCTGATAAGCCAGCCCATTTGAGTACTTTTGCTGAAATGACGCGGTAAGACCGTTGTAAAACGAGTTGGCATCGGTCGTAGTAACTTTCATCCAATCAAACGCCGTATTGCGAATTGGTGCTGTCGGACCCCAGTACAATAAGCTCTTTTCTGATTCAGGGACCGGGCCGACAACCTGAGGACCGGTTGGTCCAAGGGTCGGTATGCGGATTACGTTCCAATCGTCGTTCCGGAGCAGATGTCGTCCTTGCGATCCCACGAAGGCGATTGACAGGACCTTGTTCGTCCCCAGTTGCTGTTGGACGTTCAGCGTATATTCTTGAATGGTGGGCTGCTTCGGATAGAAGGTGACTCCATTGGTGAACAGCGCGCTGTTAGCAAGCAGAGTCGGCTGGGTTGTGAATGTATTCGGAAAATCAATCTTCGTTCCCGGCGGCAGCTGAGCTGCGACTAAGCTCCCTCTCTGAAAAATAGGCGCGTCCTGATCTATCGCGGTCAGCCAATCGTACGAAATCAAGTGATCGAAGAAAATCCCGTAACCACCGCGAACGACTGTATTGCCGCGAGGATTCCAGGCAAAGCCTACTCGAGGAGCAAAGTTCTTGCGCGAGGGGTTGATGTAAAAAGGATTCCCAACGGTGACGGCGGATAGGGGTACGTTAATTTGCTGGAAAAGAGGTGCGTTTTGACTGCCGCGAAATTCCCCAACCTTGTTGCCCGCAATATACGGCACGCTGTCTGGTTCGTACCTTAGCCCTAAATTGAGCGTGAGCTTGGAATTCACACGGAAGTCATCTTGAGCGTAAACACCGACGACCCATTGGATATCGCTATTTGCCGATTGTGTGCCTGGCAGAAGGCCGCTGTACGTTGATGGAGTATCCTGAAGAAAGGTTTGTATGTTCGTAAACGAAAAATCGCCGCCACCATAGATACTGGTGAAAATGTTCGTTTGTCTATGTTCGGCGTCGATTCCGAAGCGAAGGTTGTGACGCCCCGTGTCGATGGTCAGATCATCCTTAAACTGGAGGATGTTGAACCAGACGTCTGTGCGAATCCCGTCGCCACCAATCTGAGTGGCGGGTGCTGCGGTATAAAACATGTACGAAATTCCGTTCGCATCCTGAAAAGGCGTCAAATCAAAGAGTGCCCGAGCAGCCGCAGTTGATCCTTGGGCGCCGACGTCATAAATCCCCGAAACCGACCGGTTGTAGTAGGTGGAGAACGCATTTACCATTCTGGGCGAGATGGTCCAATCCAATCCCATCGCCGCGTACTTTGACGCCGTTATGTTAACCGTAGTAAATACGTAATCCTTGGGCAAGTACTGCGTCCCGCTGTCAGAAGAATACCGGCCCCAGAGTTGAAGAGCTGAGTTTATGCGATGATCGACGCGCGCCAAGTAGTAATTGGTATTCGTGGGCGTCGATGCCACATAGTTGAAGCGCGCGGTTCCGGCAGAGCAGCCACTCGGGGGGCAGTACAGTCCGGTCGTGGGAGCAAGAGCCAGATAGGGAGCGACCTTAGGATCGACTCCAACATTGGCACCCGTGGGAGTGTATATGCCGTTGTGAGCGTTGGCGTCAGGCACCGTCAGCACAGTCGTGACTCCCAACGCCTGACGTAGCCCCTCATAATTCACGAAGAAAAACGTTTTGCCCTTCTTTATCGGGCCACCGAGCGTGGCACCAAACTGATTCCGCCGGAACGCAGGTGGGCCGGACGCAGGATCGAAGTAGTTGCGTGTATCCAATACATTGTTTCGGAGGTACTCATAGGCGCTTCCATGGAAATCGTTCGTGCCGGACTTTGTTACGATCTGCACGAGCCCCGCGCCCGTTCGCCCATATTCCGCACTGAAAGGATTCGTCACTACTTCGTACTCTTGAACGGCGTCGATTCCGGCGGCATCACCTGTGGGATTACCAATGTCGTTGTAAGCGTTGTCAATGTCCTGTCCATCTAGGGTGTAGTCATTCGATGAGACCCGCATGCCGCTGATGGAGATCTTCTGGCCGTAACCGGCGCTCAGGGACCGCGCACCCGTACTGGCGTATACGACGCCTGGCTGCAGCACAGCCAGATCGGCAAATCCCCTTCCGTTTAAAGGAAGGTTTTCAATCTGCTCGTTCGCGACGACTCCGCCAACCACCGCATTGGTGGTATCGATCGTAGGAGCGGCACTCTTAACCTCCACCGTTTGCGCCACAGAGCCAACGCTCATGGACACATCAATCGCTGGTTGGTCGCCGACGTGCAAAACAATGCCGCTTCGAATAGCGGTTTGAAATCCGTCCGCCTTCACCTCGATATTGTACGTGCCCACAGGAAGTGACGGCACCGCGTATGCGCCTTGATCGTTCGTCACCGCACTATGCGCAGTGCCGGTATCCGCTTGTGTCACCGTCACCGTGGCGCCGGGGATTCCGCCGCCGCTCTGATCCTTGATGGTCCCGCTGATACTCTGGGCGGTCTGCCCTAGTGTCGTCGTGGCGAGAGTCGCGAAAAATAGCGCGGCCAATATTAATTTGATTTTTGTCATTATTTTTCTCCCGAAGCGATCGATATTGACCGTCACGTCGCTGGAACCAGCTCTCCCCAAACTTTTAAATGTTGTCCTTCATTTTTTTAGTTCGCAATACGAACTCCTGTGCGATACTAAAACTTTCGAGCGCATGCTATTGGCTCCCGAACGGGCTGTCAAGCGGAAAATGGAGCTTTGCAGTCTCGGCTCAAAGCGTCAAGAGCGAGGCGAGAAAAGTATTTGCGAAATTGCCGGCAGGCGCGGATTCGATGGTCAGTACGAAGGTTGAGAAAGTGAAGCAAAAAAAGGGAGCGACGAAGATATCCTTATGTATACCGCCAGCGCAGCTTTCCTAGAAGCTCTATCCGAAGCAGGTGTCTCCCATATTTTTGCGAACCTCGGGAGCGACCATCCTCCGATCATCGAGAGTTTGGCGGAAGGGGAAAAGAACGGCAGGAAATTCCCGAAGCTAATCACCTGCCCGAACGAAATGGTTGCTCTCAGCGCTGCACACGGTTTTGCGCAGGCCACCGGACGAGCGCAAGCAGTGCTCGTTCACGTCGAGTGCGGCACTCAGTCGTTAGCTGGTGCTGTACACAACGCCGCCAATGGCCGAATCCCGGTTCTAATATTCGCTGGTGTTTCCCCCTTCACGCAAGAGGGCGAAATGAGAGGAACTCGGAATGAGTACGTGCAGTGGATCCAGGACGTCTTCGATCAACGCGGTCTCGTCCGTGGCTACATGAGGTACGAAAACGACATTCGAACTGGCAAGAATGTGAAGCAGGTTGTTCTGCGAGCGATGCAGTTCGCAAATAGTGACCCGAAGGGCCCC
>Ga0070731_10002491_pt1 | contig 17483 bp, 19 predicted proteins | sample Coa_R1_2_FD_66448 | JGI IMG/M metagenome (GOLD analysis project Ga0070731, IMG submission 66448) | Surface soil microbial communities from Centralia Pennsylvania, which are recovering from an underground coalmine fire - Coalmine... | ecosystem: Environmental > Terrestrial > Soil > Unclassified ...
TTCTACGCGCGCAAGACGATGTTCGTGAAGGCGGCCGAGGGCTTCGTCGTCTTCCCCGGCGGCTTCGGCACGGCAGACGAGCTGTTCGAGTCGCTGACGCTCATCCAGACGGGGAAGGTCCTGAACTTCCCGGTCATCCTCTTCGGGTCCGACTACTGGTCGCCGCTCCTCGAGTGGGTTCGCGCGCGGCTCCTGCCGGAGGGGATGGTCTCGCCCGAGGACCTCGAGCTCCTCACCGTGACCGACGAGCCGGCGTTCGCGGTGAAATGCGTGCTCGACCGGTTCGAGGAGCGCGCGAACGGGATCGAGAGCCCGCACACCGCGAGCAAACACGACGCCCAGTAACGTTTCCCGCATGGAGCTGCGCGACCTGCCGTCGGTGGACGAGCTGGCGCGAGACGTCGGCGACCCCCTCGCCGTCGACGCCGCCCGCACGGTCCTCGCGCGCGCGCGTGAAGAGATACGGAACGGACGACAGCCGGGAGACCTCGTCGAGAGACTGCGCGAAGAGCTGGCGACGGCCCGCCGGCCCAGCCTCCGTCGCGTGCTGAACGCGACCGGCGTCATCGTCCACACGAACCTCGGCCGTGCGCCGCTGGCTCCCGAGGCGCTCGCACGCGTGCTCGAGTCCGCGCGCGGCTATTCCAATCTGGAGCTCGACCTCGCCGACGGCACGCGCGGATCCCGGCAGGACCATCTCACGGCGCTCGTCGGCAGGCTCACCGGCGCCGAGGCCGCGCTCGTCGTCAACAACAACGCCGCGGCCGTGCTGCTCGCACTTGCCGCGCTGGCGGAGGGGCGCGAGGTCGTCGTCTCGCGCGGCGAGCTGCTCGAGATCGGCGACGGCTTCCGCATCCCCGACGTGCTCGCGCGCTCGGGCGCGCGCATCGTCGAGGTCGGCACCACGAACCGCACGCGCGCGTCGGACTACGAGCGCGCGGTCGGCCCCGACACGGCGCTTCTCCTCCGAGTGCACCAGTCGAACTTCCGCGTCGTCGGCTTCACCGAGCTGCCGCGCCTGGAGGAGCTCGCCGCCGTCGCACGCCGGCACGATCTCCCGCTCGTCGACGACCTCGGCTCCGGCGTGCTCGGCGACGTGGCCGGCGAGCCGTCCGCGCGCGACTCGCTCGCCTCAGGCGCGGACCTCGTCTGCTTCTCCGGCGACAAGCTCCTCGGCGGCCCGCAGGCTGGGATCGTCGCCGGGCGCGGCGACCTCGTCGAGAGGCTCCGGCGCCATCCGCTCCAGCGGGCGATGCGCGTCGACAAGCTCACGCTCGCCGCGCTCGAAGGGACGCTCCTCCTCCATCTCGACGCGCCGTCGCGCGTTCCCGTGCTGCGCATGCTCGGCGACGACGCGGCTGCGGTTCGCGCACGCGCGCAGCGTCTCGCGGAGCTGACGGGCGGGTCGGTCGAGGAGACCGTCGCCCGCGTCGGCGGCGGGGCGCTTCCGCTCGCGGAGCTCCCGAGCTTCGCGTGCGCGCTCGACGAGTCGCTCGCCGCGCCGCTCCGGAACGGCGAGCCGCCGGTCGTCGGCATCGTCCGCGACGGAAAGCTCCTCCTCGACTGCCGGACGCTCGCCGACGACGAGCTCGACGAGGTCGCGGCAGCAGTGCGCGCATGCCTCTGACGGTTGCGACCGCCGGTCACATCGACCACGGCAAGACGACGCTCGTCGAGGCGCTGACGGGCAAGAACACGGACCGACTCCTGGAGGAGCGGGCCCGCGGCATCTCCATCGATCTCGGCTATGCGCCCCTCGAGCTTCCCAACGGCGCGCAGCTGTCCGTGGTCGACGTCCCCGGCCACGAGCGCTTCGTCCGGACGATGGTCGCCGGCGCGACCGGCGTCGACCTCTTCCTGCTCGTGATCGACGCGAACGAGGGGGCGCGTCCGCAGACGCACGAGCATCTCGCCGTGCTGCGGCTGCTCGGCGTCGAGCGCGGCGTCGTCGCCCTGACGAAGGCCGACCTCGCCGACGCGGAGACCCTCGAGCTCGCGCACGCGGAGGCGGAGGACCTCGTACCGGGCGCCGCCGTCGTCGCCGTCAGTGCGCGCACCGGCGACGGGCTCGGCGAGCTGCGCGAGGCGCTGGCGGCGATCGCGAGCGGGCGCGAGCGCGAACGTGCGCCCACTCGTCTCTACGTCGACCGGTCGTTCTCGCTGCGCGGCATCGGCACCGTCGTCACGGGGACGCTGTGGTCCGGCTCGATCGGCGAGGGGGACGAGCTGCGCGTCGAGCCGGGCGGGCGCAGCGTCCGCGTGCGCAGCGTGCAGGTGCACGATCGCCCCGTCGACCGCGCGGAGGCCGGGCAGCGCGTGGCGGTCTCGCTGCCGGGAGTCGAGCGGAGCGACGTGCACCGCGGCGACGCGCTCGTCGCGCCCGGCGCGTACCGGCCGAGCTACCGGCTCGACGTCGTGCTGGAGCCGCTCGCGGAGATTCCGACGAGCGTGCACGTCCATCACGGCACCGCCGATGTCCCCGCGCGTGTGGCGTTCGTCGGCGACCGGTTCGCGCAGCTGCGGCTGACGCAGCCCGTGGTCGCCGCGCGCGGCGACCGCGTCGTGCTGCGTGCCGGCACCACCGTCGGCGGCGGTGTCGTCCTCGATCCGCGTCCGCCGCGGCATTCGAGCGTCGAGCGGATGAAGCTGCTCGAGCGCGGCGGGCTCGCGGCGACGGTTCACGCGCCCGTGCGCGCCGAGGAGGTCGGCGATGCGGACGGGCTCGAGCGGGCCGACGGCTGGGTGTTCTCGCGCGCGTGGCTCGACGAGCTGCGCGCCGAGCTGGACGGGCGGCTGGCGGCTGCGGATCCGCTCGATCCGGGCGTTCCGCCGCCGGCGGAGCCGTGGGCGCCGGCGATCGTGCCGCTGCTCGGGCTCGAGCGGCGCGGCGCGAAGCTCTACCGGCCGGGCGCGGTCGCCGAGCTCGGTGCGCGCGCAGAGGCGGCGGCCGCGCTGGAGGCGCAGCTCGGTCTCGAGCCGGTGAAGGTCGAGGATGCGGCGCTCGCGCGCTTCCTCGAGGAGTCCGGGCGGCTCGTGCGGGTGGGCGACGGGTACGCGATCTCGCCGGCGGCATACGAGCAGGCGCGCGCCGCGCTCGTGGACGGGATCACGCTCGCCCGGTTCCGCGACGCCCTCGGCGTGGGCCGCAAGACGGCCCAGATGCTCCTGGAGCGCTTCGACGCCGACGGCATCACGCGTCGGGTAGGCGACACACGCGTCCTCCGCCGCCGGGCCCGCTGACGACACGACTGTTCACCACTTTGTAACGGTGCCTGGCACCGGCCGTGTCCCGGTGAGACACTGTCGAAAGTGGATGTGCGGGCCCTGATCGAGCGGTACAACGGGGCGTGGAACGCCCACGACGTGGATGCGATCGCGTCGATGCACCATCCCGACGTCGTCTTCCACAACCACACCGCCGACGAGCGCGCGGACGGGGCCGACGCGGTGCGCACGCACATCGCGCGCATCTTCGAGAACAACCCCGACCTTCGCTTCACCACGCGCAGCCTTCGCGTCGCGGGCGACTTCGCCGTCTGCGAGTGGACGGCGCACGCACGCGGGGTCGAGTGGGACGGTGTCGACGTCTTCCCGATCGAGGACGGCCTGATCAGGCGGAAGGACGTGTACTCGGCATCGCATCGCCCCCGCGCAGCGCAGGATTGACGCCGAGGCGCAGCACGTCGGGCCTGTGATAGTGCCCGACCGGGTCGAAGCGCTGCCGCTCCGCGAGCAGCTGCGCCGGGTCGAGCTCCGCGTACAGGATCCCCTCCTCGTCGTACAACGGCCCCGCGAGGTACGAGCCGTCCGGCGCGAGGATCGCGCTCCCTCCGCGCCCGAGGACGCCGGCGCCGTCGAGCTCGGCGCGCAGCGGGAAGTCGTCGGGATACGAGGAGGCGCGCTGGAACGCGCACGGCGACACGACGTACGCGCGACTCTCTCGCGCGAGATGCACGAGCGTCGACTGCCACGCATCCCCGTCGTCCGCCGTCGACGCGATGTAGATCTCGACGCCGGACTCGTACAACGCGAAGCGCGCGAGAGGCATGTAGTTCTCCCAACAGACGAGCCCTCCCAACCGCCCGAAGCCGGTCTCGACGGCGTGCAGCCCGCGTCCGTCGCCCTGCCCCCAGACGAGCCGCTCGTGGTTCGTCGGCACGAGCTTGCGATGGTGGAGCGCGAGCGACCCGTCCGGAGCGTGATACAGCAGCGCGTTGTAGATCGTCCCGGGCTTCTCCGACTCGACCTCGTTGACGCCGGTGACGAGCCAGATGCCGAGCTCGCGCGCACACGCGGAGAGACGCCGCTCGGCGGGCGAGCCGACGGCGATCGAGTTCTGTGCGATCCGCGCGAATGTCTCCTTCGCTCCCTCGTTCTGCCAGCCCGCGAACGCCTTCGCCCACCGCGACGACGGATAGACCGGGACGAACGTCTCGGGGAAGACGACGAGCTCTGCGCCCTTGCCGGCCGCCTCCGCCACGACCTCCTCGAGCTTGTCCAGCGTGCGCTCGCGGTCGAGGATGACGGGCTCGACCTGCACGCAGGCGACGGTGACGGCGCGATCCATACTTGAACCTTAGTGGTCCTCGCGCTCAAGCTCGTCTTCACGCCGGCGGTGATGGTCGCCGCGACGCTGGCCGGCCGGCGCTGGGGGAGCGCCATATCGGGTTGGCTCGTCGGGCTGCCTCTGACGTCGGGGCCGCTCGTGCTCGTGCTCACGATCGAGCATGGGCGGAACTTCGCGGCGCGGACGGCGACCGGATCGCTCTCGGGCGCGATCGCCGAGGCCGCCTTCTGCGTCGGCTGGGTACGCGGCGGGCGCGCGGCCCTCCTCGTCGCGTCGCTCGCCTTCGCCGCCGCCGCGGCCGCGGTGCACGCGCTCCCTGTGGCCGCTCTCGTCGTGCTCGTCCCGCTCTCGCTCGTCGTTGCGTTGCGGGTTCTGCCTCCGTTCCCGCCGCGGACGGAGGCGGCCGCGACGCCCCGTTGGGATCTCCCCGCCCGCGTCGTCGTCGCGGTCGCGGTCATCCTCTCGCTGTCCGCCGGGGCGACGACGATCGGCGCGCGCCTTACCGGGCTGCTCGCCGTGTATCCGCTCTACTCCGCGGTCCTCGCAGCGTTCGCGCACCGACTCGAGGGACGCGCCGCCGCAATCGGCCTGCTGCGCGGCCTGCTCGTGGGCCTCTTCTCCTTCGCCGCGTTCTACTCGCTGCTCGCGTTCCTGCTCCCGCGCACCGGCGCCGGCGTCGCGTTCGCAACGGCGATTGCGGCTGCGCTCACCGTCCAGGCGGCGTCGCTGCTCCGAATCCTTCGCCTCCGGCCTTCGTCGGCAGGTGGTACCAGCGGTTCGGCTGCACCGGCCTACGCGCGCAGGATCATCCGAATCCTCCTCCGCCCGGCGTCTCGATCCGGACGAGATCGCCCGCCCGCAGCGCCTGCGTCACCTTCGGCGGCTGCTCCTCCCCGTTGACGAGCGTTCTCCCGGCGGCGCCGTCGGATCCGCCCGCTGCGCCGCGCGGCGCGTGCCTGCGACGCTCGGCGAGCACCGACAGGCGGCAGTCCTCGAGCACCCGCAGCTCCCGTACGACCCCGTCGCCACCGCGCCGTGCTCCCGCCCCGCCCGAGCCCTCGCGCAGCTCCCACCGCTCGACGCGCAGCGGATACGAGAGCTCCAGCGCCTCCACCGGAGTGACGAGCGTGTTCGACATCGCCACGTGCACGCCGCTCGGGCCGTCCGCGTCCGGGCACGCCCCCTGCCCGCCGCCGATCGTCTCGTAGTACGTGAAGCGGTCGTTGCCGAGCGCGACGTTGTTCATCGTCCCCTGCCCCTGCGCGAACTCGCCGAGCGCGGCGAAGACGACGTCGACGATGCGCGACGACGTCTCCGTGTTGCCGGCGACCACTGCCGCCGGCCTCCGCGCGTTGACGAGACACCCCTCGGGCGCGGTCACCGTCACCGGCGCGAACGCCCCGCCGGACGCGGGCAGGTCGGGCTCGGTGAGGCAGCGGACGACGAAGTAGCACGCCGACTTCGTCACCGCGAGCGGGCAGTTGAGGTTGTGCGCATCTTGCGGACCGGTGCCCGTGAAGTCGATGCGGATCTCGTCCCCATCGACCGTCGCGGTCGCGCGCACGACGATGTCGCCGCCGACGGCTTCGACGACGTCCTCCGCCGAGCGCGTCCCGTCGGGGAGGCGGGCGACGGCGGCGCGCACCATCCGCTCCGAGTACGCGTACAGCTCGTCCATCGCGGCCGCCACCTGCTCGCGCCCCCGCCGCGCGCAGAGCTCGTCCACCCGCGCGGCAGCAAGCCGGTGTGCCGCCATCTGCGCACGCAGGTCGCCGCGCCGCTCGTCCGGGTTGCGTGCGTTTGCGACGAAGAGCTCGACCACCTCGTCGGTCAGCGCCGTCGGCGGAATGATCAAGCCTTCCTGGTACAGCTCGCGCGAGAACGCGGGCAGGCTTGCAGGCTCCATCCCACCGACGTCGGCGTGGTGCGCGCGTGAGACCGCATAGCCGAGTGCGGTGCGCGACACGAGCGTCACGTCGGGCAGATGCGTGCCGCCCGTGTACGGGTCGTTGAGGATCCAGAGCTCGCCGGGCAGCGACATGACCGCCGCCACCGCGTCGGGCATCGCGCCGAGATGGACGGGGATGTGCTCCGCCTGCACGACCATGCGTCCCCGCTCGTCGAAGAGCGCGGTGGAGCAGTCGCGCCTCTCCTTGATGTTCGCCGAGAACGCCGAGCGGACGAGGACGGCGCCCATCTCCTCGGCGATCGCGCGGAGCGAGCTGCCGATCACCTGCAGCTCGACGTTCACATCAGCCCCCGGCGCCGCCGCGACGCGCCGTCGACGGCGGCGAGCTCAGCGGGAACGTCTCCGAGACCGAGCCGAAGCTCGACGCCGTGCACGCGGAAGGCTCTCATCGGGACAGCACGAGCGTCCCGTCGTCATTCGTCTCGCCGCTCCACCCGTCCGGGATCCACACCGTGGACCCGTCCAAATCGACACGTCCTGGTGCCAGGCACCGAGACGTGCCTCGAAGGGACACGTCGGGGCCGGGCGTGGCCTCGGTCGTCCGCACGGCGACGAGCTCGATCTCACGCGACGCGTCGCTGTAGCCGTAGCGCTCGGCGTGGGCGCGATGGAACGCGGACGCGAGGTCGGGCTGCAGCGGCACCGTCAGCTCGAACGACTGGCCGCTGTAGCGGAGATCCGCCTCACCGTCGCTCGGAAGGTCACCGACCTCGCCGAGCGGACGCACGTACGAGACGACGCGGTCCCGCCGCTCGTCGCTCGCGACGAGGCCGAGCGCTGATAGCACGCCCGCCGCTTCGGGGACGAGCACGTGCTCGATGCCGAGCTCCTCCGCCAGCGCGCACGCGTGCAACGGGCCTGCCCCGCCGAACGCGACGAGCGCGAAATCGCGCGGATCGTGGCCGCGCTCGACCGACACGACGCGCAGCGCACGCAGCATCTCCGCGTTGACGACCTCGATCACCGCTGCGGGATCGATCCCGGCGAACGCCGCCTCGGCGGCGCCGAGGTCGAGCACGAGCCCGCCCGGCAACTCCGCCGGCAGACGACCGAGGAGGAGGTTCGCGTCGGTGACGGTCGCCCCGCCGCCGGCCCCGTAGCAGGCGGGGCCGGGATGCGCGCCCGCGCTCTCCGGCCCGACGCGGATCGCGCCGCCGGCGTCGACGCGTACGAGCGAGCCGCCGCCGGCGCCGACCGTGTGCAGGTCGACCGTCGGCAGCCGGATCGGGAGGCCTCCCACCTCCCGTTCGGCGACACGCGCGGCGCGCCCGCCGGGCAGGAGACAGACGTCCGTGGACGTCCCGCCCATGTCGAACGCGATGGCGTCGGCGAAGCCGGAGCGGCGCGCGACGAGGCCGGCGCCGACGACGCCTGCCGCGGGACCGGAGACGAGGATGGCCGCCGGATGCGCGGCCGCCTCCGCGACCGTCGCGACGCCGCCGGACGAGAGCATGACGAGCGGTGCGGGAAGGCCCGCGTCGCGCGCCGCCTCCGCGAGCGCGCCGAGGTAGCGGGCCGCGACCGGCGCGAGATACGCGTCGGCGGCAGTCGTCGAGGCGCGCTCGTACTCGCGGAACTCCGGCGCGACCTCGTGCGAGGCGACGACGTGGACGCCGGGATGCCGGCGGCGCAGCTCGTCGGCGACCGCGCGCTCGTGCGCCGGGTCCCGGAACGAGAACAGAAGACACACGGCGACCGCGTCGACGTCGCCGACGTCGGGGATCTCACCGAGCGGCTCGAGCTCGCCGTCCGGGCCGAGCCGGCCGCGCACGCCGTGGCAGCGCTCGAGCGGCACGAGCGGCTCCGGATGCCGTGCGCACGGCCTGTACAGGTGCGCGCGCGTCTGCCGCCGCAGGTGAAGCAGATGCTCGAAGCCGGCGTTCCCGACGTATGCGGTGCGCCCACCGCGACGCTCGAGCAGCGCGTTCGTCGCCGTCGTCGTCCCGTGCGCGAACCGCTCGACACGGTCCGCGCCGACCGCGCGCGCCGCCGCGACTACCGACACCTCCTGCCGGTCCGCCGTCGGCACCTTCGCAGTCCGCAAGCGCCCGCCGTCGAGGAGCACGGCGTCGGTGAACGTCCCGCCCACGTCGACGCCGAGGATCGCCACGCGCGTACTCTGCATCGCGGTGCCCGTCCGCGCATTTCTCTTCGACTTCGACGGTCTCATCATCGACACCGAGACGGCGTCGCGCGCCGGCTGGGAGTGGCTGTACCGCGAGCACGGCTTCGAGCTGCCGCAGGAGCAGTGGGCGACGGTGATCGGCACGATCGGCGCGCCCTGGGAGCCGATGCGGCACCTCGAGGAGCTCGTCGGCGCGCCGCTCGACGCCGACGAGCTGAACCAGCGGCGGCGCTCGCACGAGCTCTCGCTGCTGGAGACCGAGGAGTTCCGACCCGGCATCCTCGACTACCTCGACGAAGCCGCGGAGCGCGGACTGAAGACCGCGATCGTGTCGAGCTCGTCGAACCGGTGGATCGACATGCACCTCGAACGCCTCGAGCATGCGCACCACTGGGACGCGATCGTCGCCGCGAACCACGACGTGGCGCGCGCGAAGCCGCGCCCCGACCTCTACCTCGAGGCGTGCCGGCTGATCGGAGTCGCGCCGAAGGAGGCGGTGGCGTTCGAGGATTCGCCGAACGGCGTCCGCGCCGCCCGCGCCGCAGGGATCTTCGTCGTCGCCGTCCCGAACGACGTCACGCGCAGCCTCGGGCTCGAGGAGGCCGATCTCGTGCTGGACTCGCTCGCCGACCTGCCGCCGGCCGAGTTGCTCTCTCGCTTCGAGTGAGGGAAGATCGCGCCGTGCCCGGCTGGCAGGCGACTCACATCGACGACATCGCCGCGGAGCAGTGGCCGTACTGGGCGCCGATCCGGCATCACTTCGGCATCCGGGCGTTCGGGGTCAACGCCTGGCGCGGCGGCCCCGGCGACGAGGTGATCAAGCGGCACGACGAGAGCGACAGCGGCCACGAGGAGCTCTACCTCGTGCTCAGCGGCCGCGCCGCTTTCACGGTCGGCGGAGAAGAGATCGACGCGCCCGCCGGCATGTGCATCTGCATCGCCGATCCGTCGCTCGAGCGCATCGCAGTCGCCGACGAGCCGAACACCGTCGTCCTGTCGCTCGGAAGCAAGCCCGGCGGCGCGTACGAGGGCGGCTGGGACTCCGGTTACCTCGAGTAGCGTTCGCTGCCGGAGCGGCCGGGCCCGGTGGCCCAGCCGGTCTTCAAAACCGGTGAGGCGGCGTAACCCGCCGCTGGGTAGGTTCGACTCCTGCGCCGCTCCGTCGCTCGCTCGACCGCGAGGATCACTCGGACGAGCGATGCGAAGCGCCCCGGCCGCAGCGATGATCGGGCGGCTCCTGGCTGGGACTGACGGCAATCATCCTGCGGCCGAGAGCTTGAGAAGCGGCGAGCCCTCTCGCCGCTTCTGCGTTTTCAGCGGTGAATGTCCCTTCTCGGCGGTACGGGTCCACGATCGGCCCCCCACTCGGAAGGAGAACCGATCGCGTAGCCAGGGTGGAGCGCTGAACGTGAAGGACTGAGCTGCGGCTGGTCAGCCCCGCGCAAACATCCCCCTGTGGGATCTTTTGTCGGCGGTTCTAGGCCGCGGGACCTACCCCCGAATGGGGGGAATTTGCAAGCGATAAACCGCCGGTCGCGCGTCAAGCACCGCACTGAACCACCGGTCGAGGGGTGGGTGAACCTCCCCCCGACTGCGATCATCTCGCCATGGTCATGGTCGTCGAAGATCCCTTGCTGCTGGAGCGCAGGAGCGAGGAGCTGGAGCGCTACCTCGAGCTGATCGAGCTCGGCTTCTCCCCGGACACGAGCGCCCTCGTGGCCGACGCACCTGTGTCGCTCGAGAGCATCACGCAGCTGCTGCTTCCCGACGCAGCGCGATAGCGGCTGCCTCCAGTCGCGCTGCAGCCGGAGCAGCTGCTTCACTCGTTCTGTGACTGCCCTCGACGATCTCACCTTGGAGCAGTTGCGCGTGGCGGCCGTCCGCGCGCGCGCGTTCGAGCTTTCCGCCGGCCCGGACGCGGGAGCGAGCCCGGAAGAGGATTGGCTGCGCGCGGAGCGCGAGCTGTCGGTGGCGCACGAGTACGACACGGCGGACCGCGACTTCGAGGAGCTCGGGATCACGCTGTCGCGGCTGCCGTCGGAGGCGGGTGCGGTCTGGCGTCTCACGCTGCCGAGAGGAGAGCGGTTCGAGGCGTGGGAGCCGGGCAACGGCGGGCTCGCTCCCCCCTCCGAGATCGGGCGGCTCGTCGAGCGGGTCGCGATGGGCAAGCCGCTCGTCCCGTCGCCGCCGGCAAGCACCGATCCGGGCGCCCGGCGCCTCCGGGAGCTGCTCGAGGAGCAGCGGCGCTCGATCCTCGCCCATGACCCCGGTGTCCGGCTCGGCGCAGACACGGAGAACCTCCACCAGCATCGCGTGGCGGCACGCCGGGTGCAGGCGTACCTGCGCGCCGCCCGCGCGTACCTCGACCCCGTGTGGCGGCGGATGATCCTCGACTCGCTCCGTGAGCTCTCGGCGGCGACCGGACCGGTTCGGGATCTCGACGTGCTGCTCGCCCACGTGTCGGAGCAGGTCCGCACGCTCGAGGAGCCCGACCGCGCCGCCGCCGTGCAGCTCGTTGCGGCGCTGGAAGTCGCGCTCGCCCGAACGCGGAGGCAGCTCGGCCGGACGCTCGACGGCCGACCCTACGGTCTCTTGCTCTCCCGCCTTCGGCTACCGCCGTCGCTCGTCGCCGGCGGCGTCGAGATACCGCTGAAGCGGCTCGCGCGGAAGGAGTTCCGGAGGCTCGCGGCCGAGGCCGAGCGGCTCGGCAAGCATCCGGAGGAGGCCGAGATCCATGCACTCCGGATCCTCTTGAAGCGCGCCCGCTACGCCGCCGAGCTCGCCGGCGTCGGCGGCGCGCAGCGGGAGCGGTTCCTCGAGGACGCGAAGGCGCTGCAGGACCTGCTCGGTGAGCATCAGGACGCGCTCGTCGCGGAGAAGCACCTGCGCGAGACGACGGTGGTCGACGACTCGACGGCAGTCGCGTTCGTCGCGGGCAGGATCGCCGAGCGCCAACGCACGCGGCGCGACGCGGTCCACGAACGGCTGCCCGAGGCCTGGAGGCGGCTCCGGAAGAGCGGGCGGCGCATCGACAACTCTTAGCGTGCTCTCAGCCCGACTGGGTACAACGGATCAGAGATGAAACGAGTCCTCGCCCTCCTTGTTGCAACCGCAACCCTCGCGTTCGGCGTCCACGCGGCGCTCGCGCACACGTCGAGCGCCGACGTGCAGGCCGGCGTCGTCGTCGTCGACACCAACCTCGCGTACGAGAACGGCTCGGCCGAGGGCACGGGGATCGTCATCACGTCCTCGGGCGAGGTGCTGACGAACAACCACGTCATTCGCGGCTCCAAGACGGTGAAGGTCGTCGTCCCGCAGACGCAGAAGACCTACACCGCGCGCGTCGTCGGCTACACCGTCGCGGGCGACCTCGCCGTGCTGCAGCTGCAGCACGCGTCGGGCCTTGCAACCGCGACACTCGGCAGCTCGGCCGGCCTGAAGGTCGGACAGTCGGTGACCGCCGTCGGCAACGCGGGCGGCACCGGGTCGCTCACCGTCACCACCGGCACGATCACGGGGCTCCAGCGCGCGATCACCGTCGCCGACGACCAGGGCGGCTCCCAGCGGCTCGCCGGGCTCGTCGAGACGGATGCCGCGTTGCAGCCCGGTGACTCCGGCGGTCCGCTGCTCGACGCCGCCGGCCGCGTCATCGGAATCGACACCGCCGCCTCCGCCGGTTTCAGCTTCCGCGATGCGAACGACGGCTACGCGATCCCGATCGACCGCGCGGTTACGCTCGCGAAGCAGATCGTCGCGGGGCACGGGTCGGCGACGGTGCACATCGGCAAGACCGCGTTCCTCGGCGTGTCGGTGCAACCGACGAGCCCGTTCGGCAGCAACGGCGTCGTCGTCGGAGACGTCGTGTCCGGCGGCCCGGTTGCGAAGGCCGGCCTCTCAGCCGGCGCCGTCATCACGGGACTGAGCGACCGCTCGATCGCGACGCCGACCGCGCTCGTGTCCGCACTCCTCGTCCACCATCCGGGCGACGCCGTCAAGCTCATCTGGACGGACGGAGCCGGTGTGAGCCACACCGCCACCGTGAAGCTCGGCAGCGGCCCGCCGCAGTAGCGGGCCGGGGCAGGCAAAGGCTGCGGCTCCCTTGCCACTTCCCCGACCCGAGCCTCGAGCCTAGCGGCCTTTACGTTTCGTCGCCGCGCATTTCGTCGAGCGCGGAACGGGCCTCCTCGTGCACGCTGCGGCGCCGCGCGTCAGGTCCCTCCGGCTCGGACTCCTCGGCGCGAGCCTCGGCGAGCTTCGCGCGCAGCTCCTGCGCCGGATCGCCGGATGCAGCGAGCGGCTCCGCCGCCGCCTCGCGCCGTCGCCGCGCCGCCCTGTAGGCGGCGAGCCCTCCGACCGCGCCGGCGAGCCACGTGAACGGCCGGGCCACACGACGATGCTACAGTGGCTGCCGCTTCCTGCCCCGTCAGCGTGCCGTTCAGTCCCGAGCGGCACCGGCAGTCGGGGCCGACTGAGACCGTGGGAAGGAGAGATCGGGACGTGACGACGTACGAGATTCTGCTGCTGCTCGACCCCGAGCATGCCGAGGCCCATCAGGAGGAGCTGATCGCGCGCATCCGCTCGCTCGTCGAAGGCGCGGGCGGCACGTGGCGCAGTCACGACGCGTGGGGCCGCCGCCGGCTCGCCTACGAGATCGCAAAGAAGGCGGAGGGCGTGTACCACCTCGTGGTCTTCGAGAGCACCCCGGAGACGCTCGACGAGGTCGTGCGCGTCCTCAAGATCGACGACGTCGTGCTCCGTCAGATGGCGACGAAGCACATCGAGGGCTCGCGCACGAGCGCGCCTCGGGAGGAGCCGGCTCCGCCTGCCGCCGCCTCCGTCCCCAGCCCCCAGTACGCTGAGTCGAACGTACGTTCGGACGAGGAGGTCTAGGAGCATGGCGAACATCAACCGCGTCGTGCTGGTCGGGAACCTGACGAAGGACCCGGAGCTTCGGCACACACCGAGCGGCACCCCGGTCTGCAGCCTGCGCATCGCCGTCAACAGCCGGCGCCGCGACGAGTCGGGTCAGTGGGTGGACAAGCCCAACTACTTCGACGTCTCCATCTTCGGCAACCAGGCCGAGTCGAGCGCCCAGTACCTGAGCAAGGGCCGCCCCGTCGGCATCGACGGGCGCCTCGACTGGCGCGAGTGGGAGGCGCAGGACGGCTCGAAGCGCCAGGCGGTGCAGATCATCGCTGAGAGCGTCCAGTTCCTCGGCGGCCGCGGTGACGCGCCCGAGGGCAACCAGTTCGTGCCCGCCGGCGCAGCGGCAGAATCCGGCGCCGACTTCCCGCAGACCGCCGACGACGACATCCCCTTCTAGGAGCACCTGTGGCGAGAGAGAGAACACAGCAGCAGCAGGGGCGCAAGCGGCCCGCCGCTGCGACCGCGATCAAGCGGCGCAACTGCTTCTTCTGCAAGGACCACATCGCCGAGATCGACTACAAGAACGTCAACCAGCTGCGGCGGTACATCTCCGAGAAGGGGAAGATCCGCAGCCGCCGCATCACCGGCGCGTGCCGTCGCCACCAGGTGCAGATCGCGCAGGCCGTCAAGCGCGCACGAGAGATAGCGCTGCTCCCGTACGTCGCCGAGGGCCCCGAGGAGCGCAGCGGCGGACGCCGCGACCGCGGCGATCGGGATCGGGATCGGGACCGGTAGTGGACGTCATCCTCCTCGACGACGTCGACAAGCTCGGGCTGCGCGGGGACGTCGTCTCCGTCGCACGGGGATATGCACGCAACTTCCTGTTCCCGCGCAAGCTCGCCGAGGAAGCGACCGGCGGGCGCGTCGCCGAGCTGCGCAGGCGCGAGTCGGAGCGCGCCCGCCACGAGGCCGCGACCTCGGAGCAGGCCGAGACGATCGCGAAGACGCTGCGCGAGACGGTCCTGCGCTTCGAGGTGAAGGCCGGCCCGACGGGCGCGCTCTTCGGCTCGGTGACGCCGACGAACATCGCCGACGAGATCTGGCGCACGCGCAAGATCCGCGTCGACCGGCGCAAGATCGATCTCGACAACATCAAGCGCATCGGCCGCTACGCGGTGCCCGTCGACGTCTTCCAGGACGTCCGCGTCGAGGTGAAGACGCTCGTCGTCCCCGAGGGCGGAGAGCTGCCTTCCGACGAGGAGCTCGAGGCGATGGAGCAGGCGGAGCAGTCGGAGCTCGCGGCACAGCAGGCCGCTGCCGCGCCCGAGTCCGGGCCGGCCGAGGACCTCGAGGTCGAGGCGGAGGAGATCGACGCCGGGCCCGCGGAGCGCGTGCTCGAGTCCGCATCTGACAACTTCGACAAGATGGTCGACGCCGCCGCGGAAAACCGAGAGCTCTAGTAACCGAACGTTCCGCTTCGCGGATCGCTCGCGCGCACGGCCCGCGAGCTCTTGCGGTTCTAGTGAACCATTCGTGTCGCTCCGTCCACAGCTGGCTGTGGAGGCGCCTGGGAAACGGCAGGAACTTCCCGCTCGCTGCGGTGATTCCTTCCACAGCCGCACCGTCCGACGCTGGTGCGAGGATGTCGAATTCCCCTGCAAATGGCAAGAAAAGACGTGTTCACAACGGACCCTTCGACATCTGGCGACCGGCCTGTGGCCGTGCTGGAATCGACGGGCATGGCTCAGTTGGCTCCCGTGGCGTCCGTGGCGCCCGTTCCCCCGCAAAACCTCGAAGCAGAGGAGAGCGTCCTCGGGGCGATGATGATCTCGCCGGGGGCGATCGGCGCCGTCAGCGAGATCGTCGACGCCGGGGACTTCTACCGCGAGTCGCACGCGAAGATCTATCGCTGCGCGCTCGCGCTGTACGCGAAAGGCGAGCCGGTCGACGCGATCACGCTCACCGACGAGCTCGAGGAACGCGGCGAGCTGGACGCAGTCGGCGGACGGGTGCGCCTGCACGAGCTCGCCGCGCTCGTTCCCGCGACGGCGAACGCGTCGCACTACGCACGGATCGTCCACGAGACTGCGACGCTTCGCGGGCTCATCCGCGTCGGCGGCGAGATCGCGCGGCTCGGCTGGGAGCGCCCGGGCGAGACCGGCGACCTCGTCGACCAGGCGGAGCAGATCCTCTACGACCTCTCGCAGCAGCGCGTCACCGGCGAGTGGTCGGAGATCGAGTCGCTGCTGAAGGAGAGCTTCGAGCGGATCACCCTCCTGTACGAGTCGGGGGCCGAGCTGACCGGCACGCCGTCCGGGTTCCGCGATCTCGACCGGCTCACCTCGGGCTTCCAGCCCGGAAACCTCATCATCGTCGCCGCGCGCCCGTCGATGGGGAAGTCCGCGCTCGCCCTCTGCATCGCGGCGAATCTCGGTGTGCGCCACAACGTCCCCGTCGGCTTGTTCACGCTCGAGATGTCGAAGGCCGAAGTGACGCAGCGGCTGATGTGCAGCGAGGCGAAGGTCGAGTCGCAGCGGCTCCGCAACGGCAAGCTGGCGCAGGACGACTGGCCGCGCCTCACGGCGGCGTGCGACAAGCTTGCGAAGGCTCCGGTCTATGTCGACGACACCGGTCTGCTGAACATGATGGAGGTGCGCTCGAAGGCGCGGCGGCTGAAGGCGCGGCATCCGAACCTCGGGCTCATCATCGTCGACTATCTCCAGCTGCTGACCCCCTCGCAGCGGCGCGACAGCGACGGCCGCGTGCAGGAGGTGTCGGAGATGTCCCGAAGCCTCAAGATCTTGGCGCGCGATCTCGACGTCCCGATCCTCGCCTTGTCGCAGCTCTCGCGCGCCGTCGAGCAGCGCACCGACAAGCGGCCGATCCTCTCCGACCTGCGCGAGAGCGGCTCGATCGAGCAGGACGCGGACCTCGTCGCATTCGTCTACCGCGACGAGTACTACAACGATGAGTCTGACCAGCAGGGCCTCGCCGAGGTCATCCTCGCGAAGCACCGCAACGGCCCGACCGACTCGGTCAAGCTCTCGTTCCTCAAGCGGTACGCGAAGTTCTCGGACCTGGCGGCGGCGTGAACGAGCCCGTCCAGGTCGTGACGATCGGAGTCGCGGCGACTGCCTTCACGGCCGTCTGCGAGACCTGTCTCGGAATCGACCGCGCCGTCGGGCTCTCGGCCTCGAAGTTCGCGGGCCGCCTCGACCTCGATCTCGCCGAGGGCATCTTTCTCTGCCGGCGCGGCCACCATGTCAGCGTCGTCCGCTCGGCCGCGGCGACGCCTGCGCCGGAAAGCGCAGCGGCCTAAATCCGGTCCTGCGCTCGAGCCGTATTGAGAGCGTGACCGCGACGCAGATTTCCGGAGCCACCTCCGGAATCCCCTGGGGCTGACCCATCGCGGGGGCGCGCCCCAACGAGCCGGGAGGCACGCTCCGCGTCCTCCCGGCTCATCTCCTGCTCGGGTTCGCGATCGCCTCGATCGGCGGGCCGCTCGCGCTCCTGAGCTTCCTGCCGGGGACGGCCGGCGACGGCGTCGACTCCGCGGGCCTCGTCGTCGTGCTCGCGCTCGTGGTCTTCGCCGTCCCGCTGGGGATCTGGATCGCCTTCTCGAAGAGCATCGCGACCGCGGGCGGATTGACGGCGTTCGTCGAGACCGCCGCCGGTCGCAATGCCGCCGTCGCACAGGGATGGATCTGGGCCTTCGCGTATTTCCTCTACCTGCCGTACACGATCACGTTCGTCGTGTACGACGTGCTGCCCCCGGTGTTCCCCGGCGTGCACGCCTACCGAGCCGCGCTCGAGCTCCTCGTCCCGGTCGCAATCGTCGCATTCGTCCTCATGCCGGTCCGCATCGTGCTCGGCGCGCTCGGCGTCCTGGGTGTGGCGCAGATCGTCGTCCTGCTCGTCGTCGCCGCCGTCGAGTATTCGCAGGCGGGTGCAAGCTT
>Ga0070731_10002492_pt1 | contig 17483 bp, 16 predicted proteins | sample Coa_R1_2_FD_66448 | JGI IMG/M metagenome (GOLD analysis project Ga0070731, IMG submission 66448) | Surface soil microbial communities from Centralia Pennsylvania, which are recovering from an underground coalmine fire - Coalmine... | ecosystem: Environmental > Terrestrial > Soil > Unclassified ...
GCCGGCGGCGCACCGGTGCTGCCGCGCCTGACGAGCTCGAACGGAAGCTCCTGCGCAAGCTCGCAGGGCTCGCCTTCGAGCCGCGCGAAGAGTTGCAGCGCGGCCGCCCGCCCGATCTCGACGATCGGCGTGCGAATGCTGGTGAGTCCCGGCGTTTGCGTCGCACCGAGGTCGGTGTCGTCGACGCCGGTGATCGACACGTCATCGGGTATGCGCACGCCGGCCTCGCGACATGCGAGCATCGCGCCGACCGCGAAGACATCGTTGGTTGCCACGACGGCCGTCGGCCGCGGCCGCATCGCAAGCAATTCGCGCATCGCTATCGTCCCCGAATCGAGGGCGATCGGTCCGTAGCGCACGTAGCGATCGGCAAGTGACAAGCCCGCCGCACCGAGCGCTGCGCGTACGCCGGCGCCGCGCTCGCGCGAGCGATCGTTGCCTGTGGTCGGCGCGCTGATCAGCGCGAAGCGCCGATGCCCAAGGTCGAGCAGATGGCGGGTCATCGCGTACGTCGCCGCACGATTGTCGAAGCCGATGCTCGGATGCAGCCGCGAGGGGTCGACGCCCCAGGTAAGCACGTAGGGTCGACCGTAGCGATCGAGGAGCGAATACAGCTCGGGATCGTGGTCGAGCCCGACGAACACGAACGCGTCGACGCCATGCTGCACGAGCTCGCGTGTGACGCGAAGCTCCGTCGACAGATCGTAGTGGTGCGTCGCGAGCACGAGCGCGTAGCCACGCGCGTCGGCCTCGCGTTGAAGCGCGCTCGTCGTGCGCGCATAGAGCGCATAGTCGAACGACGGGACGACGGCGCCCAGCATGTCGCTCTTCTGGCTGCGCAGTGCACGGGCGGCGCCGTGCGGCACGTAGCGAAGCTTGTCGATCGCCGCGCGAACGCGCGAAAGCGTTCCGGGATCGACGCTCGCCGGGAGATTGAGCGCACGCGACACCGTCGCGGTCGACACGCCGGCCAGGCGCGCGACGTCGCGCGCGCTCGAACGTTCGGCGACCGTTGCCGGAGTGTCCTTGACCATCAGGCGTCTTTCGCGCGTTAGCATACCGTCCGCGGTATCGATTTCAAAGCTCAGGTCCTCCTGCGCCAGTGTTGACAGCGCGGCCGGCGATTCGCCATCATATGTAAACGAATACATTCAATGGCGAAGAAGGCGCGATGCGAAGCACCAGGAATTGGAGATGAGAACGGCGCGAACGCCGATACGGCACATCATCCTCGTCATCTTCGATACGCTTCGCCGCGATGCGGTCGGCTGCTATGGAAACGCTCCGGCGTGGACGCTTGCAGGCGCAACGAAGGCCCGTGGACCGGTCGCGCTCGCCCAGCCGATCGCGACGCCGCATCTCGACGCATTCGCGCGCGAATCCGTGCGCTTCACGCGCGCGTATCCGGAAGCTCTGCCCACGCTCTGCGCACGGCGGACGATTTATACGGGGCGGCGCACCTATCCGTTCCACAACGGAGACTTCCGCCACGTCAGGGGCGATTTCGTCGGCATCGCGCCCGGCTGGGGACCGATTCCCGAGTCGCAAACGACGCTCGCCGAGATGTACGAGCAGAGCGGCTTTCGCACCGGCCTCATCTCCGATCTCTATCACGAGTTCAAGCCGTCGAAGAATTTCTGGCGGGGTTTTCACCAGTGGACGTTCATTCGCGGACAGGAGGCGGATGCCGCGCGAAGCGGGCCGTTTCCGTCGCAGCAGGAGATCGATTACTGGGTGCCGCGCGAGTTGCAGGAGCTTCGCGGCAAGGCAACCGGCCTCGAGCAGCCGGGCTTCGGCGCCCATTGGTTCTCGAGCCGCATCCTCTTGAACATGCGGGATCGCGTGCGTGAAGAGCAATGGTTCAACGCGCAGGTGATGCAGGAATCGGCGCGCTGGGTCGAGCAGAACCTCGATGCCGATCGCCTGTTCCTGACCGTCGAGTCGTTCGATCCGCACGAGCCGTGGTTCGTGCCGCTGCATTACCGGCGTCGCTACGACGACGGCGATTCGGGCGAGCAGGTGATTTCGCCGTACGCGGAGATGCCGTGGCTCGCGTCCGAACTCGTCACGCGGACGCGTGCGAATTACGCGGGGCTGGTCGAGATGTGCGATCGCTGGTTCGGGCATCTCATCGAAACGCTTCGCGTCACCGGCGTGCTCGACCAGGCGCTCGTCATCGTCACGTCGGATCACGGGCACAGCCTGTGGGAACGACGCGGCTACATCGGCAAGCGCGGCTATCCGTCCGATCCCGAGAGCTTCGAGGTGCCGCTTTTCGTTCGCCATCCCGGGAAGCTTCGCGCCGGCACGACGTGCGACGCATTCGTGCAGCACCACGACATTGCGGCGACCGCGCTCGACGCAACCGGCGTTTCGCCACCGCAGGCGATCGACGGCAAGTCGTTCCTCGACACGGCGTTCGGAAACGGCGCACCGATTCGCGATCACGTGACCGTCGGCTGGGGTGGCGCGATGACGGTGATCGACGACGCGTGGTGGTTCAATTGCAAGATCAACGGGCGCGGCCCGTTCCTGTACGACTCGCCGCGTCCCGCCCCCGATGCGGCGAACCTGGCCGACCGGCATCCCGATCAGGTCGAGCGCCTGTTCGCCTTGGGCAAGGCCGATGCGGCCGGCGGATTTCCCGAGTACCTGTTGCGACAAGCCGAGAGCGCGGAGGATGCGCCCGGGTGCAGTCCGTTCGCGGCAATACGTTGAGAGGAAAATCGGTGACCGTCACCAAGGAGGAAAGACGATGACAACACGCACGAGGGGCACATCGCCCGCACGGCGCCGCATGCTCAAGCGGACGGCGGCGCTCGGCGTCACCGCGCTCGCCGCGCCGTACGTGCTTCGCGGCGCGCATGCACAGGCGAACGCCGACGTCGCGCCGTACACGCAGGCGAAGATCAACTGGCGACAGGCCGAAGGCGCCGAGATCGCGGTCGCCGTGATCCCCGCGAGCTATTTCGACAACCTGATCGCGGTCGCGCCGACGTTCGAGGCACTGACCGGCGTCAAAGTGCGCTTCGAAAAGGTGCCGCCGGGACAGATTCGCCAGAAGGCGATGCTCGATCTTTCGTCGAAGACCGGCACGTACGCGACGTCCGCGACCGATCCGATGTACTACCCGCTCTACGTTTCGAACAAGTGGATCGACCCGATCGATCACTACCTGAACGACAGCGCGCTGACCGATGCGAAGTGGTTCGACAACGGCGACATCATCAAGGCGTGGCGCGACGCGAATTCCTACGAGGGCAAGCCATACGCGGTACCGTATGACGGCGAAGTGACCGTGCAGGTCTATCGCAAGGATCTCTACGACGCGAAGGGACTGAAGGCCGCCGACACGCTCGACGAGTTCCTGAAGAACGCCGCCGCGCTCACCGATCCGGCGAACCGCCTCTATGGCATGGCGCTTCGCGGCTTCGCCGGCGCCGGCCAGAACATGTACATCTATCCGTCGATCTTCATCGAGTTCGGCGGCAACTGGTTCCGCGGCAAGAAGGTCGTCGTCGATTCGCCGGAAGCGGTGCGCGCGCTCGACTGGTACGTGAACGCCGAGACGAAGTACGCGCCGCCCGCGGTGCGCAACTGGAACTGGCCCGATCTCGCCGACGCGTTCTCGCAAGGGATGATCGCGTGCTACATCGACGCGCACTCGTCGGCCTCCGTGCTGATGAATCCGGAGAAGTCGAAGGTGATCGGCAAGATGGCATTTGCGCGCTGGCCGAAGGGACCGACCGGAAAACGCTGCACGTCGATCTGGAACTGGGGCTTCCCGATCAACGCGGCGCTCTCGGAAAAGCAGAAGAAGGCGACGTGGCTCTTCGTTACGTGGGCGGCGTCGGCGGAGACGCAGGCGCGCACGTCGTGGAAGTACGCGGGCCCGGCGAAGCGCACGGGGCTCAATCGCATATCGCTGTGGAAATCGCCCGAGTTCCTGGCGATGACGAAGGACTTCGGGCCGAACTTCGTCGAGGCCGCATTGACGTCGCTCGAAAAGGACGCGGACGTCGATTGGCGCCCGCGCGTTCCGCAATGGCCGGCGATCGGCGACACGATGGCGACCGCCATTCAGGCGGCGCTCGTCGGGCAGAAGAAGTCGAAGCAGGCGCTCGACGAAGCGCAGGCGCGGATCGATCAGATCCTCAAGGGTTGAGCGCCACGCGCGTTGCAACGTTCGCGCGGCAGGAGCGGCGCTTCGCACTCGCGCTGTTCCTCCCCGCGCTCGTCGTGCTCCTCGTCACGACGACCGCGCCGCTCGTCTACCTCGCGTGGAACAGCGCGATGCGCATCGACCTGTCGATGCCGTGGCTCTCCGGCTTCGCGGGCGCGAGCAACTACGTCAATATGGGGGGCGACCCGCGCTTCTGGAATTCGCTGCGGCTGACGCTCGTTTACACCGTCAGCACGGTCGTGCTGCAGGTGACGCTGGGCCTGGCGCTCGCGCTTCTCGTGCTGCGCATTCCGCACGGGCAGGCGGCGTTGCGCGTTGCCGCGATCCTGCCGATCGTGCTCGCGCCGGTCGTCGTCGGCTTGTTCTGGCGCACGCTGGTGCTCTCGCCCGACGTGGGGCTTGTCGACGTTGTCACGCGCGCGCTCGGGCTCGGCAGCCACAACTGGCTCGGCGATCCGCAACTCGCGTTGATCTCGGTGATCGCGATTCATACGTGGCAGTGGACGCCGTTCGCGTTCCTCGTGATGCTCGCGAGCCTCTCGTCCCTGCCACCCGACGTGTTCGAGGCAGCGCGGATCGATCGCGCGAATGCATGGCAGCGTTTCATTCATATCACGCTGCCGCTCATTCGTCCGGCGATCGTCATCGTCGTCATCATGCGCACGATGATCGCGCTCTCCGCGTTCGCGGCGATCTTCGCGGCCACAGGCGGCGGACCCGGCACGGCGACGGAGATTCTCAATCTCTATGCGTACCGGACGTCGTTCTCGGAGTTCAACCTGGGCTACGGTGCGGCGCTCGCGATGGTGCTGCTCGCGATCACGCTTGGGGTGTCGTTCGCGATGTTCCGAGTTCGGAGAGGCCGATGAAAAGGGGCCAGGCTCGATTTTCGCGATCGGGGCGCGCGGAAAAAGGGGCCAGGCTCGATTTTCGCGTTCGCAAGATGATCGGCGAAAATCGAGCCTGGCCCGTTTTTACCAAGGAGGGTACCGCGCGCATCCGCACCCTCCTTCTCGTCGCCATCGCCGCCGTGCTCCTCGCCGTCTGGGCGTTCCCGATCCTCTGGGCGCTGCTGACCTCGTTCAAGACCGAGCGCGACGTGCTCGCGTATCCGCCGACGGTCATCTTCACGCCCACGCTTTCGAATTACCGCGACGTCATATTCGGCTCGGCGAGCCTGCTGCCGAACCTCGTGTCGAGCGTGATCATCGCCGGCGTTTCCACGGCGCTTACGCTGCTCTTCTCGATTCCGGCGGCGTACGCGCTCGCCCGCCTCGATCTTCCCGCGAAACGCGCGAGCGGCTTCTACGTGCTCGCGACGCAGATGCTGCCGCCGGTCGGACTCATCATCCCGTATTACCTCGTGCTGCAGAAGGTCGGCGGCCTCGACACGTATTCGGGTCTGATTCTGATCTATCTGACGTTCTCGCTGCCGTTCGCGATCTGGCTGATGGTGTCCTACTTCGAGGACATTCCGCGCGAGATGGAAGAGGCCGCGCTGCTCGATCGCGCCGGAAGACTGCGCGCGCTCTGGTACGTGATCCTGCCGCAGGTGCGCGGGGGCATCGCGGTGACGACGATCTTCGTGTTTCTCAACGCGTGGAACGAATTCCTGTTCGCCGTCGTGCTCGGCGGCAACCGCGTGCGGCCGGTGACCGTCGCAATGTTCAACTTCATCTCGGTCGAGCAGACGTTGTGGGCAAAGCTCGCGGCCGGCGCGATGCTCGCGATGGCGCCCGTGATCCTGCTCGGGCTTCTCGCGCAGCGGCACATCGTGAAGGGTCTGACGGTCGGCGCGGTCAAGGGCGGCGGCCGCACATGACAACGGCGAGCAGCGGACGAGTCAGCATGCGCGGCATCGTCAAGCGCCACGGCACGTTCACCGCGCTCTCCGGCATCGATCTCGACATCGAGCCGGGCGAGTTCTTCGCGCTGCTTGGTCCCTCCGGATCGGGAAAGACGACGACGCTGCGCATTCTCGCGGGCCTCGAGCCCCTCGACGAAGGACGCGTGCTGCTCGATGGCGAGGACGTCACGGCGCGCGAGCCCGGCGCACGCGACGTCGCCATGGTGTTTCAAAGCTACGCGCTCTATCCGCACATGAGCGTGTTCGACAACATCGCGTTTCCGCTGCGGATGATCGCGACGCCCAAGGACGAGGTCGAGCGCGCGGTGCGCGACGCCGCCGCGAAGGTCCACATCGATCACCTGTTTTCGCGTCGGCCCGGCCAGTTGTCCGGCGGCCAGCAACAGCGCTGCGCGCTCGCGCGCGCGATCGTGCGCAAGCCGAAGCTCTTCCTTCTCGACGAGCCGCTTTCGAATCTCGACGCGAAGCTTCGCCTCGAGACGCGCGTCGAGCTGCGCAAGCTGCAGCGCGCGCTCGGCGTGACGACCGTTTATGTGACGCACGACCAGGAAGAGGCGATGACGATCGCCGATCGCCTCGCCGTGTTCATGGAAGGCAAGATCGTGCAGACCGGGGCGCCGCAGGACATCTTCTCGCGGCCGGCATCGACCGTCGTTGCCGGCTTCATCGGCAGCCCGCCGATGAATCTCATGCCTGCCGAGGTGCGCGAAGGCGTGCTGCGCGTTGCCGGCGTCGATCTACCTGTCCACCGGCGGCTCGGTGCGCAGGGCGCGGTGACGTTGGGCGTGCGGCCTGCGGCGCTTCGCATTGCGCCGAGCGGACTGCCGGCGCGCGTCTACCTGATCGAGAACCTCGGCGACACGGCGATCGTCGACCTCGACGTCGGCGGCCAGGTGATCAAGCTTCGTACCGAGCAGGCACGCGAGTTGCGCGAAGGCGATGCGGTCCATCTGACGTTCGCGCCCGAGTCGATGCACGTGTTCGACCGCGACGATGGATTGCGCCGCGAGATCTGATCGCGGGACCACCGCGGCTCCCCAAGCCGCGCGGCGGCGCCGGTCGGCGAAACGCGCGCTCGTCGCGTTTAATGCAGGCACGAATCGCGCCTGTCCAAGCCTGGAAAAGACCGCCTTCGCTTGGCCTCCGCCCGCTCGATTTACAATCTCTCGCCATGGACCCCCTCGTCCTGACCGTCGACATGGCCGGCCTGCCGCAGGCTTGGGTCGCGCTCGAGGAAGCGATCACTTACCACGCGAAGCTGATGGTGGCGTGGTCGCTGGGGGCGGTCGTGCGCGAGTTCCGCGGCGGATATCAGCGCGACGGCTCGCGCTCGCGCATCGCGACGAAGTCGATCCTCGCGATCAAGGGCAGCGCCGGGCGTCCCATCGCGCACACACCGAGCCTCACGAACCCGATGCTGTTCGCGCGCGACCGGCAGGTGTGCGCGTATTGCGGCGGGCGTTATCTGTATCGCGAGCTTTCGCGCGACCACATCATTCCGGCATCGCGAGGCGGCCGCGACACGTGGATGAATTCGGTGACCGCGTGCCGAAGTTGCAACACGCGCAAGGGCAATCGCGCGCCCGAGCAGGCGAACATGCCGCTTCTCTACGTGCCGTACGTTCCCAACCGGCACGAGCATTTCATCCTCCGGAACCGGCGGATCCTCGCCGACCAGATGGAATACCTGCTGGCCGGCGTGCCGCGCAGCTCGCGTCTGCACGGACGCCCAGGCACGCTCGACGCGTGATCGCGTAGCGCGGTTTCGGGCGTCGAAGAGCATCGTCAGCGCGTCCAGGACGCGAACGCGTCGCGCGCGTGTTCGCGCACGAACTCTCGCCATGCAACGCTTTCCAATCGGTGCGATTCGCGACCCGACTGCAAATTTTCGCGCGAACACGCGATTGCAGTCGGTCGCGCGTCGCCTCTCGGCAAAACGCCCGAGCGGTTCGGGCCGATCTTTGGCAATCTATCTTCAAGGAGAAACGCATGGCGAACGAAAATCCATCGCGCGAAAACCCATCGCGTCAACAAAGTGCCGAGCGGTCGCAGACCGGCTCCTCGCAGCAGGGCACCGGCGCGCAGCAAGGCAGCGCGTACGGCGGCCAGGAACAAGGGAGCCAGGGACAAGCCGGCCGTGCGCAGTCGGGTGCGTCGCAGGGACGCCACGAAGAACGCGGCCAGCGTAGCGGCACCGGGCGCGCGGACGTCGGCGCGTCGACATGGCAGGACGGCAGGCAGTCGGACCGGCCGCTTTCGACGCGCGGCGGCTCTTCGCTGTCGCCCCTTTATGAAAGCTCGGGATACGGCGGCGGTCCGTTCTCGGTGATGCGGCGCATCAGCGACGAGATGGATCGGTTGTTCGAAAACTTTGGCTTCGGCCGCGGTTTTTCCCAGGGCGAGCCTGGACAGGGTGGCGCGTGGGACGTCGGCAACTACCAGGGCGCGCCGTCGATGTGGTCGCCGCACATCGAAGTATCCGAGCGCGACGGCAAGCTTTTGATCCAGGCCGATCTGCCGGGGATGAAGCGCGACGACATTAACGTGCGTGTCGAGGACGACGAGGTGATCATCCAGGGCGAACGCCGCCAGGAGCAGACGAGCAACCAGCGCGGCTACTATCGCAGCGAGCGAAGCTATGGCAGCTTCTATCGGACGATCCCGCTACCCGAGGGGACGAGCGCGGATTCGGCGAACGCGACGTTCAAGGACGGCGTGCTCGAAATCCGGCTGGATGCGCCCCGGCCGACACAACGCGGGCGCACGCTGCAGATCCAGGAAGGCTCGCCGCATTCCGGAAGCCACTCCGGAACCGGAAGCGGCACGACGTATGGCGCGGGCACGACGGGAACGCAGCACGGATCGAGCGGCACGATATACAGCGGCTCGGGCGATCCATCGGTCGGCGCAGCCGGCATGGGCAGCGAGAGCGGATCCGGAAAGAGCTCCTCGGATCGCTAAGACGCAATCAGTCACAACGCGCGGGCGGGACTTCGGTCCCGCTCGCGCGTTTTTGGCCGACGTGCCGCGGCGCGCGTCCCGGCACCGAATACTACGGCGCGTCTGTCGACGGTCAGCTGACCTTCCGACTCGCGATGACTGGCATGTCCTTTGCGCCGGATGCAATCGAAGGGGTATATTGGAATGTTCAACGGACTTCCGGCTATATGAGCGGCATCGAACTGCCGACGCCAACGAGGCACATCAGGCTCACGTCGCACCATCCATGCGACGGGGCGGCCGGTGCGGCGGCGATCCACTGGGGCGCGCCGGATGCGATTGCGCGCGGCCCCATCGTCGGCACGACGGCCGAGCGCAGTCGGCGCAACGTCATCGGCACCCATAGCGGAAGCTATGGGATCTACCGGGCGCTTGCGGTCGCGGCACGCTCGCTCACGCGCGCGCATCGTCCCGATCTCACGAACACGTCGCCGACGACCGCGATCGGTCCGTACCCGCAGTGGTCGAAGCCCGATTGCATCGTCTCGCTCGATCCGTGGGGCGCACTGGTCGCTGACGTCTACAAGGCGTATCTCGACGAAGGTTACGACATTCGGCCGACGATCGCCGTCACCCGCGCGCACATCGAGTTGCCCGAAGTGCACGACGCGATTACCGCCGGGCGGCTCGTTCCGGACGGCAGCGTGCTCCTTGCGAACGGCGCGGCGGCCGTCACGAAGGCGGCGATCGAGCCCGTCTGGTGGTTGCCCGGAATTGCACGCCGGTTCAACGTCGCCGAGTCCGATCTGCGTCGCGCGCTCTTCGAGGAAACGGGCGGCATGTATCCGGAGCTCGTGACGCGAGGCGACCTCGAAGTGCTGCTGCCGCCGGTGGGCGGCCAGACGGTCTACGTCTTCGGCAATCCGCGTGATCTTGCCGATCCGAACGTCACGCTCACCGCGCGCGTGCACGACGAATGCAACGGCTCCGACGTGTTCGGCTCCGACATCTGCACGTGCCGGCCGTATCTGACGCACGCGATCGAGGAATGCATCCGCGGCGCGCAAGCGGGTGGCGTCGGCCTGGTCGTCTATTGCCGCAAGGAAGGCCGGGCGCTCGGCGAGGTGACGAAGTTTCTCGTCTACAACGCGCGCAAACGCCAGCAGGGCGGCGACAGCGCGAGCAACTATTTCCTGCGTACCGAATGCGTCGCCGGCGTGCAGGACATGCGCTTCCAGCAGTTGATGCCCGACGTTTTGCACTGGCTCGGCGTGCGCCGCATCCACCGCCTCGTGTCGATGAGCAACATCAAGTACGACGCGATCGTCGGCGCAGGCATCGACGTTGGCGAGCGGATACGCATTCCCGACGAACTCGTCCCGGCCGACGCACGCGTCGAGATCGACGCCAAAGTCGCGGCCGGCTACTTCTGTGCAGGCGATTCGCGCGATGCGCTTGCGCTCGCGAGCACGAAGGGGAGATCCTTCTGATGCTCGCCGTGTCGATGCCAGGGACCACCGAGCTTCTTTCGCCGGCCGCGATTCGCGAACGCTGCGGCAACATCACGCGCGCCGTCGAAGCAGGTCAGTCGAATCATTTCCGCGTCGATCGAACGAAGATCGACATCGCGGCACGACTCGTCGCGGACGTTACACGCAGGCGCTATCGCAATCTCGACGTTCCCTATCACAGCCGCTGGCGCCATTTCGATGCCGGCGGACGAAGCCGCGTGAGCGAGCTCGATCGCCACCTCGCGTGCTACGCGCCCGCCGATCGCCTGCGCGCGCAGATCGATCTCACCGTCGCGAGCGTCCTGCTCGACGCCGGCGCCGGCTCGGCATGGCGCTATCGCGAGCCCGGGACGATCGACGACTACACGCGCTCCGAAGGCGTCGCGGTCGCGAGCTTCCATGCATTCATGGGCGGCGCATGGTCGGCCTCGCCCGGCGAGCCGCTTCGCGTCGACGCGGCGGCGTTGACCGGCATCGACACGGCGACGTTCGCGCAATGGTTCCAGGTGACGCCGCGCAATCCGCTCGTCGCGCTCGACGGCCGCGCCGCACTCCTGCGCCGGCTTGGCGACATCCTGGAAACGCGTCCGGATCGCTTCGGGCTGACGGCGCGGCCGTCGGCGCTCTTCCACCGGATGCAGGGAAACAGGACGATCGCCGCACCGGCGATCCTGCGTGCGGTGCTCGACGGCTTCGGACCCATCTGGCGCGCACGCGCCGCGAACGACGAGATCGATCGCATCGAAGGCGACGTCTGGCGCCATCCCCATGCGGGTGGCGCCGGCGTGACCGAAGGCTACGTGCCGTTCCACAAGCTCTCGCAATGGCTCGCCTACTCGCTGTTCGAGCCGTTCGAATGGGCGGGCATCGACGTGACCGACCGCGACGCGTTGACCGCGTTGCCCGAGTATCGCAATGGCGGCCTTCTGATCGACACGGGCGTCCTCGTGCTTTTGAATGCCGCGGATCGCGACGTCGAATGGACGCCCGCGAGCGAGATCGTCGTCGAGTGGCGCGCCCTGACCGTCACGCTGATCGACGATCTCGCACAAGCCGTACGCGCGCTCCTCGACCGGCCGCAGTTGCCGCTTGCGTGCATTCTCGAGGGAGGCACGTGGGCAGCCGGACGCGAGCTCGCCGTGAAGCTTCGCCGCGGTGAGCCACCGCTTACTGTCCGATCGGACGGGACGGTGTTTTAGTGCCGGCCCAGGTCCACGTCCTCGATCATCCGCTGATCCAGCACAAGCTCACGCTTCTGCGCCGCAGGGAAACGAGCACGACGAGCTTTCGTCGTCTCCTGCGCGAGATCGGCGCGCTGATGGCATACGAAGTGACGCGCGACGCGCCGATGAACGAGGTCGAGATCGAAACGCCGCTCGAGCCGATGCGCTCGCGGCTGATCGACGGCAAGAAGCTCGTGTTCGTGCCGATCCTTCGCGCCGGCACCGGTTTGCTCGACGGTTTCCTCGACGTCGTGCCGGGTGCGCGCGTCGGCCACGTTGGCCTCTATCGCGATCCGAAAACGCTGGTCGCGGTCGAGTACTACTTCAAGATGCCGGGCGGCATGCACGAGCGCGACGCGATCGTGCTCGATCCGATGCTCGCGACAGGTCATTCCGCGGTTGCCGCCGTCGAGCGGCTCGAGGAAACGCGGCCGCGATCGATCCGCATCGCCTGTCTGGTTTCGTGCCCCGAGGGAATCGCGACATTCCAGCAATCACATCCCGACGTGCCGATCTACACGGCGGCGATCGACCGCCGGCTCGACGAGCACGGGTACATCGTGCCGGGCCTCGGCGACGCCGGCGATCGCATCTTCGGCACGAAGTAGCGGCCCCATTCGAGCAAAGCCGCACCTCGCGTGCGCGGTGGTATCGTGTCGATCGGAAGTGGCCGGTGGGCGCCGCGCTTTGCGCACTGAACTTGCCGCCGGTCGCTCCGTCGTAAGGATCGGGCGCGCACGCCACACCAATCGGCGTTCGTCCACACATCCAAGGAGGCCGCCATGCGGTTTTCGCTCTTGATGCTCGGTCTTTTCGCGCTTGGCGCCCGGGCCGCCGTCCCCGATTACACCGGTCCGCAGCCGACGGCTGCGACGCAGGGAGAAGCCACCGCGGTCTTCGCCGGCGGATGCTTCTGGGGCGTCGATGCGGTCTTCAAGCACGTGAAGGGTGTGACCCGTGTGCTCTCCGGCTATTCGGGCGGCGGCGCGGCGACCGCGAAATACATGATCGTCAGCACCGGCACGACCGGCCACGCCGAATCGGTCCAGGTGACCTACGATCCGTCGAAGGTGAGCTACGCCGAGCTTCTGAAGGTGTTCTTCTCGGTGGCGCACGACCCGACAGAGCTCAACCGCCAGGGCCCCGACGTCGGCACGCAATACCGCTCGGCGATCTTCTACGCGAATCCGCAGCAGAAAGAGATCGCGCAGCACTACATCGCGCAGATCGACGCGGCGAAGGTGTTCGGCAAGCCGATCGTCACGCAGGTCGTGCCGCTCGACAAGTTCTATCCCGCCGAGGATTACCATCAGAACTACCTGGCGCTGCATCCCGATCAACCGTACATCATGTACAACGATCTGCCGAAGCTCGCCGAGCTCAAGAAGGAATTTCCAACGTACTACAAGCCTTAGAAGGAGGTGGCATGGCGCTCGATCTCGGAGGATTGCTTTCCCGCTATCTCAACGTGACGCCCGGGCAGGCCGCGCCCGACGCCGAGCAGCATTTCGATCAGGTCGCGCAACATGCGTCGCCGCAAGTGCTGGGTCAGGGTATCTCCGATGCGTTGCGCTCCGACGCGACACCGGCGCTCGGACAGATGGTGAGCCAGGTGTTCGCGAACGCCGACCCCAACCAGCGCGCCGGCATGCTGAATCAGATCCTCGCGTCGCTGCCCCCCGGCACGCTGTCGTCGATCGATGGCGGCGCGCTCGGCGGTTTGCTCGGTCAATTGACGTCGGGCTCGGGCACGCCGCAGGTGACGCCGCAGCAGGCGTCGCAGGTATCGCCTTCGCAGGTGCAGGATCTCGCGAATCATGCGGAGCAGCACAGCGACAGCGTGTTCGACAAGCTCGGGCAGTTCTACGCGCGGAATCCGCAGCTCGTCAAAACGCTCGGGACGGCTGCGCTGACGCTCGCGATGGCGAACATAGCCGGCCGGATGCGAAGTTAGCGTCGATCCGATCACTTGCCTGGCGCGCATCGCCAGGCACCCCTCTTCCGCCGCCGATGGCCAACCGAACGTTGAACCTCGACGACGCGCTCTACGCGTACGTCGTTTCGCATTCGCTGCGCGAGCATCCGGCGCAGACCGCGTTGCGCGAGGCGACGAAGTCGCATAAGCACGCGATGATGCAGATCGGCCCCGAGCAGGGCCAATTCATGGCGCTGCTCGTGAAGCTGATCGGCGCGCGGCGCGCGATCGAGATCGGCGTTTTCACCGGCTACAGCGCATTGACGGTCGCGCTTGCGTTGCCCGACGACGGTTATCTGCTCGCGTGCGACGTGAGCGATGCGTACACGGCGATCGGCAAGCCGTACTGGGAGTCGGCGGGCGTGTCGCGCAAGATCGACCTGCGCATCGCGCCGGCGCGTACGACACTCGATGCGCGGCTCGCGGCGGGCGAGGGCGGCTCGTACGACTTCGCCTTCATCGACGCCGACAAGCCCGGTTACGACGATTACTACGAGCGGTGCCTGCGGCTATTGCGCAAGGGTGGATTGATCGCGATCGACAACGTCCTTTGGAGCGGCGCCGTCGCGCGGCGCGCGAAGGACGACGACACGAGGGCGCTGCAGGCGCTGAACGACAAGCTGCATCGCGACGAGCGCATCGATCTCGCGCTTTTGCCGATCGGCGACGGCGTGACGCTCGCGCGCAAGCGCTGACGCTTCCTTTCCGTTTCCGCGTCGCCCGGTGCAAACCGGGCCATTGGCCGATAATTCGCGAATGAAGATCGCGACCTGGAACGTCAACGGCATTCGCGCGCGCGAGGCGCAGCTATGCGACTGGATCGAGCGTGACCGGCCCGACATCGTCTGCCTGCAGGAGCTCAAGGCCGAGCCCGCTCAGATTCCCGATCGCTGCAAGCACGTCGACTACCACGTCTATTGGCACGGCATGCGCGCCTACTCGGGCGTGTCGCTGCACGTCGCGAGGCAGATGCATGGCGAGACGCCGGCTTTCTCGCACCCCGACTTCGACATGGAATCGCGGATCGTCGCGGTCGCGCTCGGCGATCTCGTTCTCGCCTCCGTATACGTGCCGAACGGCGGCAAGGACTATCCGGCGAAACTCTCGTTCCTGTCGAAGCTCGCCGACTGGGTCGCACGGATGCATGCCGAAGGCCGCGAGATCGTGCTGTGCGGCGATCTCAACGTCGCGCACGCCGACATCGACGTGCATCCGCGCGAGCGCAAGGCGGGCGTGATCGGACAGCGACCCGAAGAACGCGAGCTTTTCGACCGCCTGCTCGGCACGCATTGCGTCGACGTCGCGCGCGCGCTTCATCCGACGAACGTCGCGCTGTTCTCGTGGTGGCCGCCGTGGCGCAACATGCGCGAGCGCAACATCGGCTGGCGCATCGACTACATCCTCGCGTCGAAATCGATCGCCGATCGCGTCGTCGAGTGCACCGTGCTCGCCGACGTGGGAACGAGCGATCACGCGCCGGTGATGATGACGCTGCGTTAGGCGGCACGCTTCTCGCTAAGTTCTCCTGCATTGCGCGCGCGAATCCTCGCAAGGGCCGTTTCGCAGCCGCGCACGTCGGCAAACTGACAACGCCTCAGGAATTAATTGCCGACCTGCCGATGAAGCGCCCATGGCGCTCGAATTCGAAGAGGAGATCGACATGGAACGAATCGACCAGTCCGCCCGTGTAAGCGGCGAAGATTCGCAGCCGGACGTCGTCCGGCGTCCGCGTTATCCGGCCGAGGGCAGCCATCGCTTTTCCGCTTCGCTCGCGACAGCGAGCGCCACGGGCCTTGCCCAACGTCTCGGATGGTTGAGCCTGTCGCTCGGGTTCGCGGAGATCGTTGCCCCTCGCCTCGTGTTGCGATTGCTCGGAGGCAACGGCCGATACGCGAACCTCGTTCGCCTCTACGGCGTGCGCGAGCTTCTGAGCGGCGCGCTGATGTTCGCGCAAGGTACGCGCCCCGCCACCGCGATGTGGTCGCGCGTCGCCGGCGATGCGCTCGACATCGCGACGCTCGCCGCTGCCGGTGCATCGCCACGCACCAACAAGGGCGGTGTCGCATTGGCCACAGCGGGCGTGCTCGGCGTCGCCGCGCTCGATGTCCATTGCGCGCGCGAGCTTCGACGCGAGCATCGCGAATCGCAGGAGATTCGCATGACGCGAAGCATCGTCGTCAATCGCCCGCCGCACGAGCTCTACGCGTTCTGGCGCGCGTTCGAGAATTTTCCACGCTTCATGTACCACATGCGTTCGGTCACGCCGACCGGCCCGGCATGTCGCATTGGGTGGTGACCGGCCCTGCCGGAACGAGCGTCGAATGGGATTCGCGGATTACCGCCGACACGCCGAACGAGCTGATCGCATGGCAATCGCTCGAAGGTGCCGCCGTCGACAACAGCGGCGTCGTGCGCTTCGAGCCGCGGCCTCGCAATCGCGGGACGATCGTGCGCGTCGATCTCGCGTATCGGTCCCGTGGCGGCACGGCGGGAAGGATCGCGGCGATGCTTTTCAACGAATCGCCCGAGCAGCAGATCTACGACGATCTCCATCGCTTCAAGCAGATCGTCGAGACCGGCGAGATCATGCGCTCGGAAGGCAGTCCGCACGGGATGGGCGACGTCGTGCAGAAACGCGGACGTCCGAACGAGGACGAGGCGACGCGCTGGTCGGCCGATTGACGAAGCAATCGATGGCGAGGCAACGATGAAGGCGACATGCTGGCACGGCAAGCGCGACATGCGCGTTGACAAGGTGCCCGATCCGAAGATCATGAATCGCCGCGACGCGATCGTGCGCGTCACGTCGACGGCGATCTGCGGCTCCGATCTGCACCTCTACAACGGCTGCGTGCCCACGATGAGAAAAGGCGACATCATGGGGCACGAGTTCATGGGCGAGGTCGTCGAGGTGGGTCCCGATGTCGCGAACCTCAAGGCCGGCGATCGCGTTGTCGTGCCCTTTCCGATCGCCTGCGGCAATTGCGGCGCGTGTGCCGCGCGCGCCTATTCGTTGTGCGAGAACTCCAATCCCAACGCATGGATGGCGGAGAAGCTGCTCGGCCATTCGCCGGGCGGCATTTTCGGTTATTCGCACATGCTCGGCGGCTTCGCGGGCGGGCAGGCCGAATACGCTCGTGTGCCGTTCGCCGATGTCGGCCCGCTCAAGGTTCCGCCGGGAATCTCCGACGAGCAGGCGCTGTTTCTTTCCGACGTGCTGCCAACGGGTTACATGGCTGCGGAGATGTGCGATATCGAAGCAGGCGACACGATCGCCGTATGGGGCTGCGGTCCCGTGGGCCAATTCGCGATCGCGAGTGCGAAGCTCCTCGGCGCAGAGCAGATCGTCGCGATCGATCGCGTTCCCGAACGCCTTGCGATGGCAACGAACAGGGCGGGCGCGACGGACGCGATCGACTACGAGAAGCAGGACGTTCTCGATATGCTGAAGGACTTGACCGGCGGTGCGGGCCCCGACGCATGCATCGACGCGGTCGGGATGGAGTCGCATGCGCCGGGCCTCATGTATGCGTACGATCGATTCAAGCAGGCGCTGATGCTCGAGACCGACCGTCCGATCGCGCTGCGCGAGGCCATCATGGCGTGCCGAAACGGCGGCACCGTTTCGGTGATCGGCGTATATGGCGGCTTCATCGACAAGTTTCCGATGGGCTCGTTCATGAACCGGTCGCTGGCCATGAAGACCGGCCAGTGCCACGTGCAGCGCTACATGAAGCCGTTGCTTGCGCGCATCGAGAACGGCGACATCGATCCGAGCTTCATC